>OJMH01001684.1_pt1 | contig 21160 bp, 20 predicted proteins | sample 1597111 | NCBI WGS metagenome assembly OJMH01 (sample SAMEA2452115, study PRJEB22498) | human gut metagenome | reverse complement strand
AAACAATTTAAAGATAAATATTCGGTTTAGTGTCTACTTTCTCTTGACTAGTGCATATTGACTGACCATCTGGTTCTTGATTGAGCTAGGCGGCCTTTTTTTATGCCCAAAAATACTTTTTTAACTTTTTTCAATTTATACCCCCCCCATCAAAATAGCCTCCAAATCTCCATATGGTGAGAAGGGTAGTGTTCGCTCTTTTCTAGATCAAACGGAGGTAAAAGTTATGAAACACAAATTAACCATTGGCGTTTCTAACGCGTCTCCTAAGAGTAGAGTAGTTACCTATAAGAAAGTATCACTAGAAGCCAAAGTAAAAGATGTAATCGGTAATACAATTTTTAATTTTATTATATTAAAATTATTGTTTTATTGCCCACTTTATATTATAATAATTGTGTTAAAAATGGGTGATAAAATGATTAAAGCAAATGAAATAATTAATGAATGTCTCTCGTATGAAGGCGAAAGAGAATGGTTTGAATTTAAAGAAAATTGGTTTGAAAAGGACCAGTTAGGCGAGTATATTTCATCTTTATCAAATAGTGCTGCAATTTTAGGAAAAGAATGTGCCTATATGATATGGGGAATCAAAGATTTTGATCATAAAATAGTTGGTACTTCTTTTAATTATGAAATTGAAATCAATAATGAACCGTTAAAACACTATTTAGCTAGAAATTTAAGTCCAAGTATCCATTTTTATTTTTTAGAAACGATAATGGGCAAACATAGACTTGTGATTTTAGTTATCCCAAGAGCAAAAATTGTACCTACGTCTTATAAAGATGTAAGATACATTAGAATAGGTTCTAGCAAAGAAAAATTAAAAAAATATCCAGAAAGAGAAGCCTTCTTATTTTCCGTATTAACTTTTGGATTGCCTACTATTACAAATAAAGAAAGTGAATATCAAGATTTAACATTCAATCAACTAAAGGCGTATTATGTTTCAAAAAACATTATTTTAAATAATTCTACATTTTTTAAAAATCTTCATTTATTAACGAAAGATGGCAAATTTAATATAATGGCTCAGTTATTATCTGATAATTCTCATGTTCCGATTCGAGTAGCTATCTTTGAGGGCAAAACAAAAGCTTCTAAAATGTATTCAGTAAAGGAATTTGGTTATAAATGTCTCTTATATTCTTTAAATGATGTTTTAAATTATGGTGATGTTTTGAACATTCCTCAAGCAAACGAAAAAAATCGAATCATGGAGAGAGAGGAAATAATGCTATTTGATTTTGATTGCTATAGAGAAGCCATTATCAATGCATTTTTACATAACGAATGGATCCATCTAAATGAACCAATGATTACTGTTTATTCTAATCGAATCGAAATTTTATCAAGAGGCACTTTGCCTCCTATGCAAACTCTTGATGGTTTTTTTGAAGGACACTCAGTACCAGTTAATGAGAAACTATCAGAGTTGTTTTTACAATTACACATCAGTGAAAAAACAGGTAGAGGAATTCCTATCATTACTAATAAATATGGCAAAAAAGCAATAGCCATAAACGAAAATACGATAGTAATAACTATACCATTTAATCGCATTAATGATGTGGGTGATAAAGTGGGTGATAAAGTGGGTGATAAATCACTTAATAAATCTCAAATACGAGTCCTAGCGGAAATTAGAAATAATCCAAATATTACTAAATCTCAATTAATGATAAAATGTGAGTTAGGCAAAACATCAATTGATAAAAATATTAAAGTTTTAAAAGATAAACATTATATAAAAAGACAAGGTTCAAATAAAACTGGGTATTGGGAAATATTAGATAAAAAAACTAATGTATCGTGACAGCGTAATTGCCAATTCAAAGAGATTGTTAACAATCATGATAAAGGAGTATTTAAAATGAATTTTGAAGAAATAATAGAAAAATTTTTAAATAATGTAAAAGAGAAAAAAATAGAAATTTACAATGAATTTTCTTTAAAATTTGAACTTGGTATCTTTTTAAAAAATGAATTTAAGAAATATAAAGTTGAGTTTGAAAGAAACGTATCTTTTTTTGACATCACGGGTTCAGTGAAACATGAAATTGATATTGTAATTTATAATGAAAATAAAGAAAAAAAATATGCCATAGAATTAAAATTTCCAAGAAACGGTCAATACCCAGAACAAATGTATTCTTTTGTAAAAGATATTGTTTTTATGGAAAATTTAAAAAGTGCTGGTTTCACTAATAAATATGTTTTAACGATTGTTGATGACGATAAATTTTATAAAGGCAATAAGAAAACAGGCATCTATCAATATTTTAGAGACAAAAAGCCTGTTGAAGGAAAATCGTTAAACCTACAAGCAACAGTGAGAAAACATTGACGCTAGAGATTAAAAATTCTTATAAAATAAGGTGGAAAAATTGTGGCGACCTAGAATATTATTTTCTTGAAATTTTATAAGAATTCGACCATAACTAAATTTAGCAAAAGTTATCGTTGTTGCCGTTGTAAGGGTGAACAATGTATTAAAAGCGTAGTATGTAGACATGATTGCAGACGAAAAGGCTGCAAATGAACGTTTTTGAAAAGCGGTACAGAAAACAACAGGGAGGCAGAACATGAAAAACAATAAAGAACTGATCAACGAGATCATTAAGGATATCAAGCACGATATGACGGACGAGGAAATCATCGCATTGCTGGCGGGAAGTAAAATATCGGTGAATCCAGCAAAAGAGACGAAGACAAAAGTTTCGTTTGGTCAGCGCGCAGCGGACGCAATCGCAAAATTTGCAGGGAGCTGGGCGTTCATCGGCTCGTTCGTCGGTGTGTTGTTATTGTGGATGATACTGAATATTTGCTTGGCGGCAAAAGCCTTTGATCCGTACCCGTTTATTTTGCTCAACCTTGTCTTATCCTGTGTGGCGGCGATACAGGCACCCCTCATCATGATGAGCCAAAACAGGCAGGAGGAAAAAGACCGCCAAAGAGCGGAAAACGATTATAAAGTCAATCTCAAAACGGAGATTTTGATCGAAGACTTGTACAAAAAAGTAAACCGCATTCTTGCGCGGCAGGAAGCTATTTTGAAACATATTGAAGGAAGCGAAGAAATCTCTATCGACAAAGCAAAATAAAGTACTTAACCCCAAAAGTTGGACAGTGTTTTAAAATTACATTCATTGTAACTGATTGTAGGATTGTTGTCTATACATATATGGACTCAATCCTTTTAATTTTACTGTAATTCTCTTTTGGTTATAGTAATTTATATAATTAATAATAGATTCTTCAAGTTCATCAAGTGTTTCAAATTCATTTTCATGGCCATAAAACATTTCATTTTTCATAACACCGAAGAAATTTTCCATTAAGGAATTATCTAAACAATTGCCTTTTCGAGACATACTTTGGATAATTCCTTTTTCTTTTAATATATTTCTATAAGATTCCATTTGATATTGCCAGCCCTGATCAGAATGGAAGATTAATCCTGATAAGTCATCATATTTTTCAAATGCTTTATTGAGCATATCCAAAGTTTGTTCAAAGTTTGGACTTCGTGATATATTAAATGACACAATTTCTCTATTATGCATATCAAGAATAGGCGATAAATACAATTTACCTGCTGCTATATAAAATTCAGATACATCAGTAGTCCATTTTTCATTTAGTTTAGTAGTTGAAAAATCTCTTTTATAAATTGTCTTATGATTAGTTTCATCAACTTCCATAATTAATAATTTATTGTTACAAGTTTTACCCACTTCTCCTTTATATGATTTATATTTTGCTCAGGGTTGTTTAGCAAATAATCCCAATATAAGGATGTGCAAAGTATCTAACAACATAATGGTAATTCATTTCTGACACTCTAAAAAGGGTGTGACTCTTACACGACAATTCATTTTTTGTACTCTCCTAATAACGACAACTGCACATCCTTTAAAAATTTATGTTCTGTTTCTCTATATGATGAAAATGGTAGTCCCTTTTTCTAGATTACATAAAGATAAAACATAACGAAATTAGAATATCATTTCAAAATATTGACAAGATTAATATTAATATAGTTGAATTTAATCTTAGCATCTGTACAAAGTTTATTGAAATATGTTAAAATTTAAAAAAAAGGGGAATAATATGGCATATCTAGTTAGTACACAATGTATTGAAACATTAAAGGAATTAAACCAATCTTTTAATAATAAAGAAGAAATAAAACCTTTAAAAAATAAAAAAGATGTTGAAGAACTACTTATGTCTTTAGGTTTGATTGTGATGGCTGCTCAATTTAAAAATGATGATAGAGCAAAAGAACAAATAAAGCAAATTAACGCTGCTGGCGAAGAATTGAAAGCACATATTGATGAATTGGATTTGGATTATATAAATAACAATATTTATAAAAAATAAAATTCCGAGTGTTTGTTAATCATACATAAGCAATTTATTTCATTCAAATTGTTTGTTATGAAGATATTTTGACATATTCCCAACTGAATTGAATAATGCAAAAGTTTTAGAATATGTTTTTATAGAAAATTGTTGAGATTCATCAATGTCTTTTTAGTACATTTTCTTAAAACAATTTATTCTTTTCAGTTTTAATTTTTTATCTTTTAAATATAAAATTCAAATTCATTTTACTTTTTGATATAAAAATTAAGGATATGATACTCGTCCGAGAAATCGGATATTTTTTTATTTTTAGTTTTTTTACTAAACAAATAAAATCTCACTAGAAAAACAAAAGTCTACTAAATTATTAATGATACCACTACATTTTATTATATTCTTTTTCGGGAAAACTCATAAAATTTCTAGTTTTAGGGATTTTTAGAAAGTAGAAAAAATATTTTTTAATTTACAATTTTGATATGTTTTGCTAATTTTCATTATATAATTATAAATTGAAAGGAGTGTGATTTATTGTGGAAGAACTAAATATGCTAGATTTTGAACTCATAAAGAAAGCAAAAGAAGTAATAAAAAAGAACTATGATGGTCTAAAATTTAATCATACAGTTGGTTCAGCACTTAGATGCAAAGATGGAAGTGTATATGTAGGAGTTAATGTCTATTCTATTCATGGAGCTTGTGCTGAACAAGTGGCTTTAGGAAATGCTATAACAAACGGGAAAAGAGAATTCGATACTATCGTTGCTATCAATGGAGAAAATGGTGAAATCATGTCACCTTGTGGAAATTGTCGCCAAATTTTTTCAGATTATATGCCTAATTGTTTAGTCATCATTAAAGATGGAAATGATTTAAAAAAAATAAAAGCTAGCGAGTTGATTCCTTATTCTTATCACGCTCAATATTAGTTAAAAATTCTCTTTTATAAAATTTCTTTAAAGTAATATATATCTTTCATATCATTAAAAATGTCATTAGTTTTCACTTTTTTACTAACGACTTCTATGATTTGATTCCTCCTAATTGGGTGTAAAGATTTAATGATAAGGGATTTGAATCACTTTTTCTTCTTTAACAAAAAATATTTTACTTTTTTCAATTCATATTTGAAATAATAAAAATAATTGTATATAATATAAGTGCAAAGAGAATTTAGGCATGAAAAGGGAATAGTCCTAGCTATTCCCTTTTCGATTTTCAAGGATACTTTGACAAAGAGAATTTAGTGAAATTAATTTTTCTTATTGTTTTCTTTAATAATTAAATAGATAATCAATAAGATTATCAACAATAATTCTATATTAATTTCCTTTTTGACTATCTCATTCGCCAAAGTCTCCTTTATTGAATGATATAATCATTCTGCCATTTTCTCCTTTCCAATCACATTCATAGGAATGCATTTTATTATATCAAGCATTAATCAATAAACTTTTTAATATTCAAATTTAATATATTTATTTTATTAAATTACCATTATAATATGAGGATTGCTATCGCAAGCAAAACAACTGGCATAAAAAAAGAAAAAATAAATAGTGCGCACAAAACTTTTAATTTTACTTTTGTGTCTTTTAAATACCTGTAAACTTTATTATTTACAGGTTTACTCGGTTCAAAAAATAACGCATTATCACAAATTTTTGCAGTTATATAATAGATAATCCAATGAAATAGTACTCCACCGACCATAGCGAAAATTATATACGAGTAATCAAATAGTTTTTCAGTTTCCGGAAAAACTGAAGGCATTATTGCACATATTATTCCGATAGGTAAAAGACATAGTACAAATGACCACAAATAAAAAAAGCGATTACCTAACCATTCAAAAACCTTTTGTATCTTTTCGTAATATCTTTTAGTTGATTCAATCAAATTCGCATCAAAAGCGAGAGAAAGAATGCTTTTGTCATTGCAATCGGAAACATAGCTAACATATTCTTCATTTTCAAATTGCACGCAACATTTCCAAACGGGATAATACACAATCTGCAAAATGTTGTAATTAGCGGCGTTTACATTGCAATCAAAATACATAGAAAGAGCTTTTAACACGATATTATCTTCGTTTGCATATTGACTGACTAAAATCTCAGTATCCGCGTTCGTTTCGTCAACTATAACGCCATCTTGTCTCGTACAAGAAAAAAAACGATTCATTTTTGTTGAAAAATCCGTGATGTGAATGTTTTTATTTATTTTTTTATATATACATCCATCTTCCGAACTGTACCCGACCGTTTTATATAGTGTTGTTGCCGACAATTTTAATTTATTATTGAAATCGGAATCATCGTACTTTGCTTCGATTTTTAGTCCAGAAGGTTTTTTTATTTCTTTATGGTAATTGAATTTGTACATATAATCTTGTATTCGTAGTTTAAAAACAGGAAAGTAAGTCAAACTCATTTCTATATTTTCAGCAGCATTAAGATAATTATCCGATAAAAATTTACGTTTTTTTAACGCTCTCAAAAATTTCTTTTTCGCCTCTTCGGAAGAACATTTTTCTTTAATTATAAATTGTTTGTCTGTAAAGTCACTAAAAGTTCGAATAGTCACACTTCTATATTTTTCTATAAAATGAGACGAAATTGCTTGTGTTGATGTCACTTTGTTTTCTGCATTTTTTACATTTTTGATTTTCATTATGTTCTCCTTTTTTTTATTAAACAGTGTATAATTCAACCAATAGACACTTCTTGCATCTGTATCTTCGATTGTTGACACAATCTTTATAATTCCATGTAATGGAAAATTTGTATTTATTTCATGGAAAGTTTTGTGCTAATTTCAATATAACATACTTCCGATAAAAATACTAGAATGAAATGGATGTTCTAAAAATCTCCAACAATAAAATAAAAGAGGCAGCATCATTTCAAATAGTTCACTTTTTGATTGTTTGAAAGTATTATTTTCAGTTTCAGTTTTAAAGGTTAATCTAGCAAAAAAACTTAAAGAAATTGTATTTCTCACTATATTCATAAATAGTTGACAAAAAAATGAAAAATGATATAATTTTATTAGAATTAATCAAAAAAAGATAAGATAATATAATTAAATGCATTAACTATTTTGGTTTTCTAATTTTTATAAAAAAGAGAGGATATAAAAAATGAAAATCATTTTAAGAACAGGAAGATTTCTTTGGATTTTATAAATATAAATTTTAGTATAATTTAAATTGAAATTCTACTAAATTTTTGTTTTGAATAATTTAAAGATTGTTATAATATAAAAATTAAAAATGCTCAATAATAAATAATAGGAGGGATTGTATTTTATGACATCTTTATTTGTTTTATCATTTATTGCAGTTATGGCTATTGGATTGCCACCTCAAAATTCAAAATTAAATATTCAGCATCAAAATGCTGATAATATTATTGCTGAAACACGAAATGAGAATGGAGAGATTTCTCCTGTTTATGAATCTGATTTAATCGAAAGTAATTCAACTAGCACATCATTTTTCTCACCTGATTTTGAAGATTATATTTCTCCTACTCTTATTTTTGGAGAGGATGAAAGAACGCTTCTTGACGAAGAAGATTATACAAAATTTCCATATAGAACTATTTGTCTCGTTCATGCTTTATATGATTTTAATAATGATGGAATAACTGATTCGATTAGCATAGGAACCGGTGTTTTAGTTGCCCCTAGTACTATTCTTACTGCAGCTCATGTTATTTTTGATAATTCACGCGGAATATGGTCCTATACAGTTGAAGTCTATCCTGGTGGTCATAAAAATTCTAGCGGAACAATTGTCGCTCCTTATGGAAAATTCCATTCAGTTTATGCTACACGAGGAAATAATTATGAAACAAATGATTCCGCAGATGACTGGGCAATTATTGATTTAAATGATGATATTGGATCTGAAATAGGATACATGGGTGTGTCTTCTGAATTAAGTAATGGAGACACGGTGAGACTGTATGGTTATCATGGTGACTATGATTCTAGACTAGGATATGGACCAGGCACCACAAGTGGAGTAAGCACATATAAATTTCGACATAATTGTGATGCTATTGCCGGTTCAAGTGGCGGACCTATAACAAGAGGTTCTACTACTGTCGTTGGAATTCATAGTGGCGGATATAATTCTAATTGGGACCAAGCTTGTAAAGTTTCTAATTATATTGTTGGTTGGATTGAAGAAAGGATTGAAGGATTATGATTAAAAAAACATTATTCATTTTATTTTCTATGTTTCTTTTATCTAGTTGTCAGGCTAATTCCTCAATTCAAACAAATACCATTGAGACCTATGTTAAACAAGCAAATCAAGAAAATAAAAAATATGCTCAAGATGGAAAAGACTATCTATGGTCTAATATTGTTGTTGAACGAGATTCTTTAGGACAAATTCTTATTTATGGAAATTATGATAATCCTCCAAAAGATTTAGGAAATTTAGAAACTGTTCGAGCAAGTATTCGCGAAAATTCTTTATTTTCATCTCTTTATTATACGGATTCTAATGCAGAAGATCTTTCTAACTACATCTTTCGAGATATAAATGGAGTCACACATATTCAAGGAAATGTAGAATTTAAAGATGTCAATGGTTCTATAATTCCATTAGATGAAATAGAGGAAGGGGCTGTATTCATTGCAAAACGAAGTGCAAATTTTACCTATATTAGTCCCATGACGTTAAAAGTTTCTGAAATGATATTTATAGGTTTAATTGAACCTCTCAATTATTTATAAATTTATAGAATTAAGGGCTCTGATTAGAGTCCTTTTTTAAATATCGTTTTCATGTTATAATGATGATAAGCAGTTTAGGGAGAGATTGATATGAAAAAATGGTATGATGAAGAATATGAATGGGAAATTGAAGTCAAAGGTTTTTTACACGGAAACACTACAGAAAATTATTGCCGAAATGGAGAAGAAATTGGTGATAAATATACTTGTACTTATGGGTGTCCTGTCAACTCCCAAGGTCAAGGTATTTGCTCCAAAGTAATGATGATGATGTTTCCCATTATGGAAGCAGTAAGAAGTGGTGGTAATTTAGAAAATATTGGCGGAGATAGTAAATATACCAAAGAGGTTGTCTGTCCTGATGGTTGTGTCTTATTTAAAATGAAAGCAAAAAAATTAAACAACAATCATTTTTATAAAAATAATAGCTCATCGATAAAGGAGCAATAAATATGGGAATACTTACCAATTTATCCAATCGCATAAAAGGAACTATTGGCGAATTAAAAGTCAAAAAGAAATTGACCCCTCTTTTATTTGGCCGAGTTTATCATCGTCTCATCAATAATCTTTTACTTCTAGATGAGAATGGAAAAAGCCATCAAATCGATCACATTGAAATTAGAGAAAATGGCATTTTTTGCATTGAAACCAAAAACTATATTGGCATCATTACAGGTCAAGAAAACAGTGAAAAATGGGTTCAACATTTATACAAAGAAAAACATGAATTTTATAATCCTATTAGACAAAACAAATCACATATTTATCATTTAAACACCATTTTAAAACATCAATATCCCATTTATTCTATTATTGTGATGGTTAATAATAATGCAAAATCTATTTCTTGTCCTTATGTAATTAATCTAAATCAACTCAAAAAATATCTTAAAAATTTTAAAAGTGAGACACCATTAAAAAAAGAAGAAATGGATAAAATTTATCAAACTTTAATACAAGCAAAAACAAAACTATCGACAAGACAACATGTTTCTAATATTCAAAATACAAAAAAAGATTTAATCAATGAAATATGTCCACGGTGTCAAGCAAAATTGATTTTAAAAATAGGACAATATGGCGAATTTTATGGTTGTAGTAATTTTCCTAAATGTAAATTTAAAATCAATAAAGAAAAGTTAGACCGCATCAAACAAGAAAAAAGCACATAAAACGAAACCGTTTATTTTGAATTGAAAATAAATATGTTACAATAAAGATAAAAATAAAGGAGGTTTTTTGATGTATATACCCAATCCAAATCGTTATCAAAAAATGCAATACCAAAGATGTGGAGATAGTGGATTACTATTACCTAAAATTTCATTTGGTTTATGGCATAATTTTGGAAACAATTGCAACTATGATAACATGAAAGAATTAATTTTTACTTGCTTTGATCATGGTATTACTTATTTTGATTTAGCAAACAATTATGGTCCTGAATATGGAGCGGCTGAGACAAATTTTGGTAAAATTTTAAAAGAAGAATTGTTGCCCTATCGTGACCAACTCATTATTAGTACAAAAGCGGGTTTTGATATGTGGGAAGGCCCCTATGGTAATTACGGCTCAAGAAAATATTTAATGGCGTCAATAGACCAAAGTTTAAAACGACTACAACTTGATTATGTCGATATTTTTTATCATCACCGTATGGATCCAAATACTCCTTTAATGGAAACAATGACGGCCCTTGCAGATATTGTTAAAATGGGAAAGGCTCTTTATATTGGGCTTTCTAATTATGATGGGGAAACTTTAAAAAAAGCCACTGAAATTTTAACTTCTTTGCATGTTCCTTTTATTGTCAATCAAAATTGTTATAACTTATTCAATCGTGAAGTTGAACAAAATGGTCTGCTCAAAAATACTATTGCCTTAAAAAAAGGACTTGTCGTTTATAGTCCTTTAGAACAGGGTTTATTATCTAATCGCTATATCAATGGTATTCCTACGGATTCAAGAATTGGTAGTGATGGACGCTACTTAAACGCTTCTAATTTAACGCCTCTTATATTAAAAAAGATACAAAAATTAAATGCTTTAGCACTATCTCGAAATGAAAAATTAGCAACCATGGCTTTACGATGGCTTTTACAAAAAGAGGGCGTTACCTCTGTTATTATTGGAGCTAGTAAAAAAGAACAAATTTTAGAAGATTTAGAAGCTTTACAACCCCAACCTTTTTCAAAGGATGAATTAGATGAAATTGAAAAAATTGTACTTTCTATCGAATAAAAAAACAGTTAAAAAATTAACTGTTTTTTTCATATGTGATTTCTAAAAGATATGCTTTGGTACTATCATCTTCACCTATAAATTCTTTGGTTAGCATTGCATATGGAATCCATAAACAATGATTTTTCATTTGAATTTGTGAAGTGATATCTTTTTGAGTTAAATGAATTAAATCAATAAGATTGATTCGTTGAATTTTAAAATCATTTTCAAATTGTACTTTTAAATGGCGAATGTGATTTGAAAAAATGGCAATATGAGAAACAAACTCATCAATTTGAACATGAACATCTACAGCGTAGATTTCATCTTTTTCATGATTGAGTCGTTTAAACGTACCTAAAGCATAATGATGATTCAAATCTTTACAGCAAACCACATAAGGCACTTTTTGAATTGGATGTACTTTTGGAAGAGACGTATTTCTAGCTACTCTTGCTGGGCATTTTTGTTTCACTAATTGATTAGAAACATTTTCACTCCAATAAGGTCCAAATAAAACTTCATCTGTAAAAATTTCTTTTGATAGATGTAATTTTGTGCCAACAAAGGGTTGTGATAATGTGCGATAACGCATAGCAGCAATCGCTTCATTATACCGATAATGAAAAGAACTTTGCGGTGTAATTTTAGAAAGCGTGCATTGAATATTTCTTTCTATTCCTAAACTACATCCTAAAATTGCTCCCATATAAACCTCATCTTCACAATTAATGATACTATGTTTTTGTTTTAATAAATAACAAAGACGGGCTAAAGTCGTTGTGGAAGATAATTCTTCAGTGACATCATAACTTCTAAATACTTCAGATAGTTGACAAACCTTATCCATATAGTTTTTTGTTTGTTGATTCCATGGGAATTGATACTTTCGATTTTCTTCTTCACCAGCATTCATTCCATTGACAGGAGACATACATAAAGTGTTTTCAATAATGAGTTCTGGATAAATTTCTTTAGCTAAGTTTGTTAACATTTTACGAAAAGAAAAATCGTTGCCATACACGCCCCAATCCACTTTCCAATAGACAATACGAGCATATTTTGACCATTCCAATCTTTTTTTAAAATAAGCTTTTAGTCTTTTAACAGAATAAGTGTAGGCTTTTTGATATCCTTGTGCACAAACCCAAATTCCTACTCCTTTCCAACCATAAGACATGATTTTATCCACCAGTTTTTTTAATCTTTCTTCTGGTTTTCCTTTAAAATGGGGGAAGCGATCTTTTTTTATCTCATGTGATGCAAAAGGATAAGGTTCCCTTTCATTTTGACTATAATAAACATCCCATCCATCATCTAATATAAAATATAAATCTTTTCTACATTCTAAAAAAGCTTCAGCAAGACCATTTTTTTTAAATAAGGCTTCTTCATCTAAATAATCGCGATTACTAACTCCTTTTTCTTGACAAAAGATATTTTGTGCTTGCCACGTACAATAATAATCATAAGTTTTCATTTTTATTCTCTCCTTTTTAAACAACGATTTTTTCTTGATGGATTTGTAACATTTGATAGTATTGATATCCGCCTTTTAAATTATAAACATCAAATCCATTTTGCATTAAAATGCGACAAGCAAGATAACTTCTTAAACCTGAATGACACATCACATAAATTGATTTTGAAGAATCTAAAAGAGATAATTTTTCTCGTAAAGAATCTAAAGGAATATGTAAAAAGCCATCAATTGACCCTTCTTGGTATTCATAATCTGTTCGCACATCTAATAAAAGTATACCTTTTTGATTTTGTAATTTTGCTAAATCTAAAAAAGAGGCTTGTTTTACTTTATGCGTTTCAATGTTTTCTGCCATATATCCAATAATATTTAAAGGATCTTTTACCGATGAATAAGGAGGCGCATAGGCTAAATCTAAATGTTTTAAATCCACTATTTTCATTTTAGTTTGAATTGCTGTAGCCAAAACATCTATTTTTTTATCGACACCCTCATACCCAATAACTTGTGCTCCTAATATGCAAAGTGTCTTTTTATCATATAGCACTTTTAAAGTTAATGGTTGAGCATGAGGATAATAAGAAGCATGATGTGTGGTGGAAAGTAAAAGTGTTTCATACTCATATGCATAAAATTGTGCCATTTGCTCATTTAATCCTGTAAAACCAACGGATAAATCAAATACTTTTAATATAGAAGTTCCTAAAGAACCCTGATAATGACTTGCTATACCACAAATATTATCTGCCGCTATTCTTGCTTGTTTATTAGCAGGGCCAGCCAATGCAATCACAGATGGTTGTTTGGTTATGAAATGAGAAATACAAACTGCATCACCAACTGCATAAATATTTGAAATGGATGTTTCCATTTGATCATTGACCCAAATACTTTCTTTTATTCCTAATTTTAATCCAGCTTGTTTTGCTAAAAAAGAATCAGGAACAACGCCAATAGCAACAATTACTAGATCAGCTAAAAAAGTAGAACCATCCGATAAAAAAACTTGACATTGATCATCATTTTGTTTAATTGATGAAACATCAGCATGACAAAGAAGTGAAATCCCTTGCTTTTTTAATTCTAAATGAACAGTTGATGCCATATCTTCATCTAAAAAACTTAAAACATGACTATCTTTTTGTAAAACTGTCGTTTGAATACCAAGTAAACGCAAATTTTCAGCCATTTCTAAACTAATAAATCCACCACCAATTAAAATGGCAGAAGATACTTGATGTTGTAAAATATATTTTTTAATTTTTACCATATCTTCAATGGTTCGTAATGTAAAAATAGAATCTTTGATTGGCATAGAAGGAAAAGTCATGGGTTTAGCACCAGGAGAAAGCAAAAGCTTATCATAAGATTCAAAAAAACATTCATTGGTTTTTAAATTTTTAACTTGTACTCTTTTATTGAAAACATCAATGGATAATACTTCATGTTGAACGCGTACATCAATACGATATCGTGATGCAAAACGTTTTGGAGTTTGTAATGTTAAAGCATTAAAATCGGTAATGACTTCTCCAATATAATAAGGCAACCCGCAATTGGCATAAGAAACATACCCGCTTCTTTCAAAAATAATAATTTGCGCTTTTTCATCTAATCTTCGAATGCGAGTCGCTGCTGTTGCTCCGCCAGCAACTCCACCAACAATGACAACTTTCATGCATATCCCTTCCTCATTTTCAATTTAAGTATACAAAATAAAAACAAAAATACCAATTTATTTTTATAGAAACTTTTGTTACAATATAAAAAAGGCAAGGGAATGAATATGGATCGAAATGAGCAATTTATAGAATTATATAATCGACTAGATAATCTTTTAAGAGAGTATTATCATTTAAGCGAACGTTCTTTTTCTGTCATCAAAAGATATGAAGATGAATTAAAAAAATCATCTTTATGGAAAAATCGCGAAAGAGGGATGGCTCTTGAAAGCATTCGAACGGTAAGAAATACATTAGTACATGAACCAAAAATAAAAAATCAAGATATTTTTATGATTGAAGAATCTGTTTTAGATTTTTTAAAAAAAGAAATTGATTTACTGATTCATCCTTGGACTGTTTATGAAAAAAGAAAACCATTAGAATCAGTTGTTTATTGTCATTTAGAAAGTAAAGTCAAGGACATCACAAATTTAATGCAAAAAAAGCATATTTCTCATGTTCCTGTATTGAATCACCATAAAAAAGTTATTGGTGTTTTTTCAGAAAGTACGATTTATACTTCTTTACTTTTTCATTCCAAAGTATCCATTAATGATGAAACGACCATTCAAGATTTTATTCCTTTTATTGAACTAGAACATCATAGTTCGGAACGATTTGCTTTTTTAGAAAAAAATGCACGTATGAATGATATTTATGAATTGTTTGACAAAAGAAAACCTCATGATAAACGACTAGTCATGATTTTTATTACAGAAAATGGATCTATTCATGAACCATTACTAGGCATTTTAACTTTACCTGATTTAATTCAAAGTATTGAATAAAGAAGAAAATTTTTCTTCTTTTTTTATTGACTTTGGATAGATGAATTTTTATAATAGTTGCATACGCAACTAATTGATAGGAGGAATGTTTATGCAAACATTAATGAAATCTATTGGTGAAATATGGCGATGTGCGAATTTATATCGAATGAAAGCCTACGAACCTTTAAATATTAATTCCTTTCAAGATACCTATCTTTTGCAAATTTGTAAAAATCCAGGGATTACTCAAGATCAATTATCTAAAATTATTTATGTACATAAAAGTAATGTTGCTAGACAAGTGGCCTCATTAGAAGAAAAAGGATTGGTTTACCGCTTAACCCACCAAGAGGATAAAAGAATATTACAAGTTTATCCCACAAAAAAAGCATTAGATTTAATGCCTTTAATTACAAAAATGAATCAACAATGGAATCAATTATTAATGAATGAATTATCACTTGATGACCAACAAAAATTTTTAGAAATATTATCCTTTTTAGCTAGTAAAGCAAAAGAGGCAGTCGATTGTTTGGAGGAAAAAGAATGAATAAAAAACTTTCATTTTATTTATCTCCTTATCAAAAAAGAATGGCGCTTGGTTTATCCATTAAAGTGATTGGAACAATTGTGGAATTATTTTTACCTCTTATCATGGCTTATATGATTGATTATATTGCTCCTACGAAAAAGATTTGGATTTTAATTTTACTAGGAATTGGCATGCTTGTTTTAAGTTTAATTGCTTTTTTTGGCAATGTCATTGCCAATCGTATGGCTTCTAAAGTAGCCAAAGATACAACCAATCAAATCCGCAATGATTTATTTTCAAAAACCTTATATTTATCTTCGCAACAAATTGATGCCTTCAGCATTCCTTCTTTAATTTCACGCTTATCTTCAGATACCTATAATGTGCATCAAATGATTGGCATGATGCAACGATTAGGAGTTCGGGCGCCAATTTTACTTATTGGCGGAGTATTATTAACTTTTACAATTGATCCCATCTTAGCTTTAATATTATTAATCAGTGTTCCTTTTTTAACACTGATCGTCTTTTTTGTTTCAAAAAAAGGGATTGCTTTGTATACAAATTTACAAAAATCAAATGATAAAATGGTTCGTAAAGTTCGAGATGATTATACAGGAGTTCGTGTCATCAAAGCGTTATCTAAAATTGAAGCAGAACAAAAATCTTTTCAAAATATTAACCAAGAAATTGTAAAAAATGAAGTGAAAGCGGGTTTAACCGTTGGGATTACCAATCCTTTAATGAATGCGATTTTAAATCTTGGCATGGCCATTGTCATTTTTGTAGGGGCTTATCGTGTTGCTTCAAATCATGTTTTAACGGGAGATTTAATTGCCTTTACTTCTTATTTTACGATTATTTTAAATGCTGTCATTTCCATTAGTCGAATTTTTGTCATTTTATCTAAAGGAAGTGCTTCTTCTAAAAGAATTATGGAGATTTTAAATCAACCACAAACGCTTTTGATTGAACCTTGTGAAAATATTAAAAAGAATGAAGCCTTCATTTGTTTTCAACATGTCTTTTTTGGTTATCATTCTTTTATGATTTTACAAGATATTTCCTTTGCTATTCAAAAAAATGAATCTTTAGGAATTATTGGAGCTACTGGAAGTGGGAAATCGACACTGATTTCCTTATTATTACGTTTTTATGATGTTCATCAAGGAGAAATATGGATTGATGGTAAAAATGTAAAAAGTTATTCTAACGAAGAATTAAGAAAAAAAATTGGTGTGGTTTTTCAAAATGATTTTTTGATGGCCAAAAGTATTCTAGAAAATATCGATTTTGAACGAAACTTATCTTTTGATGGCATTCAACATGCAGCAAAGATGGCGGATGCGCATGATTTTATTATGAATCATGGTGGCTATGATAGTTTATTAACAGCAAAAGGAAGCAATTTTAGTGGTGGGCAAAAACAACGATTACTCATTGCTAGAGCCATTGCTGCTAAACCTGAAATTTTGATTTTAGATGACTCTTCTAGTGCTCTGGATTATAAAACAGATTCAGCCATTCGACAAACTTTATTGAAAAATTTAACACAAACAACCATTATTTTAATTGCACAACGCATTAGTTCTGTTCGTTTTGCTGATCATATCTTGGTCCTTGATCAAGGGAAAGTGGTCGGTTTTGGTAATGATAAAGAATTAATGCAAAATTGTCCTGTATATCAACAAATCTATTCTTCTCAACATTCCTCCATGAAAGAAGGCAAAGATCATGAATAAATCAAAAAAAAGTCGAAAAGATGTTCTTTTAAGACTCTCTAAATATTTTTTACAATATAAATTTCGTGTTTTTCTCGCTTTCATTTTAATGATTGGTAGTAACCTATTTGCCTTACTTGGTCCATATTTAACTGGAAAAGCGATTGATGCCATTGATGTTAAATTAGGAATTAATTTTGAACAAGTTACTTTTTATTGCATTCTTATGGCAATCTTTTATGTAGTTTCTTCTATTTTATCTTATGTTTTATCCATTGTTATGATTGATTTAATTCAAAAAATAGCGAAAAGTATGCGTCAAGATGTTTTTGATAAAATTTTATCTTTGCCCATTTCAACTTTAGATACCCTTCAAGCAGGGGATTTAATTAATCGTATCTCTTATGATATTGATACTGTCAATGCCTCTTTATCGAATGACCTTTTGCAAGCTGCAACAGGAATTATTTCGGTGATTGGTACCTTTATTGGGATGCTTACGCTTTCTCCTTTACTTCTTTGTGTCTTTTTAATAACCGTACCCATTTCTATTTACATAGCGATTAAACGTTCCAAAATGGTGCGTCCACTATTTCGTAAACGTTCAGCAAAACTAGCAGAATTAAATGGTTTTTCAGAAGAAATGTTATCTGGCTTAAAAACCATCAAAGCTTATGGCAAGGAACAAGCTTTTATTGATCAATTTAAACAGAAAAATCAAGAAGCCGTTGATGCTTATTATCATGCTGATTATTATGGTAGTTTAATCGGACCAGCTGTTAATTTTGTCAATAATCTTGGAACCGTATTAATTAGTACAGTGGGAGCCATTTTTTATTGTTTTGATCTCATATCCATCGGTAAAATTTCTTCATTTTTACTCTATGCTCGAAAATTTTCCGGACCAATCAGTGAATATGCTAATATTCTTGGTGAAATTCAATCGGCCTTAGCAGCTGCCGAACGTATTTATCGTTTATTAGATTTAGATTCTGAAATCAATGATACCCATCTACAAAAACTGACACAAATTGAAGGAAAAATTGAATTTCAAAATGTTTCTTTTGCTTATCAAAACGAGGATTGGATTATTCAAAATTTATCTTTTGTCGCTAACCCTAAACAAACAATTGCAATTGTAGGTCCAACGGGAGCGGGAAAAACAACGATTGTTCATCTTATGATGCGATTTTATGATATTCAAAAAGGACAAATATTGATTGATAATCATCCCATCACCGATTATACAAAAGAAAGTGTTCGTTTGGCTTTTACTATGGTTTTACAAGATACATGGATTTTTGAAGGTACTATTTTTGAAAATATCGCTTATGGTAAAGAAAATGCAACATTAGAAGAGGTCATTCAAGTTGCAAAAAAGGCTCACATACATGACTTTATTCAAACCTTACCACAAGGATATCGAACATCATTAACAGATGGCGGTATTAATTTATCAAAAGGGCAAAAACAACTCATTTCTATTGCTAGGGCCATGCTTTCTACTGCGCATCTTTTGATATTAGATGAGGCAACAAGTAATGTCGATACAAGAACAGAATGGTTTATTCAAGATGCAATGGATCAATTAATGAAAAATAAAACATGTTTTGTCATTGCCCATCGCTTATCAACAATAGTTCATGCTGATTTAATTTTAGTGGTTCAAGATGGTAAAATTGTTGAAAAGGGAACCCATCAAGAATTATTAAATCACCATGCTTTTTATGCCTCTATTTATAATGCTCAATTTGATTAACTGTTTTTTCTTTATTAAAAAAATAGATTCTTTAGAATCTATTTTAAATTTTAAACTTAAAGTTATTTTTTAATTTTGTTGTTGTGCTTGTGGTGAATCTTCACTTGGATTTTCACTTTCTTTTTTACATGGCAAGATAACATTTAATAAAATCCCTACAATTGCAGCAATAGCCATACTAGAAATTTCTATCATGGATTGATTAATCGTTATAGCAATGACTGCTCCTCCAAGCCCAATGACAAGCATACTACTAATAATGATAAGATTCCTCGTCTTCGTGAGATCAATTTTTGAATCCACTAAAACTCTTAAACCATTGGATGCAATAAAGCCATATAAAACAATAGAGATTCCACCCATTACACAGCTAGGAATAGCCGAAATCAAAGCAATAAAGACATTACTAAATGAAAGAATCATGGCTAAAATTGCAGCAAGTCCTGTTACCCATACTGAAGCTACTTTTGTCATCCCAACAACAGATGTATTTTCACCATAAGTTGTATTTGCTGGGCCTCCAAGTAAAGCCGCTACACTTGTCGCGATGCCATCTCCCAATAAAGTTTTATCAAGTCCTGGATCTTCTAAATAATCTTCTCCTGTAATTTTAGATAAAACGCTATGATCACCAATGTGTTCACAAGCTGTTACAAAGGCCAAAGGAATAACGGGTAATGCTCCAATTAAATTCACTTTATTAAAATGGATGGTTGTTCCTAAAACATCATAGGTTGCATCCTTTAAGGAAAGAAAATGAAATTCTGGAATCTTAAACCATTGCGCTGGGGATTTGATGATTTCAACAAATTCAGTAAAATCAACAAGTCCAAAAATTGCTGATAAGATAAAGCCTCCTGCAATGGCTAATAAAAATGGAATGATTCTCATAAACTTTGTTCCCTTTAAAGCAAACATAGCGACCATCAATAGACAAGCAATAGCAATAAAAATCATCTTCCATTGTTGTAAATGGCTTACATTTTCAATTGAAGCGACAAGTCCAGCATTAGAAATTGCACTTGTACTTAATCCAAGTCCAATAATCATAATCATTGGCCCAACAATAATTGGAGGTAATACTTTTTTAATCCACCCTTTTCCAAAAAAACGAACGGCCAAGGCAATTAAACAATAAATCACTCCTACAAAAAACATTCCTGTAAAAACGGCTCCTAATCCATTGTTTTTCATTAGAGACTGAATCACTGGGATATAAGCAAAACTACTTCCTAAATAAACTGGAACCTTTGCTTTGGTACACGCAATATAAATCAGTGTCCCTAATCCTGATGTAAATAAAGCGACAGAAATTGGTAGTCCTGTTAAAATCGGAACTAAAACGGTCGCTCCAAACATTGCAAAGACATGTTGAAAACTTAAAAGCAACCACTTTAATTTACTTTTTGGTTTGTCTTTAGCATTTAAAATCATTTTTTCCATTCTTTTCCCTCCTTGTTTCTATTTTTAAAGAATCAAATGATTTCTTTATTTCCTTAGTAAATTTAAAAAAAACACTTTATCCAAAGATAAAGTGTCTCTAAAAAGAAATAAAGAAGAAAAAGGGGCCAAAAAAGAAAGCAATATAACCTTTAGAATTCTTCTTTTTAGGTTCATTTTTCATTCCCCCCCCTTTTGCTTTTTCTGCTCTATTATATTTAAAAAAAAAAAGAAAGTGAAGTATTTTATTTTATTTTTTTTTGTGTTAAAATAAATTTGGTCTTCTCTTAAAATCAAAAATAAAAAAAGGGCTATAGTTTTTTCTGAACTAGTCAAGCGAAAGTAGACAGTTCAAAAAAAACCCTAATACCCCATATCA
>OJMH01001652.1_pt1 | contig 21399 bp, 21 predicted proteins | sample 1597111 | NCBI WGS metagenome assembly OJMH01 (sample SAMEA2452115, study PRJEB22498) | human gut metagenome | reverse complement strand
GTTAACGATTTAACAAAGAATTTCTTTAAAGTTGTTAGAAAAGCGATTTCTATTTATAATAAATATGATGATAAAACAAAAGCGATGCTAAAAAGAAATTTGCATACATTAATTAATATTTATATAAAATCAAATGAATATTATCGTAAACATTCAAAAGATTTAATAAAAAACCATAATTAGATGATTAAATAACCTCTTTTTGTTATAATGACTTTGCTTAGAAAGAGGTTTTTTTATGGAAATTATTAAAAAAAACATAAAGTTATATAAAGAAGTTTTAAAGAAAATTAAACAATATTCCACAATTGTTGTTTATCGTCATACATGTCCAGATTTTGATGCTTCTGGAACTCAAAATGGATTGGTTACTTGGTTAAAAGATTCTTTTCCTAATAAAAAAATATATATGCAAGGAAAAGATTTTTATGATTTTACACCTAGATTATTTCCTGCTATTGAAGAAGTCGATGAAACTACTTTAGGTGATTTTCTTACTATTGTAGTTGATACTGGAAATACTGCAAGAATTGATAATCAAAATTTTTCTTTAGGTAAAGAAATTATCAAATTTGATCATCATCCAGCGGTAGAAAATTATGGACAAATTAATATTGTTAATGATGAATTAGCATCATGTGCAGAATTAGTTTTAGATTTTGTTTATTGGTGTAAGAAAAAATATCCTTTATCAATGCTTGCTTGTAAATATTTTTATATTGGTATTGTTGGTGATTCAGGAAGATTTTTATTTTCTTCTACTTCTATGCATACTTTTGAAAGTGCTTCAGTTTGTTTAGATAGTGGATTTAATTTACAAAAAGATGTTTATTTACCAATGTATGAAAAAGATCCTAAAGATTTAGAAATTCAAAAGTTTATTTTAAATAATTATCATTTATCTTCCAAAGGAGTAGCTTATTATATTTTTACTAAAGAGGATTTAGCTAAGTTTTCTTTAAGACCTGAAAATGGTAAAAATCATATGAGTTTATTTTCTAATATTAAAGGTATTAATATTTGGGTTTCTATTAGTGAAGATGTTAGTGAAAATGTTTATCGTGTTTCTTTTAGATCAAAAGAAATTGCTATTAATAAAGTAGCTGAAAAATATCGTGGTGGTGGACATGCCCAAGCTAGTGGAGGAAAACTTTTATCTTTAGATGAAGTTGAACAAATGATTAAAGATTTGGATGATTTAATAAAATGAAATATATAAAGTATTTAAAAAGATATCATACTTTAGAGAATAAAAATATTATTGTGACTGGTGCTAATAGTGGTCTTGGTTTAGAAGTTAGTCGATATTTGTTATTTTTAAAGGCAAATTTAATCATGGCTTGTCGAAATGAAGAAAAAGCTAATAAGATAAAAAATCAATTATTAAATGAATTTCCTAATAGTCATATCGAAGTTATTAAATACGATCAAGCTAGTTTATCTTCCATTGAAAATTTTGTTAATTTTATTAAAGATAAAAAAATTGATGGTTTAATTTGTAATGCTGGTGTTTATTATCCTAAAAAAGATATGAAAACAGTTGATGGATTTGAATTAACTGTGGGCACTAATTTTATTGGAACACATTATTTATTGGAATTATTAGATAAAAAGTTAACTAATGAGAAAACTAATGTGGTAATTGTTAATTCTTTAACAGCAATTAATTCAAAATTATATTCATTAAAAGATCAATATAAATTATCAAGAAATAAACTATATGGCTTTTCTAAATTGTTATTATCTATTGAAGCAAGTGAAAGGATACAAACAAACCATTATCAACTTGTCTTAGCTCATCCAGGAGTGTGTTCAACCAATATTTTATCTTCTAAAGATACTGGTTTATCTTCACGTTTTGCTTTAGCGGGTAGAAGATTTTTAAATATTTTTACACATTCTGCTTCTAAAGCAGCTTTAAGTATTTTAGAGGCTTTATTAGGTGAAGGGGAAAAATATGTTAAGCCACGTGGCTTATTTGCTATATCAGGTTATCCATGTCGAAGAAGAATTCCTCATAAATTTAATAAAAAAATTATTGAAAAAACAAATATATTTATCAAAGAAAGTAGGTAAAAAATGTTATTAGTTAGTAATGTATCAATGCAATTTGGTTCAAGAGTATTATTTAAGGATGTTAATTTAAAGTTCCAAAAAGATAATTGTTATGGAATTATTGGCGCTAATGGTGCTGGTAAATCAACCTTTTTAAAGATTATTTCTGGTGAACTTGAACCAACAAGTGGTTCAGTTGAATTAACTGAAAAAGAAAGAATGTCCATTTTAAAACAAAATCATAATGCTTATGATGAATATACTGTTTTAGAAACTGTAATTATGGGGTATCCTCGCTTAGTGGAAGTTGGTAAAGAAAAAGATGCTTTATATATGAAAGAAGATTTTACTGATGAAGATGGAATTAAAGCGGGTGAACTAGAAAATGAGTTTATGGAAATGGGAGGATATGAAGCTGAGGCAGATGCTGGAAGTTTATTATCTAGTTTAGGTATTAATCCTAAAAAACATAATCTACTTATGAAAGAACTTGATATGAAAGAAAAGGTTAAAGTTTTACTTGCTCAAGCTCTTTTTGGTAATCCAGATATTCTTCTTCTTGATGAACCTACTAATAACTTAGATGCGATGTCAGTTAATTGGTTAGAAAACTTTTTATATAATTTTCAAAATACAGTTATCGTAGTAAGTCACGATCGATATTTTCTTAATAAAGTTTGTACAAGAATTTGTGATGTTGATTATGGTCAAATTAATTTATTTGTTGGTAATTATAATTTCTGGTATGAATCAAGTCAATTAATTCAAAAACAAATGAAAGAAGGAAACGCTAAAAAAGAACAAAGAATTAAAGAATTAGAGGAATTTATTGCTAGATTCTCGGCGAATGCTTCTAAATCTAAACAAGCTACTTCTAGAAAAAAAGAATTAGAGAAGATTACTCTTGATGATATTAAACCTTCTTCTAGAGTTTATCCATTTATTGATTTTAGATTTGAAAGACAAATTGGTAATGATGTTTTAGAAGTTCATAATTTAAGTAAAAAAGGATTTTTTAAGAATGTAGAATTTATTTTAAATAAAGGCGATAAAGTAGCGTTTGTTGGTCCTAATACTTTAGCGATAACTACTTTCTTTGATTGTTTAATGAATAAACAAACTGCTGATGATGGCACTTTTAAATTTGGTATTACAATTACTCCTTCTTATATGGAAGCCAATAATGATGAATATTTTAAAAGTGATGTTTCTTTAGTGGATTGGCTTAGACCTTACTCAAATGATCAACATGAATCATATTTAAGAGGCTGGCTTGGTAGAATGTTATTTTCTAATGAAGAAGCTTTAAAATCAGCTTGTGTGCTTTCTGGTGGAGAAAAAGTTAGATGTATGTTAGCGAAAACCATGTTAAATGCTTCTAATTTAATGATTTTTGATGATCCTACTAATCATCTAGATCTTGAATCAATTTCGGCTTTAAATAAAGGGATGATTAATTATAAAGGTGTTTTATTATTTTCTAGTCATGATCACGAATTATTGAATTCAGTCGCTAATAGAATTATTTATCTTGATGAAAATACCTTTATTGATAAAATGTGCACTTATGATGAGTTTCTTAGTTGGCATGAGAATATTAAAGACTAGTTTTTAATATTATTTAATGTGAATTATTATTCTGAAGAAACAATAAAAAAACTTAATAGTTATAAATATCAAATCGTAGCTACTTTTTTTGTCATAATTGCTTTATTAATTTCAATTACTATTATAAAAGATTTGTATGATCAAACTTTAACAGGTCGAAATTATGATAAAAGTATCGCAAAAAGAAGTAAAATTGTCGCTTTAATAATTTTAATTACGACATTTTACTTCCTTTTTGTTGTGTATACAAATTATGTTAAAAATAGAAATAAAGATAATTTTTTATTTTTAGTAGCTAGTGAATTAGTTGCTCTTGCCGCTATTATTAGGTTTTTAAATATTAATAAAACTGATGTTAGTAATGAAGGAGATCTTATTTAGTTAAATAATCTTGATATTGCTGATAAATTAAAAATGCTAATTCATTAGGTGATTTAATTTCTGAACAGATATTAATATTGGCAAAAGATAATTTATCTTCTGTAAAAGTTTCTTTATCAGAATTTAATCTTTGGAAGATAGATTCTTCTTTATCTAAACGAGAATACATTCTATTTTTTCTAATTTCTTCTGAACACATTAAATTAACAATAAAAATTCTTTTATCATGTAAATTAAAAAATGCTTTAGCGCCATTAGGATCTAAAACAACGCATTTATTATCACTAATTTCTTTTTTGGAAGTTCCATAGTAGTTATTGTTATAAAAAGTATATTCGACTAATTTATTTTGTTTTATCATGTCTAAAAATGTTTCTTTACTAACAAAATAATAATCAACATTTTCTTTTTCATTAATTCTTTTTTCCCTAGTTGTATGAGTAATAACTTTTTTTAAGTTATAATTTTTTTCAAGAATTTGTGCGATTTCTGTTTTACCACTTGCGGAAGGACCAATTAAAATAATCATATATTTAATTATACATTAGTAAAAAAATTAGTAAACTTAAATCTAATATGTTAAGATATTTTTATGAAAAAGATTTTAGTTGTTGGCGCTGGTCCATGTGGATTAATGGCTAGTTATCAAATTAAAAAGAATAATCCATCTTATCAAGTGATTTTATTAGACAAGGATGAATTTGGAAAAAGAATTAAAGTATCTGGTAATGGAAGATGCAATTTTTCTAATATTAATGTTAGTGAAGATAAATATTATAATGGTGAATTAATTAAAGATATTATTGATGATTTTAAAATCAATCAAGATAAATTTTATCAAGAAATTAATTTGCATTATTATCATGATGATGAAGGAAGATGTTATCCACTTACTAATTCTAGTAAAACAGTTTTAACGTTATTAATTAATGCTTTAAAAAAATTAAATGTGGAATTTCATCAAAAAGAAGAATTTATTTCTTATAAAAAAGAAAATCAAAAATATGTTGTAACAACTTCTTTAAATAGTTTTCTTGTTGATAAAATAGTTTTTGCTATTGGAGGAATTTCTTATTTAAATAAGGTAGATAATTATCATCATATTGTTAATTTAATGAATGTTTCTTTATCTAATTTAAAACCTTCTTTATGTCCTTTGATTGTAAAAGAAAAAATCAATAAAGAGGCTATTGGTAAAAGAAGTAAAGCAAGAGTTAGTTTATTTAATAATAATCAAAAAATATATGAAGAAAGTGGAGAAGTATTATTTAAAAAAGATGGTATTTCTGGCATCGTTATTTTTAATTTAGCCAGTTACCTAGTTCGACAAAATAAGTTAAATAACCCTTATTTAAAAATTAATTTTATTGAAAATATTTCTAAAAATGATATTTTACATCAAGAAAAAACATTTTCTAAAGAAGAAATTATTAATAGTTATGTAATAAGTGAAATTGGAAAAATGATCGATAAAAATAATTTATATGATAATTTGTCTTCATTTATTTTACATATTAAAGATTTTTATCCTTTTTCTGAATCACAAGTAACCCATGGAGGTATTTTATTAAATAATATTAATTTAAATACATTATCATTAAAAAATGATAGTAATATTTTTGTTGGAGGCGAACTTCTTGATGTTGATGCTTTATGTGGAGGATATAATATTTTCTTTGCATTTGCATGTGGTTATAAAATCGGAAAATCACTAGAATAAAAAAGAAATAAATCTTTTTCACAAGTTAATATAAGAAACATTAAATAAAATGATGTAAATAATTCATTTATTATTTATAGGTGCAATTTGCTTAATTTTAACTATATTTAAAATTTAATATCGTTCTTAAAAAAATCGAATGTTTGACATCCGATTTTTTTATTTGTTTACACTATGCAAACAAAAATAGACAATTTTTATATATTTTCGTTCTTGATTAGTTAAAAATTTTTATTCTACGGCTTTCAAACTTTCGTTCATTCTAGTTTTTATAATCTTTGGTCTAAGTATTAGCGTTACAAGTAGTGTAAATAAGAATACGACAACTGGTACAAGTAGCCACATAAACCAGCTTACATTTCCAACCGTTCCGAAACCTATCGTTTTAAAAACAAGCGTCGCAAGACCTATTCCTATAGGATACCCGATGATAATTCCTAAAAACACGCTGATATATATTTCTCGATAAATATAGCCACATATTTCTCTATCATGATATCCAAGAACCATAAGAGTCGCTATTTCTCTTTCCCTTTCGCTTATATTTATAGTTGTAAGGGTGTTTATCACTACAGCCGTCAATAGTCCTGCGAAAACAACAACTACCACCGCTATTCCAATAATTGCTGGTGAACCGAAGTCTCCGAATAGGCACATATCGAGGAGAGCAAGCCCTGCAAATACTAGTCCTGTTGATACACCAACGGATACAAGCATCATAAAAAAACGCGTTTTATACCTGAATACGTTTCTCATTGATGATTTATATTTAAACGAAAGTCGCTTCCAGATAAAAGGAATTTTTTCAAGTAAAATTCTCCCTCCTTTTTTCGGTGGTTTTGGTCGCAAAAGGTCGGCGGGAGCGTTATTTGCAAGTTTCATGCCGATGGAGAATACCGCGATTAACGTAACAGCGATAATTACGCTTAGCGATATAAAGTAATAACTCGGATTAACCACCACTGATATAGGCGGCATAAGGTAACTATAACCGAAAGCGAAACATATTAGCCATGAAACACCATATCCGACAAAAAAACCTATAAACCCACCTGTAGCCAGTGCGACGAGCACAAAGAAAATATATCTTACGACTATCCTTACTGAGCTGTATCCAAGTGTTTTCAAACAGGCGATTTGAGAACGTTCCTCATCCATAAGTCGCATCATAGATGATAATACGACTAGAAGCGTTACAGCGATGAAAATGATCATTAAAATATTGCCTATTCCGCGTACTTTGTCCGCGCTAGCGATAACCGATTTGAAACTATAATTATCGTAAAGCGTAATTATGCGTACATCTTCGCCTAAAAGGCTAGTCAATTCGATTTTTTCTTTTTCGATGTATTTTTCGTAACCAGAGGAAAATGATTTAAACAAATTACGGTTTTCCGCTTTTATATATAGATCGCCTTTCGGTAGAAAATCGCAGATTTTAGTTGGGCAATATAAAATATTTTCGAGTAAATCGAGTTTATTGATTTCTATCATGTTATCAGGAACTTCGGTATCTTCCGGATTGTTATAACTTGGCTCTCCATCTTTACCGAATGTTAGTGGACTTTTAACTATTCCTTTAATAGTAACGTTTATTTTATGTGAATACGGCAAATTGAGTGTTTTTTTGAGATCTATTTCTATCTTTTCGCCGATTGAGTAGCCTTTTATTATGTTATCTTTTACTTCGGCGTAAACGCAATTTTCATCGTCGCTATTTATCTTTTCGCCTTCAACAAGTTCTAACTCGTTGATTTTGGTGTTTTCAAGATCAAGGAAGTACAGTCTAAGCGATCTTTTTTCGCTCACCTGTACATCAAAAGACATTCCTGTTTCTACATTGTTTTCACCATAACGATATTTTACCGCGGAAATTTGTTCGTCGGTAAAACCGCCTGTTTTACTTTTCACGATAAAATCACTTACATTTTGTTTTGTATAATAATTCTCTATGCTGTCCTTTATCATATCGGTAGGTGAACCGATACCAGAAATAAAACCTATCGAGATAAGAACAATACCTATAAGAGAAAGAAGCCGTATAAGATGTTTTTTGAACATCCTGCGGACTGTTTTCAAGTATGTTTTCACCATTCTATCTCCTCAACTGATTTTGGATTATCGTTTGTTTCAATACTCTCGATTCTTCCACTTTTTATCTTTATTACTTTATCAGCCATATCTTTAAGCGCGGCATTGTGTGTTACGATAATGACAAGTTTATTTCTTTTGCGGGATAAATCCTGTAAAAGCTTCAGTATCTTTTTTCCAGTAACATAATCTAGCGCGCCAGTTGGCTCGTCGCATAATATCAACTTGGGGTTTTTAGCAATTGCCCGAGCGATGGAAACTCTTTGCTGCTCTCCGCCGGAAAGTTCTGATGGAAAGTTGTCGAGTCTATCGCCGAGTCCCACTGATTCAAGAACAGTTTTCGGATCGAGATGGTCATCGCATATTTCAATGGCGATTTCTACGTTTTCAAGTGCGGTAAGGTTAGGCATAAGATTATAGAACTGGAAAACAAAACCTACATCATGACGCCGATAATCGGTCAGTTGTTTTTTGTTGAATGAAGTTATATTTTTTCCATCAAGAACAATTTCGCCGCCAGTCGCTGTGTCCATTCCTCCTAAAAGGTTTAGAAGAGTTGTTTTACCTGCGCCAGATGCACCGAGAATCACCACGAATTCGCCTTCGTTCAAATCGAACGAAACATTTTCTACGGCATGTACGGACAAAGAACCAGTATGATATTCTTTTCTTACATTTTTAAGCGATAATATTTTCATAACTCACCTCCATTAAATTAATAGTATTAATATAGTATTTGTATTGTGCTTTGTCAATTAAATTTTTTTAATTTTTTAGTTAAATCAAAAGAATAAAGCAAAATAGTAAAAGTATTTAATTGATTAGAAGATAAAATTAGATACTAATAGAATTATCGAAACGAACATGTGATTATTATTCATCTTGTAAAAAAATTAGAAATAGAAAGAAATCATGAAATTTTTAAATTTTATTTTTCAAAAGAAAAATCTATTATAACACTTATAATATACCACTAAATTCAGTTTTTTTTCAATTTATTAGTTTATAAATGAAATTAATTTGTCAATTAATAAATTATATTATAAGTAATTTACCAAAAATATTTATTGATTATAATTATTGAAGTGCTAAATTTTGAAAAAAATGATAAATATCGAGTTATTATTGCTTATATATACAATTTTAGCTAATAAAAAAAGGTTGATTTTACTCAACCTTAATCAGCTGTTTTTAGAACTTTTGCTTCGTATTTCTTTCTTTCAGAATAATTTAAAATTTTCTTTCTCATACGATAAGTAGAAGGAGTAATTTCAAGTAATTCATCAGAATTAATATAATCTAAGCATTCTTCCATTGACATTTTACGAGGTGATTTTAAGACAACAGTAAAGTCTTTAGAAGCTGAACGCATATTTGTCTTTTCTTTTTCTTTAGTAACAGTAACACCTAAATCAGAGTTATATTTATTTTCACCAACAATCATACCTTCATATACTTGAATTCCTGGAGAAATGAACATTGTTCCTCTTTCTTCAGTGTGTTCAATTGCATACGGAGTAGCTTGACCTGAATCAACTGCGACAAGAACACCTATTGCTCTTTCGCCAACATTCATCTTTAACATTGGTCTATATTCTTTGAAAGTATGGTTAATAATTCCATATCCTTTAGTCATCGTTAAGAAATTATTAACAAAGCCTAATAATCCTCTAGAAGGAACTACATATGTGACTCTAACTTGGTTTTCATTATAAACCATATGAATCATTTCACCACCTCTAGATGATAGTGAATCGATAACAGAACCTAAATATTCTTCTGGAACATCAATTTGGACATCTTCAAATGGTTCACATTTAACTCCATCAATTTCTTCAATAATAACTTGTGGTTTTGATACTTGAAGTTCAAAACCTTCACGACGCATATTTTCAATTAAAATAGATAGATGTAATTCGCCACGTCCAGAAACAATGAAATTCTCAGAATTAACAATTCTTTCAACTTTTAAAGAAACATCTCTTTGAACTTCTTTAAATAATCTTTCTTCTATTTTTGAGCAAGTTAATAATTTTCCTTCAAGGCCAGCAAATGGAGAAGTATTAACACCAAATGTCATTTGTAAAGTAGGTGGATCAATTCTAAGTAATGGTAATGGATCAACTGCATTTAATTCACAAACTGTTTCACCAACATTAATATCTTGAATACCAGCAATTGCGACAATATCACCAGCTTTTGCTTCTTTTACTTCAATTCTATTTAAACCAAAATAGCCAAACAATTTTTGAATTCGACAAGTTTTTACACTTCCATCTAATCTAGATAAAGAAACTGTTTCTCCTTCATGGATTGTTCCTCTTTTAACTAAACCAACTCCAATTTTACCAACGAAATCTGAGTAATCAAGTAAAGCAGGTTGGAATTGAAGAGGTTTATCTAATTCAACTTGAGGTTCAGGAATTTCAGAAATGATTGTTTCAAAAATTGGATCCATACCAGGAGCTTGATCTTCAAGTTTTGGTGAATAAGATGAAGTTCCTTTTAAAGCAGAGCAATAAACGGTTTTGAATTCTAATAAATCATCATCTGCGCCTAATTCAATAAATAAATCTAAGACTTCATCAACAACTCTAGAAGGATCTGCATTAGGTCTATCAACTTTATTGACTACGACAATTGGTTTAACATGTGCTTCAAGAGCTTTTTTTAATACGAATCTTGTTTGAGGCATTGTTCCTTCGAAAGCATCGACAACAAGAACTACTCCATCAACCATGTGCATAATTCTTTCAACTTCGCCACCAAAGTCAGCGTGACCTGGAGTGTCTAAGATATTAATATGATAGCCATTATAATCTAAAGCAGTAGTTTTAGCTAAGATTGTAATACCTCTTTCTCTTTCAATATCATTACTATCAAGAGCACGATCTTGAACTTTTTCGTTATCTCTAAAAGTATGTGAGTTAACAAGTAATTGATTAACAAGTGTTGTTTTACCATGGTCAACATGGGCAATAATTGCAACGTTTCTAATATTCATGGATTTTACCTCCGCCTAAAAGATTATAATTCAATAAAAAAAATCTTTAAACAAAAACTTGCTTAAAGATTTAAAAAATTTATAAATTTATTTATAATTTGTCGATATCAATAATATTTGCAATAATAATTGGTTGTTTTTTTGTTTCTTTTCTAATATATTTTGAAATTTTATCGGTTATTTTGTTGATAAATTCTTTTTCTTTTCCTTCATAGTAATTAGTAATGCTTGTATGTAAAGCATCTTCAAAAATAGAATTAATTTGTTTAACAACATTTTCTGAATCTTTTAAGAAAACAAATCCACGCATTTGTACATCTTGAGAAGTGATAATTTTCTTTTGTGAAGAAGAAATAACGGCACCTAAAATGATAACCCCATCAGTAGCCATTGCTATTCTTTCTTGAATAACTGAATCAACAACATTACCTACACCAATTCCATCAACCATAATATCACCATTTTCAATTATAGTTTTAAAATCAGGTTTAGCAATTCCATTTTCAATATTTAAAATCATTCCATTATCGAAAATAAAAATGTTGTTGTGGTTATATCCTTTATTTAATGATAAGGCAATTTTAGCATTATTCATTAATTGACGATATTCACCTTTAATTGGTAAATAATATTTAGGTTCAAGCATCGTAATTAACATTTTCAAATCTTCTTCATGGGCATGCATTGAGCAAATTTCTTTTCTTGTTAAATTGATTACATGTGCACCTGTTTTATAGGCATTATCAATTGCTTCAATAGAAATTTTTTCAGTACCAGCAACCCCTGGACAGGCAATAATAAATGTATCATTTTCATTAAAGGTTAAATTATTTACTAATTCACCATTAGTGAAAGAAATAATTGATTGGAAAACATCTTCTCCACATCCATCAATTAACACTAAAACATCTTGTTCTCTTAAACGATTTATTTCGCTAATATTAGCTCTATTACTTGCAGGAATTGAATACATTGATTCAAGTAATTCATGAGAAAATAATTTTTCTACTTCATCAGTTAAAAAGATAATTTTTTTATTAGTTTTAACAGCAAGTTCAATAATTTCTCTTAAGTTATATAAGTTTTGAGAATAAACAGAAATAAAAATTCTTCCTTTTGATTCTAAAAATTCTCTTTGAATATGTTGAGTGATACGATGATTTGGTGAAGCATGACCTGGCTTATCAGCATCACATGATTCAGAGAAAAGTATAAGTATTTTCTTCTTTAATGATAAAGTTGTTAATAATTTAAAATCCATTTGATTTGTAGAAGGCGCACCAAAATCAATAATGAAATCAGAAGCGTAGAAAATATAACCTTCATCAGTATCAATAGCAACTGATAATGTGCCAGGAACAGAGTGAGTCATATTAATAAAAACAAATTCACGGTTATTAATTATAGTTGGGCCATTTTCTACAATATGGAAATCATAATCAATTGGCTTTAAGCCATAGATTAAAGTCTTACTTTTAATTAATTCCGCGGTTAATTTTGAACAATATATTGGAGCGGGAACTTTTCTATAAATATAAGGTAATGCACCCATTTGATCATCATGAGCATGCGAAATAATATAGCATTTAACCCTGTCAGCATTTTCTTTTAAATAATTATAATTTGGGATAATACAATCTACACCAGGGACTCTTTTATCTGGAAATTTGATACCAGCATCTAATACATAAATATCGTCATTAATCTCGATTATTGACATATTTTTACCATTTTCGTCAAGACCGCCTAACGAAAAGAATTTGATTTTATCAGACATTATAAAACTCCTTCTTGAATTTCAAATATAGTATAACCAAAGAAATATATTTAATCAATTGTAAAAAATATTTTTTAAAAATAATTTATTTGCTTTACAAATAGATATTTTTTGTTTACAATAGTCTAGCAGTTGGCGATTATGGTGAAGTGGTTAACACATCTGGCTGTGAACCAGACATGCGTCAGTTCGATTCTGATTAATCGCCCCATAATAGTAGAATAGGTCTGATACAATGCTATCAGGCTTTTTTTTGCATAAATAGCAGAAATTACGTTTAAAATGCTGTATTTTGCTTAAAAAAATGAATTTTATTAGTTTTGTAGACTGTTAGTAGGCTTCGCATAGAGGCTCTATTGACAGCTTTTTATTTTGCTTTTACACGATTTAACCTCAAGGGTGCTAAAATTCTACACGATTACAGATAGGGGTGCTAAAAATTTACACGATTTAACACGATTTGAATTTTGAGACAATTTTGAGAAAAATCCAAGCTCCATATAGATAAAAAGGCAAAAAAATGTTATAATTTCTACAAGATTATAGAAAAATGTGGATGAAGAGTATTTATGACTTATAAAGAGGCAGTCAAAAAATTAAGACTTAAAATGTTAATGACTCAAGAGGAATTTGCAAAACTTCTAGATGTTTCTTTTGCAACTATAAATAGATGGGAAACTGGTAAATATGTTCCAACTATTAAAGCTAGAAGAAAATTACAACCATATTTTGAAAAGTATAATATTGAGGTGGATGAATAATGTCAGAAGAAATAAATATTAAAAAAATATATACTGATTGTCCTGAAGTCCTTGATATTCTTTTATATGATAATACAACTAAAAAAAACATAATATGGGCAACCGATCATTATGCTAAAAAGGGACTTGGGTATTCTATAACTAATGAGATAAAACCATGTCATTTAACAGGAAAAGTCAGAGCAATAAGACCCAGAATCGAGAAAAGTAAAGCTGAACAGGTAAAAAGAAGTAGAGATAATGCAGAAGTTTTTACTCCATCATGGATTGTTAATAAACAAAATAATTTAGCTGATAATGCGTGGTTTGGTGAACAAAATAAATTTAATTTTGATAATGATGACAATACATGGACCGCAACTGATAAAGTTCGTTTTAATGAAGATAAAAGTTGGATAGATTATGTTGATGATATTCGTCTTGAGGTATGCTGTGGCGAAGCACCATATCTTGTTTCAAGATATGATACTGTAAACGGAGAAAAAATTGAAAATAAAAATAGAATAGGTTTGCTAGATAGGAAATTTAGGATTATCAACGAGAATGCTATAAACGATGATGAGTGGATTGAATTTGCATTTAGAGCAATTAAATCTATTTATGGGTATGAGTTTCAGGGTGATAATCTGCTAATAGCTAGAGAAAATATATTTTTAGATTTCTTAGATTATTATTTAGAACGTTTTTGCAAAATGCCAGATAAGAAGACACTTATCGATGTTGCTACAATAATAAGTTGGAATATTTGGCAAATGGATGGAATCAAGTATGTTGTTCCTTTTTCGTGTCATAATGAAGAAGTAAAAATGGTACAGTTAAGTTTATTTGATGATGCTGAAGAACCTAAGCCAGATATATGCCCAGGATGTAAATATAATGATTCAAAAAAACATAATGGCAAAAGGTGCTATATCATGGATTGGGAAAAAAACAAAAAAATAAAATTTGTATCTTTGATGTGGAGGAATAATGAATATTTTGGATAATAATGAAAAAAATGAAGCTCTAATGGCTGAAGAAAAATATAAATCAGCTGTCGAGTCGGCAAGTGATTATATTGAAAATTTTGAAAAGACCTATTTAAATGATATTAATAATATTCCAGTTAAATATAGAGGAATGCTTTATAAGAGATGGTATTGTGATTCATTTAGAAGAGCGGTAAAAATAATCTTATCCCAGTCATTGAGCCTAAAAATGGTGAGACGATTGAAGATGCAGATAACGTTATGGAACATATTCTTGCTAGATTATTTGAATTTCTATATATAAGTGTATATCGTGAAACTACATTTATGGAAATTTTTAGTAATGCAGATCCTGATATATTTTTAGAAGCCGTTGGTATTACAAAGAAAGACTTTGAAGTCCTTAATAAATATAAAGTATTCCAAGAAGATGTATTAAATAATTATATTCATGATTTCTTTATTAATGAGTCCCTTGGAAGTAAATTAAATCTTGAAGATGAAACAGTTCAAAAGCAATATAGAAATAGTTTTGATTGGTTTGGATTTGGTCTTGAACGTGATGAAGAGCAAAATCAAGATGCTTCCCTTGATGAAATAAATACTATTGAAAATACTCCAATTAGCAATTCTTATAATAAATATGAAGTTGGAAATGAAACTCAAAGTATGGAGATAAATGATGAAGATGAGTCATTACTTATTGATAAGATTATAAAACTTCTTAAAAATTCTAAACCAATGAAAGCAGCTAAAATAGCGTTTGAATTGAATGCTTCTAAAAAAGAAGTTAATAGCATTCTTTACGCAAATAGTGATATTTTTACCAAAGATATTTTCTTTAATTGGATGTTGAAATAGATGGGCAATGGTGTAATATACATATTAACTAATCCTTCGTTTCCTCAATTAGTGAAAATTGGATATGCTGATAATGTTCAAGAAAGAGTAAATATTTTAAATCGTAATCCTGGTTTGCCATATTCGTTTAGAATTTATGCAACATATGATGTTAATGAAAGATTAGAGGATTTAAAAATACATAAAATAATTGATAAGTTAAATCCAACACTAAGATGCCAAGAAGAAGTAAATGGAAAGGCAAGAGTACGAGAATTCTTTACTATGACTGCTGAAACAGCTTATCAAATTTTTGAAGCAATGGCAGAAATTAGTGGTACAATGGATAGACTTCATTTATGGAAAGCTACACCTGAAGAAAAAGCAGCTGAAGAAAATGCTGAAGAAGTGTTAAATTTGGATGTTAATAGACATCACTTTAAAAACATTACTTTTAGCTCAAGTTTAACTGGTAAAAAATATGACTCAAGGACTAATTCGGATGGTTCACTTGGAATATTTGAACATGAAACTGGTAAAGAAGTAATTAGCTTTTCAAAGCCTTCAAAGAAACAAATAATTAAACAAGCATTAATTGATTTAGGTGAAGAAGTTGATAATTCAAAAACTTTATATCAAATGATGCATATGCTTCAAAAAATTATAAAATAAGGTACTTTTATGAATAATGATGTAAAATATATTATAAAATTGAATGATGTCTATAATAATGTTCCAGATAAAATTAAAGAAGCATGGAAAAATCCATATACACATGAAAATCGAGGAAATAATTTGTATGTTTATTATGATATTAATCTAATATCAGAAATTGCCAATCAAACTAATGAGTTATGGTTTAAAAGTGCAGATGCATTTAGTGACAAAGAAGAAAATGCTGCATGGCAAGCTAAATTTTTTAATGTTTTAATATATTTACAAGGAAAAAATTGTAATGAATATAATGATGAATTTAAAAAAATCGTTATTGATGCTTTTAAAACATATGATATAGAAAAATATTATAAAAGATATTATATTTGCTGCTTATCATATGAACCTGACAATAATTTATGTTGGTATACATTTAGCGGAAAAACTTTCCAAAATATAAATAAAATTGAAATTCAAGGAAAATATAAAATAGAAGATGAAATTTCAAAAGAAAAAATTACTTTAACAGGTGATAAATTATTATGTACTTTAGAAAAGAAGTATACACATTGTGCATGTATTTGTTTTAATAAATCTGCAATAGATTGTATTGTAGAGGGAATTCATAATATCAAAAGTGGTTTTGTTAGCTATTCTTCTAAAGTTTTAAAAAATAAATTTTGTGCTTGTTTGGATGTTATTTACGATAAATATGAAGAAAAAAATAATTTAGAGAATATTAAGACTGATATTTATAATTTAATTGATTATTGTAATTTGTTTTATAAAAATGACTATTATGCAGGTGAAAAAGAATATAGATATATTTTAGATTTATTATTACCTTTAGAAAAAACAATATTAATTAAATGTGATAATAATGAAGAAAAGCCAATATTAACTAAAGGTTATAATAACGGAAAAACAATATATAAATTAAATTTTGGAAAAGAATCAATAGAACATATAACTATTACTAATTCTAATGATAAGTCATTATTTGAAAAAAAGTATAGTAAAAATATTTTTTTAAGTAAGATATCCTTTAATGAAGAATATATTGATTGGTTTGAAACAGGAATGATATATGAAGATTAGTTAAAAGTCAAAAAAGCGACTTAGCTCATTACGAGTTAGGACGCATTTTTTATTCTGGAATGTACTCCATAATATCTTTAAAATCACAATTTAGTGCTTTACAAATTTTACATAAAGCATCAGTAGTAACATTCTCACATTTTGTGATTTTAGCCATAGTAGAAGTACTTATTCCAGAAAGATTTATTAATTCTTTTTTGTTTAAATTCTTATCAATTAGTAATTTCCATAATTTGTTATAACTAATCATCTTTTTCATTTCCTTTTAGAGTAAATTGGAAACCATATAGTTCATTTCCGCCTGAAGATAATTTAAGAACCTCATCCTTTCTTATAATTTTAACAGTTTCATCAGTATAAGATGTATCCTTATCAATTGAGATGAAAACTTGTTTTTCTAAGTTATCATAAATTTCAAATATTTTTTCAATACTTTCATTTGATATTTGCTTTAGCACAACAGAATCATGAATTAAAATTGGCAAAGATGTAGTAAGTAGAGTGGCTATATCCATTACTACTAATCCTTTAAATGTGGTTCCAGTTCCATCATCGTTTGGTGTATAAAATGAATATCTTTTTGATGTTTCAATATGGAATTCAGGAGTATTAACATTCGATCCAAATATTTTACTATTTATTTTACTCATTTCAGGATTAATAATGTCTTCAAGTTTTTTTGACTGCTCCATTGTATCACTTGATAATTTTTCAGCTGTTTCTTTTGATTCTTTTATTAATTCATTTTGTTTTTCAAATTTTTCATTTTCAAGTTTTAATTGATTTATTTCTTTATCTAATCCTGAATAAGTATCTAAAGTGACTTTTGAAACATTTTTTACAGAAGAAATCTCAGCAATTTTTTGCTCAATTGTGTTAATTTGCTCATTTAATAAATTAATTAAATTCCATGTTTTTTTCTCACTCTCTGCAATTTGTCTATTCATAATAGAAGATATTTCTTTATGGTAATCTTCAACATCAGTTATCCTTTTTAGTTGAATGTCAGGGAAGAAAAGCTTTAATTCCTCAAAGTCTTTTGAAATAACTTCTTTGTTATCATTCTTATCTTTTTTTAAGATATCAAGTTTATTATAAAGTTTACCTCTTTGTCTCTTAAATACAGATAAATCAGCTTTTAGTTTGCTAATAGCATCAGCTTGAGAAGAAGACAATTCAAGAAGTCCTTTTTCACTTTTGTTAGCTAAGTCCTCTTTTTGTTGTTCTAATTCAGCAATACGTTTTAAATTATTGTCTCTTTTTGTTTTTGTGATTTTTGGAATGAAGTCATATTTTTGAGCATCGCTGAAAGCAGTCTTTTTTTCTGAAGCTAACTTTGCATCTTTTTCAGAATCAATAATTGGATCAAATAAATTATATAATTTTAGAAGTTTTATAATTGAGTCACCATCTGATTGACCATTAAAATATCGTAATGGGTGAATTGCATCAAGATTTTCTCTATTTGCTATTCTTGAATACAATGAAACGGTGTCCCTAAATGATAAAAGTGTAGCGTTATTGTATTGTTCATTAAGCCATTTGTTAAATTCATCAAGAGACCATTTTTCATTTGTTTTTTCATAAGAGGAATTACAAACATTGACAATAGTAGGTTCTCCTGTATTTCTTGAAAAATAGAATGGAGTAGCAGAAGAATCAAACATAAATGCAAAATTAATATCGTGTTTGCCTACATTGTTTTTAACATTTTCTAATTTAGCATAACCACTACCGCCAAAACAGAAATCTACAGCCATCATAAAAGTGGATTTACCGATAGAGTTAGTTCCTGTTACAGAACCATTGATTACATTTAATCCTTTTTTAAATTTTATAGTTGGTCTTATTGGGCCATCCTTAGATTCAGTTCTAAAAACATCAGATTTTATTTCTATTAACATAATGTAATACCTCCTTATTAAGTGTAACTACTCCAAGTGCGTATAAACAATCTAATGCATCAATATATTCGTTGACAGTCATTTTAACTGGTAATGAATTATAAAGAGTATAAACTGTATAATCTTTCTCTTGTAAAATTTGAATTATTGGAACTAATTTTGATAATACGCTTTGATTGAATGGCGTAACTTTATTTGGAAATTTCATCGAATACCTCACAACTCTGTACAAAGTACGAAACAATAATATGGGCTGCTTGATAGTAAGAAGCAGGAAGAAGATGCTCTTTCATTATCCAGTCAGTTAATTGTTTAAAAATTTCGAATTGGTCATATCCCTCTTGATTTAGTTTTAAGAAGGCGGATTTAATTTCTGATGCGATTGTTCTAAATGAACTCTTAACTGCATCCAATTGAGAAATATGTTCTTTAATAAACCAAAAAAAAACATCGTTATCGTCTTTAATTGCCTTAGTTAATAAATAATTTTCTTTTTTGATTTTATTACAAGGTTCTAATGGTTTCATTCTAAAATTATCAAGTAATCCATCCTCAGGGTTAGTATTAGATAAACATTTTAAAATATATACTATTTGATCTTCTAATGGGAAGTTTGATATTTTTGAATTTGAATTAAATATTGATTGATGTTTTAATCTTAATAAGCGTTCATAAGTAGCAAAATCAGGACTATAAATATAATTACTGCTGCAATTGTCACATAGGCATATTTTATTCATTGAATCATCTGGTTCGTCAGGCTTAGGTTTTATTGCATCAAATTCATCCTTTAAATTGTTATCTAAAAATTCAGGATAAATTCTTGTAACAGAATACCGATATATTTTCTTATTTTTCTTAGTTTCTATTAAAGGTATATGACAAAGAGGACAAATTTGATCCACATCAGCTAATAATTGAATTGTATCTTTATCAAGTGGTTCTGGTCCATCCTTATTTTCTTTTGTTATAGCGTAAATAAAAATTTCAAATAAATACTTTCCTTTATCGCCAGTTTCTATGATTTTATGGAGACTGGCTTTTTTCTTTGGTGAAATAGAATCGTCATTTGATATTAAATTTACAACGTTAAAGTAAAAATCATCTTCACTAGCTGGGTTAATATCTTTAGCTATAACATTTTTGAAATGATCTAAGCACGCTTTCTTATAGAAAGATGTAGAAAGTGCATCTGTGATTTGCTTAGGAATATTACGAGTCCTTGTCCATAAAGCACTTAGATATTTCTTTCCTGATTCTCCCTCAAATTTTTTATATTCTGATTCTGGTAAAATTTCTATCAATATATCTCTAGCTAAATTTTCAGCTTCAATATCATTAACGTAATATTTTTTTATTAGCTGAAGAAATGTTGCATAACAAAGATTAACCAAACTAACCGCCTCCGTACGTTTTTGTAGACTTCATGTAGACTGAGCGTAGACTTTGATGTCAGCCTAAATATCGACTATAAAATACACTGATGTTATAATATTTTTGTAATCAATAAGTGGTTTTGTGTAACCATTTAATATATTGATTATATCATATAATGCTAAATTTTACCATTTTTCTCAAATTAAAAGTTTGAGATAAGTGTATTAGCATTAGTCAGATGTGCAAATATATCTGAAATTAAATAAAGCAGTTGGCTAAGCGAAGTAAACTGCACGACAAAATGTAGATTTCTAAAAATCTTCATGGTTGTTTGTGCCGCTCCGCATAGCCTTTTTTTATTTAGTAAACCTCCATTTTGTCGGATCGAATCGCAGAATGGAGGATTTTTATTTTGAAAACAAGAAAAACATTTACAAATCAAAGACAGACTTACACCTATCATTTTGATAATGGGAATAAAAATATTATTTTTAATATAACTTCTCAAAATCAGATGCAGAAAATTGTTGAAAGAGGACAGGCTCCAAAGGAAGTTGATAGAGTAGACAAAGCACACACAAAATATGGGCAAGAACATGTTCATTTTAAAGATGGTACTGCAATTAATAAGGATGGAACAATTCATGATGATGGACATGGAATTCCAAAATTGAAGAAAAAAGTATTATATTGGTTAAATGGAAATGGTTGGTGTTTAGACGTAAGTGAAAATAAGATGTATTAAAATTACAGATCATAATAGTATATACTTATATTATATATTTTTACGGCATATTGTCAATAGCAATTGTGCAATTCGCACTACTTTTTAAATATATTGCCGCCTTTGATTAAAAAGTGCTGTACCAATCAAATTTTCTTGCTAAAAGCCGCGCAATTTTATATAATTATATAAAACGAATTTTTATTTTTGGTATTCTTTTAAATTACTTGTATGAAAAAGCCCAATCCTTTTATCCGCAATTTTTGCATAATCGCCCATATCGACCACGGAAAAAGCACGCTCGCAGACAGAATTATGGAGCTTACGGGCCAGGTTTCCGAAAGGGATATGGAGGAACAGCTCCTCGATTCTATGGATATCGAGCGCGAAAGGGGCATAACAATCAAACTCGCCCCCGTGCGTATGTTCTATTCTGC
>OJMH01001649.1_pt1 | contig 21437 bp, 15 predicted proteins | sample 1597111 | NCBI WGS metagenome assembly OJMH01 (sample SAMEA2452115, study PRJEB22498) | human gut metagenome | reverse complement strand
GGGGCAGACGGCTGGAATTGGCGCCGGAGCTGCTGCCGGCGTGATTTGCCGTCTGGGCCATTTTTCTGCTGACGCTGTTGTGGCACCGGCCGGATATTTTTCTGCGTTCGGTCATCCTGCTATTGAGCAATACTCTTTACCGGATCAGGCTGCTGGGGATCGACCGGCTGCCGGAACACGGCCCTGCTCTGTTGATCGCCAACCACGTCTCCGTCGTCGATGCACTGCTGGTGATGTGCTGTACGCCGCGACGGGTTTATTTCCTCGTCCACCACTCCTTCTACAATTTGCCGGGGCTGCACTGGTTTCTGGTGCGCTGCGGCGCGCTGGAGGTGCCGTCCGCCCGTCATCCGAAAAAGATGTGCCGCCTGTTTCAAAGGGTGCAGCAGTTGCTGACCGCCGGCGAACTGGTCTGCCTGTTTCCGGAAGGCGGCATCACCCGGAACGGCATCATGCAGAATTTCCGGAAAGGCACCCGGGAAATGCTGCCGGACGAGCGCATTCCGGTCATTCCGCTGCGGTTGGGAATGCAATGGGGCAGCATGTTCGCTTTTTTCAACGGCAAGCTGCGTTTCATCCGCCCGCACGAGCTGCCGATTCCCGCTTCGATCACGGTCGGCGAGCCGCTCGACCCGAACTTGTCGGCGTACGAGATCCGGCAACGCATTTCGGAGCTTGGCGCGGATACCGAGACATTGCCGCGCCAAAATGAAATGCCGATCCATACCCATTTCGCCCGGCAGGCCAAACGGCGCCCCTGGCATGCTTCCTTCAAGGATTACGGAGCGCCGGCAATCGGCAATTTTTCGTTGCTGGTGCGGGCCCTGCTGTTGAGCCGGGAAATTCGCCGCCTGGCCGGAGACAGCGACTATGTCGGCGTCATGCTGCCGAACTGCACGGCGGCGGCGACGACGCTGCTGGCGGTCATGTATGCCGACAAAACCCCGGCGGTACTGAATTTCACGGCCGGCGCGGCGGCCCGCCGGGAAGCGCTGGCGCGCGGCAACATCCGACTGGTGCTGACCAGCCGAAAGTTCCTGGCGAAACTGGCCCTGAAACCGGAGCCGGAAATGGTCTGCCTGGAGGAAATCGCTTCCGGCATCGGCCGCCGGGCCAAATGCGCGGTCATCCTGGCGGCGGCTCTGCTGCCGACCCAATGCCTGATGAAAAAATTCGCGCCGAAATCGGCGGCGCGGCTGTTCAAACCGGCGGTACTGCTTTTTTCCAGCGGTTCGACCGGCGTCCCCAAAGGCGTCATGCTGTCGCATCACAACATCAACTGCGACTTTTTCTCCTTCTGGCGGGTGATCGGCTGGCGGAACAGCGACAAACTGATCGGCAATCTGCCGTTGTTTCACTCGTTCGGGCTGACGGTTTGCTTCTGGGTGTCGGCGATGTCCGGCTGTCAAGTGGTGTACCTGCCCAATCCGCTCGACGGCGTCACGGTCGGCAAATTGCTGGAGGAAGAAAAAATCACTCTGATGATGGCAACTCCGACTTTTCTGCAGACTTACATGCGGCGCTGTTCGCGGGAGCAGTTCCGTTCGCTGCGGCTGGTCATCACCGGCGGTGAAAAACTCCGGCTCGATATCGCCGACAAATTCAAAGCCGCCACCGGTCTGAGCATCGTCGAAGGGTACGGCTGCACGGAATTGTCGCCGATTGTCTCGATCAACCTGGCCAGTTCGATTTTCACGCTGGGCAAATGCGCCGGCAAATACGGAAGCATCGGGGTGCCGCTGCCCGGCATTGCGGTAAAAATCGTCGATCCGGACAGCGGGGAACCGGTGCCGGAAAATCATTCCGGGCTGCTGCTGGTCAAGGGCGGCAACGTGATGATCGGTTATCTGAACGATCCGGAAGCGACCGCGCAGGTCATTCACAACGGCTGGTACAACACCGGCGATATCGCCCGGATGGACTTCGACGGCTACCTGACGATCACCGGCCGGCTCTCCCGGTTCAGCAAAATTTCCGGCGAAATGGTGCCGCACGAGCTGCTGGAAATCCAGATCAACGAATTGCTGGAAACGGAGGAGCGCTGCATCGCGGTCTGCGGCATTCCGGATTCCAGACGCGGCGAACGGCTGTTGCTGTTTCATTCGCTGCCGTCGCTCGACGTCGATCACATCACCGCCCTGCTGCGTGAACACGGGGTGCCCAATTTATGGATTCCGAAAAAGGACGATTTCATTCCGATCGATCATATTCCATTGCTCGGCAACGGCAAACTCGATCTGCAGCAGATCAAGGTGCTGGCCGCCCAAGTGCCGGTGCAGTAAAAATATCGCCGCCCCGGGCAGGTCCGGAGAAAGCGGCTTCGCCGGCGGCCGGGCAATTTGGCAAAAGCGGCCGATGAGACTATATTAATTGATTCCGATGATAAAATTGAAGGAAAGAAACGATGAAAAAACGTTTGCGGAAAAAATTGCAAGTCGGGGAATTTTTTGTGCCGGCTTTTACCCTGGAAGCGACGCTGAAGGAGCTGGATGACGCGGAAATGGATCAGTTGTACGATCGTTTCATCGAACTGCTGCAGGCGCAGGAGCTGAGATGTTACGGCGGCTGGTGTGATGAACATCTTTATATGACGATCTCCACCGGGCCGGTCGGCCATGACAATGAAGAACGGCGGCTGCGTTTCCTGGAATCGCTCGGCTCGCTCCAAGAAATTGTCAGTTTCAATGCCAGTGAACTGGGATAAGACCGAAAAGCTGCGGGCGCCGGCCGGCAATTGGCAACAGCGCTGCCGCCGGCAACTGGAACGCTGGCTGTTCGCTTCCTTCAATGAAATTCTGATCCGGCAGACGACGTTGGAATTGAATCATTTCGGCAATGGCAGGCTGGATGGTTTGCGCGTCGTGGCGCTCAGTGACCTGCATGCCCGGGATTGGCATGTCGGCGAAGGTTTTCTGGCGTCATTGATCGAAGCGGTCAACCGGCGGCAACCGGACCTGATCTTTCTGCTGGGCGACTACGTCGATCGTCATGGCGACGAAGCAATTTCCCCGGAGGAAATTGCCGCCTGGCTGGGCAAATTCAAAGCCCGCTACGGAATCTTGGCCGTGCTGGGCAACCATGATATTCATTGCGGCAAACTCCGGCTGATGCAGGCATTGAGCGCGAACGGCATCGACGTATTGAGCGATTCCAGCCGGACTTTATCGATGGGAGACCATAAATTGCAGATTGCCGGAGCCGCCGAATTGTGGACCGAAGCGACGGTGCCGGGTCATATGCTTCACCGCTTGAATCCGGCGGTGCCGACCATCGTTTTGACCCATGCGCCGGACTTGTTCAAAAGCCTGCCGTCGTGGGTTGCATTGACTCTGGCCGGCCATACCCATGCCGGGCAGGTGCGCTTGCCGTGGTTGAAACGTTTTGTCATTCCTTCTCAAATTCCGGAACGTTACGATTACGGGATTTTCCGGGATCGGGAAAAAACACTGGTGGTAAGCGCCGGAATCGGAACCAGTCGTTTGCCGTTGCGAATCAATTGCCCGCCGGAAATTCTGGAATTGACTTTAAAAAATAAAAAAAGCTAACGCAACGGGTCGTACCCGGACGCGGTCCAGCGGGCGGATTCCGCTGGGCGCACATATCCAATGTGCGAAACTAATTCCAAGAAGCGCCGGTATCTCCGGCGCTTACCTCAAGCCCACCGGGCGAACGACGACCGTCAACGGCGGTATTCAAGATTTCAGCGGCTGGCTGAAATCGCGAAGCGCGTGGGCGGGAATGTCGTTGCTCCAAATAAAAAAATAATCGCACTAAGTGCGATTATTTTTTTATTTCTACAATCAGTCTTCGATACTTACGTGGTCCCATTCCGCCGCCATCCGCTTCGAACAGTCAGTCGTAATCGAATCGGCACCGCGCTCCACCAGAATTTTGGCGGTCTTGGTATTGTTGATCGTCCAGAAGTGCATTTCGAAACCGGCATCTTTGACTTTGGCAATATAGTCGGCATCGACACAGAGATTTTCCGCATAGCAGTCGGCTCCCGTAACATCGAGCTCCTTCAACATCGAAATCAATTTTTCAGCCGACGGCTCCGGCTTGCCATCCTTGTCATAGATGCCCAGCAAGAACAACGTGCGGTTGTCCGGCAACACCTGACGGACGCGTTTCAGCTCGTCGCCGCTGAAAGAGATGAAAGTAATCTGATCCAAACGGGTGCCGGAGCCCTCGAATGCCCGGGTAAACGCCTCGGCGAAACCATCGCCGACACTCTTGATCTCGACAAAAATATGACCGTCCGGCGGCAGGGTCGCCAATACTTCCCGCAAACTCGGAATGCGGCACTGATACCACTCCGGACCTTTCCAACTCCCGGCATCCAGTTCGCGCAGCTCGGCAAACGTCCAATCACTGATTTTGCCCGGCACGCCGGTCGTACGCTTGGTATCGCCGTCATGATCGCAAACCATCACGCCGTCTTTGGTCAAATAAACGTCGGTTTCCACCCCCCAGGCCGCATTGTTGCGCCAGGCCAGTTCATAAGCTTCCACCGTGTTCTCCGGTGCCGTGATCGATTCACCGCGGTGAGCGACAAATTTGACCGGGCGTTCGCTGCGCGGCACATAACCGCATTTGCAGTTGCCGGACGCACAGCCGGCCGCCGCCAACAACATGGCCGCACCGACGAAGGAGAACAGTGTTGCTTTCTTCATGAGATTTTCCCTTGTTTAAACGTTTCAACACTTCCGGACAGCGTTGAAAACCTTTTCACGCTGTCCAACAGAAATAATTTATTATGATACCGACGGCGTCAATTTTCAAGTCACTGTACGCCGAAATCCGCCAATATTTACTCCTCCCGGAGTCCGTTGCGGTAAATCGACTGCACCAACCCGAGCGAAGCCATCCCGGCCATCGTGAAGGAACCGCCATAGCTGATGAACGGCAGCGGAATGCCGGTCACCGGCGTCAGACCGATGCTCATCCCCATATTGATGAAGCCGTGCGTGATGAAAACCATCGCAACCCCAACCCCAATATAGCGGCCAAAAGGATCCGGCGTCAGATAAGCAGTCCGCAGGATGCTGTAAATCAACAATAACTGGGCCGCAATCAGCGCCATGACACCGGCAAAGCCGATCTCTTCGGCCACCACCGAAAAAATAAAATCGTTGTTGGATACCGTACGCGGCAGGAAGCCGAGCACATTCTGCGTCCCCCGCCCGACGCCTTTGCCCCACAGCCCGCCGGAACCGACCGCCAGCCGGGATTGATGCTGGTTATAGCCGTAATTGGTGGGGTCCCGCTCCGGGTCGAGAAAAATCAGAATCCGCTCGCGCTGATATTTCTTCAACTCCGGCAGAATCGGCTTGATGCTCAACATCTCATTGGCAACCACGCCGCCGACCAGCACCACCAGCGTGACGACGATCGCGATGATGGTGCGCCAACGCAATTCGGAAACAAACACCATGCCGGCGGCCACCGGCACCAATACTGCCGCAGTTCCGATATCCTCCTTGGCGATCAACAGAAAAGGCACGGCGAAAACCACCCCGAACAACAGAAAATGCGTGAATTTATTGATATGAAAAAGATGATTGCTCAGCAATGCCGCCAGTGCGACAATCACCACCGGCTTGGCAAATTCCGACGGCTGCAGCCGCAAACCGAGCGGCTTGATTTCAAACCAGTTGACCGCGCCGTTGACCTCGACGCCAAACAGCAGCACCACCATCAGCGCCCCCAGCGCCAGCAGATAGCCCAGCCAGGAAATCGGCAGCCACTGCCGGTAATTGATCCCGGCAGCCATTACCCAGAGACTGGTCCCCATGACGATCCAGCGGATCTGGCGCTGAAAAAAAGAGTTGCCGGATTGCTGGTCGGTCGACCAGATGAACGTCAATCCCACGCCGAGCAGGAACAGCATGGCCGCAATCTGCAGCCAATCATAGCCGGCCAGATATCCCCGGACCGCCGGCCACAGTGCGCCCTCCTGAGGCGCCTCGGCTTGTATCGTGCGAATTTTCATGCCAACCCATAAATCAAAAAAGGCCCGGCGCAGACAATTTTGCGCTCCGGGCCCTGCTCATTCTGACCACCCCACCGGTTCGCCGGCTCAACGCCAGAACGTCTGTTCCCGTTTCGGACCGACCGAGATGATCGCCACTTCCGCCTCGACCAGTTCGGCCATCCGGTCCAAATACTTCCGGGCATTTTCCGGCAAATCGTCCCAACTGCGCGCCTCGGTGGTGCTCTCCTTCCAGCCCGGCATCGATTCATAACGCGGTTTCACCCGGGCCAGCATGTCAGCCGCCACCGGCATATCGGCAGTGACCGTCCCGTCGATCTCGTAGGAGGTACAGATTTTCAATTCCTCCAAACCGTCGAGGACATCCAGTTTGGTGATCGCCAGCTTATCAACCCCGTTGATCATGCAGGAGTAACTCGACGCCACCGCATCGAACCAGCCGCAACGCCGCGGCCGGCCGGTCGTCGCCCCGAATTCACCGCCGGCATTGCGCAGCTCGTCGCCGGTCGCGTCCAGCAATTCAGTCGGAAACGGCCCTTCCCCGACCCGGGTGGTGTAGGCTTTCATAACCCCCCAGACGGTGCCGACGTGCTTCGGCGCGATCCCGGCCCCGGTACAGGCTCCGCCGGTGGTCGTATTGCTGCTGGTGACGAACGGATAGGTGCCGTGGTCGATATCCAGCAGCGCCCCCTGGGCGCCTTCGCAGAGAATTTTCTTCCCGGCCTTGATCGCCCGGTTGACGCTGACGACCGTATCCCTGACAAACGGCGCCAGATAGATCGCCGCCTCCCTGACCTTCGCCCATTCGGCGTCAATATCCAGCGTCGTCGCTCCGGCTTCCCGGAACAACCGATTGTATTTCTCGGCCTGGCCGCGGAACAGCGTTTCCAGATTGGCCAGATTCTGCAACTGGGCGCCCCGGATGCCGGTCCGTCCCGCCTTGTCGGCGTAAGCCGGCCCGATGCCGCGTTTTGTCGTGCCGATCTTATGGTTTTCGCCCAAAGCCGCTTCCTCCAACGCGTCGGCCGCCTGGTGGTAAGCGAAAATCAAATGCGCCTTGTTGCTCAACTCGATGGTCGAAATATCCAGCCCGCGCGCCGCCAGCGCCTGCATTTCCTGCATCAAACCGACCGGATCGACGACCAGGCCGTTGCCGATAATGCAGGAAACGCCGGGACGGAAGATTCCGGACGGCACCAGATGCAGCACATATTTCTCCGTACCGATCTCGACCGTATGCCCGGCATTGTTGCCACCTTGAAAACGCACGACCATATCGACGTCCCGCGTCAGCACATCGATCAGTTTTCCTTTTCCCTCATCTCCCCACTGGGTGCCCACCAGAATATCTACAGGCATTGCTAATTTCCTTAATCTCAACTGGTTTTATTCCAAAAACGAACATCTGAAACAAAGTGTTAAGATAGCATTTCAAACCACAAAAAGCAAACTGCCGGAAGAATAAATCTCTGATCTCCCCCACCAGCGGCGGCCGGATCATTTTTCCAGCCGGAGGATTGCGGGCACGCCGGTGACGGTGAGATGCGGAATGGTGATCAGGCCGTCGGCATCGGCGACAGCCGAACCGGACCGGGAGCCGAACGTCCAGCGCACCGTCTCGGCCGGAACAACGCGGAACTGCTGAAGCCGCCGGAGCGAAACGTCGGCGGTAGAAGCCGGCGGGAAAGAGAAACGGCTCTCCCAGTCCGATTCCTTCAGCAGAAAGAGTGATATTTCAAATTTCTCCGGCGTGTCGGCCAGATTCTTCCAGCGGAAGAAGCCGTTCACCTGCCCGGCCTCCTGCGAGCTGCATTCCGGCCACGGGAGCGGGTCGTCGGTCGAGGCATCGGTGAAGACCGGATAGGCGGCATTTCTCACCACCGAGCGGATATCAAAGGCCTGGATGAGGTCGTTGACTTCCGCGATCCGGGCGTGATTGTTGGCGTGGCCGAAGGGCCCCCAGAAGCCGAGGACGGCATATTTTTTGTCGCGCATGCCCTGGTAAAATACCTCATGGCCGCGGGACGAATAGTCATTCTGAGCGGAGTAATCGACCACCACCGGCGGATCGGGCATGGCAAATCCGGCGGGAACGGGCACATCCAGGCAGCAGCGGTCGGCGGCATGGCGGATTCCGGCCGGGACGTTGACCTTGACGGCGGCGAAAATGTCGCCATGGCGGAGCGCAATGCCGAGTGCGCCGCTGCCGCCCATCGAGTTACCGACGGCGTAGACCCGTTCAGGGTCAACCGGATAGTTGGCGACGACCCATTTGACCGTATCGATCACCCGTTTTTCGACGGGCTGTAGCGCAGTCCTGGCACGCCAATCACTCTCTTCGTCAGCATCGATGCCGCCCCACCACCAGTCGCCGGCGTTGGCGCGGCAATCGAGGAAAAGCGCGAAAGAATCCGCCGGACTGTGGTAAATGTCGTGATTTCCCTCCTGCCAGGTACAACCGATGCTGCTATAAAGATCGTGCCCGGCGGAGTGAAAGATTACATAAAGAGGCGCCCTGCCGGAATATTCCTCGGGATGAATGAGCCCGAAAGAGTCAACCTGAGGCGCCTCATACCCCCATTCCGGCTTCGATTTTTGATGAAAGAATTCGATACGGCGGCCGAGCAGAAATCCATCCTTTTGAGGAACAGTGTCATCATCAGCCGCCACGGCGAAAATTCCCGCCAGAAGCAAGACGGCAAGAGAGAGAATTCGTTTCACGGTTGATACCTTTCTTGAAAGAATCATATTCCCGGCGGCAGTTTCGCGCGCGGGAAAAATCGCAGACGCCCGCATTGCGGGCGACCGATGTAAAAAATTGTCGGCGGCGTCTATGATTTCTTCATGACGCTGTCGCGGACGATGATCTTGCCGCGCCGTACCACCATCAACCCGTCCTCCTCGTCGCCGGAAATGGCGCCGAGCAGCAACTTGTACGCTTCCATGCCGACTTCCCGGCCGGAAAATTGGAAGGTGGTCAGCGGCACCGGCGCGCTCGCCGCATCGGCGATGTTGTCGCAACCGAACAAGTTGACGTCTTCCGGAATCCGGATGTTGCGCTCCTCCAACGCCTGCATGACGCCGAGCGCCTGCAAGTCGGTCAGACAGAAAATCGTGTCGCAATCCAGTTTGCCGCCGCGCCGGTCGAGATACCCGTTCATCCGGCAGTAAGCGCTTTCACGGTCGGACTGCGGATTTTCCAGCAGCTCCACGTCGAAGCAATCCCGGAAAACCTGCAAGGCCCGCAGCCGCGGATTCTCCCAATTCAGATTCAAGCCGATGATCAGCAACTTCTTCACACCGTTGTGCTGCAGATAACGGTATCCCATCAGAAATTCAAGTTCGAGATTCTCCACCACCCAGTATTTGTCGGCAAAACGCAGATCGTATTCGGAAATGACCACATACGGCCTGGCGTTGCCGGCCAACGGGGCGACAAGCGCGTCGAACGTCTCCTGGACTTCCAATTCGTAGTAGCGGAAAATGATCGCGCCGTCGAACCCGGACAAATCGAAATCCTCCGACAAATCATAGACCATCACGTTGCCGCCGAACATATGGGAGGCCTGATAAATCCCGTTGATGCGCCGCAAATTGAGCTGCCAGTGGCGGGCATCGCCCTCCAGCGTCATTTTGGCGACATCCGGCATGACCACCGCCACTTTGAGGTCGGTCGTCTCCGTTTTGCTCTGCGGGTGTTCGAGCGGCACGCTGCCGACGACGAAGGTGCCCAGCCCGACGCGCTTCTTCAACAGGCCGTCGCGGCTCAGCATTTCGATGGCTTTGCGCAGTGTCGTGATCGAAACGCCGTATTGGACGATCAGTTCCTGTTCGACCGGAATTTTGGAATGAAGCGGATAAATGTCCTGGGCAATCTTTTCCTTCAAGTCAAGATATACTTGCATGTAGCGCAAAGATTTGTCCCGCAATTCCATAAAACCGCTTCCTTTCGAACGTTCTATCGCCAGATTTGTCAGAGTGTCTCGATAAGATAGCATGATTTTCAACTCAATACCAGTTTTGATAGCTTTCAATTTACGATTCAACAGTATGAAACAATTCGTCCGCCATTGACTCGTCTACCCTATTTCAGGCGGAAACTCTCTCGGCAAATTTTGCCGATTTTGAAACTTTTAACGCTGGATGGCACGAAACTCCATCGGCTGCAAAGTTATGGTTTCAGTGCGTCCCCGATCGTCGAAGATGAACGTACGCTCTCTCATGCAATCAGTGTTCAACAGATAAATCGCTTCCGGCCACACCGCATAGGCAATATATTGCGGCGCATTGTCACCTCGTTCGGCTTCGCGAACCCGAATATCTCCGGCCTGCCGATCGGCCAGCGCGGCAAGAATTTGTTTATAACTGGAAGCAAGAGATTCTTTTCCGGCATATTCCCAGGTCAACAGCACATAGATTTCTCCATCGCCAATCTTTTCCCGTACCAGGAAAGGACGCTCCCCGGCGGCAATGACTGTTTCAACGCCTTCGCCGGCGACAACTTCGGCAATCGGCTCCTGCGCCAGCGTTGCGTCAATTGCCATCTCATCGCTTTTGAGCAAACCGCTGCCGATCTCCCGACCGACAACCTTGAGGTCGCACAACGCCGCAAGATCGCCGCCGCCGACCAGATCTTCCACCGTATAGTTTTTGTATTCCCGATCCAGACGGGTGGAGAAATGCGGCATGCTGATAAACAAAGTTCCGCCATTTTCCACATAGCTTCGGAGTATTTTCATGATTTCCGGCGTCATTGAATTCCAGCCGCCATAAAAGAGAAACGAATAACGATCAATGTCGCCAGGCCGGGTTTCGTCATCAATATTGACAACATCGCACTGCCCATACGGCGAACCGCCGATCCAACTGTTGCGATATTCGCCGAGCGCATCCGACGGCACCGGGAAAATCGTCTGCTGTACGGCGACATCGGTACGTTCGGGGTCGCCGTAAAGCCAGTTGGGATTTTTCCGTGACTGCGCATATTGACTGAAGGCGGGAAACCAGTCGATATAGAGGCCGACAAAAGAACCGCAGTTGCCGAGGACGGAAGCCATCCGGGTTTCCGGAGTGCCGCCGGAACGCGGATTGTTTTTGACGAAGTCGTAAAAATCGGTCATTTCCTTCTTGTAACTTTTGACCGGCTCTTCCGTACAATTGTAGTTGCGCTTAGGAAATTGAGGATCCGACGGCGCCGTGTACAAGCCGGCCTGGGTGCTCTGCGAACCGGATTCCAGAATGGTGATCCGGCTGCCCATGAGGTACTGCTGATAGAGGCCGACACGCAACATGTGATATTTCTGGGGCGCCAGATAAGGAACATTGCAGCTCTGCCACTCGGCGGCAAGCCAGCCGCCCCAGAATTCCGGCTGCCATTTGCGCGCCGCGCCGCGCATTTCGGCCGAAGACCAGGCCAGATTCTGAGCACCGAGCGCATACAATTCACAAAGAATGAAATCCATGCCGCCGGCCATTTCGTACGTTGCCAGCGTTGAGCCGGAGGTGGAAAAAACATACGGGTAACAGTTGTGGTAACTGTCCACGCCGTTTTTGATGAATTGATTGATGAAGAAATCGCGGCACTCCTCAAGATTTCCCGTCGTGTTGATCTTGCAGGCTTTGGCGCTGGATTCTTCCTGATACAGGTAACTGGCGTATTCGCCGATATTATTGTTCAGCCAATAACGCTCCTGACCCGCCAGACGATATTGCCGATTAGCTTCCGGCGAACAACGCTGATAGATCGTCATCATATAAATGCCCTTGGCAGCGGCGGCGGCGACTTCTTCCACAGTAGGATGAAACCAGGGCACGATCAGGTTGACTTCGCCCTCTTCGGTCAGAAGCGCAATTTCGTCATGATTGCTGCGCTTGTAAAGTTCGAAGTCTTCCGGATGATTTTCCGGATTTTTTTCGATACTGTCATTGTAGACACACAGGCCGACTAAAATTTCCCCTTCGGGAATGGGAGGTGGAATAAGTTCTTCATGCGGTTCGACAAGAATGAGCTTTTCGATGGTGGAACCATCTTTCAGCAAAGCCGTACATTTCACCTCAAAGGGGCGGTTGCCGGACAATCGTCTGCGCATGATGTTGCTTTTCGACTTCACTTGCTTATCGGGAAACGCATAGCTGTATGAGTCCACCGCCTCCCCGAGATCATTCAAAGTGATAATGCAATTGCGGTTCATCTTGTCAACTGTGGCTTTCCCGTCCAAACGCAGACCGGTCCAGATTTCCAGGTCGAACTTGCCTGCCGGCTTCTCCCAGGAACAGATGCCTTCACCGATCGTTAATTGCAACGGATCGGCACTGTCGCGCTCCGGCGGCAAAGGGAATTCCAGGACCAGCGGCTGTCCGTTGGGAATGCACCCGTAATGGGCGTATTCCGGCACGGTGACAGTGGGGTATTCGCCAGTAGAATTGCTGAGTTTGACCGGCCTCTGCTGTCCGTAAATCGTCCAGTTATTGCATGCCGCATCAACCCGGATATATACGGTGAGTTTGCCGGCGGCATAATCGGCATCGGAGATCGCCGCCGCCGGCATCTCAACCTGGATCGGCTGATTGATTGCGATGTCGTCTTTCGCGAAGACCACCGTTTCCGCCTTCGCCGCGCTGCCCGCCAAAATCACGCCGAATAGCAACGCCCAGGCATGCCATCGCCAGAAAGCCAACCAACTATATTTCATCTTTCTTTCAATTCCTTAAAATTGCACCGGGCCGCCCGCTACAAAATTTGGAGGAGAAAGCCTCCTCTTTCCAATCATCATTTTTGTCGCGAGCAGCATCCGGCATTTCACTTATTTTATCCGGAACACAATGCCCTGCCCTGCGGCTGTTCGAGCAGTACGCTGCTGATAACGAAAGTCGCCAATTCCACGCGTGTCTTCAACACCTGACACCAGCCCTGCATGGCAAAGGCTTTGGACGACATCGCAATTGAAACAGTGTACTGGACAATCAGTTCCGGTTTGATCGGAACAACTTCAGTTTATCATTCGGCGAACGAATTATTCCTGCAAGAATCAATATTTCCCGTTCAACTGCCATTGTTCCTCGGTAAGCTGCATCGGCCGGACATCGCTGGCATGGCCATCCGCCCAGGCCAGATTACAGCGCAAACCGGAATGACCATAACCTTCCGCATTGGCGTCATACGCATCATTGCCCTGTTCAACTGACCAACCACTATAGTCTACATAAGATCCGTCCGCCGTCGCCTGGCGATTCCAGGTATGCCACCAGTCACGTGCCGCAACTAATTCAGACGGTGCTTTCAACGAGGACATTTTGTTCCAACTCGACCACCCGCCGGCATAGAGATTGGCCGCGTAACTGCGCAGCGGGCGGGTATCAGTCCGCGTATGTGAATCCGCCGGGCATTGCAAAATCGCCACGCCTCTGCCATCCTCAACATTGGTGACATACGTATCCCGATCCCCCTGCAGATATGGCATAATAAACCAATCCCAGGAAGCGTACCAGGCGGTATCCCAATCATAAGTATGCGGCACATAATCATTTTCGTCCAACGCATACATATGATAGCCGAGCGCAATTTGCTTCATATTGGACAAGCATTTGATCGCTTGGGCTTTCCCTTTGGCTTTGGCAAGCGCCGGCAGCAGCATTGAAGCGAGGATGGCGATGATCGCGATCACGACCAACAATTCAATCAGTGTGAATTTTTTTTTCATTCTTTACTCCCTTTTTGATATATTCCATCTGTTGCGAAGATTCTCTCGTGGTCGTCAATTGGAAAAAATTCCTGAAACACATGGCTCCAACGAGAAATCTCCGGACAGGAAACAATTCGGTTAACAATCGCTTATATTGTAGAAATCATGAACACTTAACGCCGTGTGCAAGTTTTTTTTCATTCCGCTTGAGGCGGCCGACTACCACTTCGCGATTTCAGCCGGCCGGCTGAAATCTGGCCGGACCGCCGGCAACAGTCGCTAACCGGCCGATGGCCTGTTGAAAAGCGCCGGAAATACCGGCGCTTCTTATCGTCAGCTTCGCCCGTTGGATACGGGCGACCAGCGGAATCCGCCCGCTGGACCGCGTCCGGGTACGACCCGGGGCGGTAGCGATTTTTTATAAAAAAACTTGCACACGGCGTCACTTACGGAACAAGTAACCAAACCTCAGTTGGCATTGAGCTGCCATTCCGCTTCGGTGGTTTGAGTCGGGCGACGGGCTTCGACGTGACCATCGCTCCAGCCGAAATTGTCGCGCAAACTCGGATGTCCATAAGTAACGCAGGTAGCAGTATTCTTCTCATCAGAGCCAAGCGAAATCTGCCAACCATTATAATTCACCCAAGAACTATTCGCACTGCATTGTTGATTGTGAGCTTCCCACAAATCTTTCAGAATCACAAATTGCCCTTTCGCTCTCGACATCTTCTTCAAATCGGTGCCGCTCCCGGTATATGCAGTCGTAGCATAACTGCGGGGCGGCAGTTGATAGCTGCCCGGATCTTCCCACTCATCACTACGGGCAATTGCATCCGCCGGACACTGGAAAATCGCAAGCCCTTCCGTATCTTTGCAATTTGCCAGATACGAGTCCGAGTCGGGACCGAGATAGGGCACAATCAGATAGTCCCAAGTTAACCCCGGATAGTTTCCGGTATTCCAGTAATCGAGAAAACGCGGCACTATATAGTCGTCCTCATCAACCGAGTACATCTGAAAGCCCAGACATAGTTGTTTCACATTGGACACGCATTTGATGTTCAGGGCCGCAGCTTTTGCTTTACTGAGCGCCGGCAGCAGCATTGAAGCAAGGATGGCGATGATCGCGATCACGACCAACAATTCGATGAGGGTGAAGCTTTTCTTTTTCATTTTTTTACTTCCTTTCTATCAATATTTGGAGAGTTTCCCGACAAACCAATTTTTTTATTGCTCCAACGGCAGGAAGCCGTGATGATAATCGCGATAGCAGGAGTAATTGAGATACCCCAGCTCCCGCGCCTTTTCGGTCATCGCCCGACGCTGTACTTCCGGTCGTTCGGTCCCGTCCGGAATCGCCCACAGCGCCAGCACCCGGAACGGCCGTTTGGCCTGTTCCCGCTTAAAATCGTCGCGCACCTGGCGCATGAAGGTGACCGCCGGATGGTCTTCGGCGAAAAAGGCCGGATTGCAGTTTTCCCAGCAGATCATATCGACATATTTCGCCGCTACCGGCAGCGTCTTCTCCACCGTCCAATTGGAGATCATGATCAACTCCGGATAAGCGTGGCGGATTTTTCCGAGCAATTCATCCAGGCCGCGCAACTGTTCCTGCCGGAGCGGTTCCGGCAAATCCGGATGTTCGATGTCAGCCAGCGTATCCATGAAAACACCATCGCAACCGTAATCGATCACTTCGCTCTGCATCAATTCGACCACCAGCTCCTGCCAGGCCGGATCGGTCAAATCCATCGCCAGATTGTCGCCGAAGGGTTGAAACGGCTCGCCGCCCAACTTCAGAATTTTCGTCTTGTCCACCCGGTCGAGATATCGATGCCAGGAAGCCACCTCCATGCAGCTCAAGTAACCGATAACGGTGCGCCCCTGCTGTTTCCAGCCGGCAATTTGTTCTTCGGCTTTGGCACCGAGTGCTTGCGGATCAATGATGATCATATCATATTCGGCCAACTGCCGGAACGCTTCGTCGCTGTCGACCGGACCATAGTAGAGCACATAGTTCCGCACTTCCGGCACCGGCTCCGTCGCGAAGCAGCAACCGATCGCGACCAGCCCGCAGAAAACCGACACCATCCAATTACGCAGACATTTCATCGTTCGTTTTCCTGATTCTTTCCCATTAAAAGTGAATCGTTTTCATTTCCGCCGGCTCCAAGGTCAGCGCCTGTTCTTTTCCGTTCAAATGCAGTACGAAACTGCGCGGTCCGATACAATCCAGATTGAGCAGATAGACCCGGTCGTCATACACCGCATAGCTCAAATAGTCGAGAGTGTCGCCTTCCGCCGAGAGATAGACATCGCCTTTGAAACGGTCGGCCAGATTGCCGAGGATGGCGCGATAACCGTCGGCCAGCGACTCTTTGCCGGGATACCCCCAGCTCAGCAGCAGCCACACTTCCCCCTTGCCGTGTTTCTGCTTGACCAGAAACGGCTTGCCGTCCACCGTGCCAACCACCTCGACGGCGTCGCCGAGTTCCACTGCGGCAATCGGTTCATCTTTCAACGTCAAGCCGTCGGCCGGTCCGCCGGCAACCCGGCCGGACACCGGTTGCCGACCGGTGACCCTGGCCGACAACAGCGGATTCAGGTCGCCGCCGTAGATCAGGTCTTTGACGGCGTAGTTCGTATATTCCCGGTCGAGCCGGGTGGACAGGTGCGGCAGTGACAGAAACAGCGTACCGCCGTTGTCGACATAATCGTTCAGCACCTGGAAGATCGCCGGCGTCATGCTGTTCCAGCCGGAATAGGCAATGAACCGGTAACGCTCCAGATCGGACAGCCGGGTCAAATCCTCAATGCCGACGACGTCGGCCTGGCCGTACGGACTGCCGGCCAGCCAGTAATTCGGATAAGGCGCCAACGCGTTTTCAGCCAGCGGGAAGAGTACCTGCTGCGCGGCCAGGTTGGTCCGTTCCGGATCGCCGTATTTCCAATTCGGGTCCTTCTCCGCGGTCAGATACTGCGCCCAGGCCACAAACCAGTCGACATAAATTCCGACATAACTGTCGCAATTGCCGAGCGCGACGGCAATGTCGGTCCGCGGCGTGCCGGACGCCCGACGGCCTTCCCGCTTGACGAAATCGTAAAATTCCTTCATCGTCTCCCGGTAACGGCGCGGCGGTTCCTCGTCGTAGGCATAATTCCGTTTCCCGGATTCGGCGGTATAGAAGCCGGCCTGCGTCGTCTGGCTGCCGGATTCCAGCACGATGATCGAGGTTCCCATCAGATACTGTTGATATAATCCGGCCTGCAGCAGCCGGTATTTCTGATCCGACTGGTACGGCACCGGAAAGGTCTGCCACTCTTCGGCCAGCCAGCCGGCCCAGAATTCCGGCTGCCATTTGCGGGCCGCGCCGCGCATTTCACCGGTCGAATAGGCCAGGTTTTGAGCGCCGACTGCATACAGTTCGCCGGAGATGAAATCGATGCCGCCTTCCAGTTCATAATTGGCCAGCGTCGAACCGGAAGTCGAGAAAATATACGGATAGCTCCGGTAATAGCGTTGGGTCCCCTCGCCGATGAACCGGTCGGTGAAATAATCGCGGCACTCTTTGAGGTCGCCCTCCTGCGGAATCCCGCAGGCGTTCGCCGAAGAAATTTCCTGATAAAGGTAGCCGGCATATTCACCGATATTGTTGGTGAGAAAGTATTTGTTCCGGCCGGCTTCGATCAGTTGCCGGACGGCCTCAGGCTCCCGGTATTGATAGATCGTCATCGTATAAATGCCCTGGTCGGCCAATTCCCGGACCAATTCGAGTTCCTCCTCGAACGGCAGATTCGGCACCTTCGGCCAGAATACCGCCAGATTGCCGAGACCGTCCTTGACAAATTCCCGAATATAAAACTGACTGTAATGCTTCTCCTCCAGACGGGGGGCCTCCCAGTTATAGCTCTTGTCGGTCGCGTCCCACTGTTCCTGGGTCTTGTCCGCATCCGGCGTCGCATCGTAGAAACACAAGCCGACCAACACCTGACCGTCCTCCAACGGCGGCGCCACCGTCGTTTCCTGCGGCACGACCTGCGTGGTCGCGCTGTTCCGGCTGCCATCCTTCATGACCGCCGTCATTTTCACTTCGAACGGTTCAGTCCGGTCCAGCCGCTGTTTGAAGCTCGGGGTTGCCGTGGTCACCGGCGCCAGGCCGGGTATTTCCCAAATATATTCCGCCACTTCCGCTTCCGGAACCGCCGCCGTCAACCGATAGGTCCGGTTCATGCGGTCCACCCGGGCCGTCAACAGAATCCGCGTCCCCTGCCAGATCGACAGATCGAACCGCCCCTGCGGCGCTTCCCAGGAAACAATCCCGTTCTGGATGAGCAATTCCAGCGGCCGCGACCGGTCATACGACTCCGGCAGCGGAAATTCCAGCACGAACTCTTCGCCGGAAGCGATGCGGCCGTAATTGTAAGCATTCGGCATCTCCCGCGGCAATGCCGGATAAGTTTTCACTCCGTCGCTCAGCGCCAGACCGGCTTCCGGAAACATCGTCCAGCCGCACTGCGGATTCTCGACGACAAAGTGCAATGCCACCTTGCCGTCGGCCAGGGCCTGCTCGGTAATCGCTTCCGGCGGCACCGTCAGCCGCAGCGGTTCGGCCAGCGGAATATCCTGCCGGTCGCAAATCGGCACCATCGCCTGAGCCATCCGAAGGCCTGAAATCAACAAGGTTATCGTCATCAATCTCTTAACTGCTCCAATCATCTGGCTTTTTCTCCTTGTCACGTTTCAAAGATATTATTGATAGTGATAATTTAGTTATCTTCATAAAAGATTATAGCAAAATATTGAGAAAAAGTCAATCCCCCCCCGCTAAGAAAATTGAAAATTATTTTCCCCCATCTTCCGCCATTTCGGGATCCCCCCAAAACGGTTTTACAACGCCGGCCGGCCGGACCGCCGGCAGCCTGCTCAGCTTTCGCTGGCAAGAGGATTTCCGGAACAAGAAAAAACGAATTTACATCGTGCGCGGCCTTTTCAACCCGTTACCCGGGAGCCGGGCAATCGCCGGCTTTCCCAAATACATACGGCAAAACTTAAATGGTGAGAGTACCGGCGACCGTTTCGCCATTCCGGCCGATAATATCGATGCCGAAATCACGTTATGCCGCCGGTCAATGATCGGGAATCGCCGGGCGGCTGACGATAAATACCGGAATGCCGGCGTTTCTTGAAGAAGGTTTCACTCCGGTGGGACCGGAGCGGACGCTTTTTTATTTTTTGAGGTTTTCCGCCGCGATCAGGAACTTGATCTCCTCCGGCCATAAATCCGGGTTGATCGTCTCCAGCACCAGCGGAATTTCATCGATACGCGGGTCCTGCATGATCAACTCGAAAGCCCGCTTGCCCAGCACGCCATGCCCGAGGCTGTCATGCCGGTCCAGGTGACTGCCGAGCTTGCCCTTGGCATCGTTGAGGTGCATACCGCACAACAACTCAAAGCCGATCAGCCGGTCGAATTCAGCCATGACTTTTTCATATCCGTCTTCGGTGGACAGATCGTAACCGGCGGCGAAAGCATGGCAGGTGTCCAGACAGACGCCGACCCGTCCGGGCCGGTCGATCAATTCGATCAGGCGGGCCAGCTGTTCGAAAGCGAAACCGACATTGGTCCCCTGCCCGGCGGTGTTTTCAATCACCGCCTTGACGCCGTCGACTTCCGCCACGGCAATCCGCACCGATTCGGCGATCCGTTTCAGACAATCCTCCAGCGGGATTTCATGCAGGTAGCTGCCCGGATGGAAATTCAGATACAGCAAACCCAACTGCCGGCAACGCTGCATCTCATCGACAAATGCCCGGCGGGATTGCTCCAATTTTCCGTCATCCGGCTGGCCGAGGTTGATCAAATAGCCGTCGTGCGGCAGAATGCTCTGCGGCGAAAAATGATGCAGGCGGCAATTCTCCCGGAAAGCGGCGATCGATTCCTCCTTCAACGGCGGCGACTGCCACTGCCGCTGGTTCTTGGTGAACATTGCAAAGCCTCTGGCGCCGATGGCCGCCGCGTTCAACGGCGCATTCTCGACGCCGCCGGCGATGCTGACATGCGCTCCGACATATTTCATCTTTCACCTCCACAATCGGTTCAATGTTCTTTTAGCCGTAATCAATGTATCATCAAATCGCCCGAATGGCAAAGACCCGCGGCCAAAACGAAAGACAAATCACCGAATTCGTTTATTCAATACTTGAAAATTAAATTCAATAGGATTATTTTTTATTTATGATTGTTATCATGACGATCAGAGCTGTTTTTTCCGATATCTGAAATTCAGTGTTTTCGACCATGTACACGAAACCTCGCCAGGGTTGTTACAGCACATCCGGTCGAAAAGGAAAAGCCGGCAAGTTTTGTCTAGGACTTGCTGGGCGTTCTCTTTTCGTGGATGTGTGGGTTTTCTGGCGAGGGCCTCGTGTAAGACGACAGGGAACGCCCTCTTTCCATAAGGAGTGTTCCTTTTTAAACAGGTGAAGGTGCGCCTTATGGAGCTAGAACAGTTCATTTTGAAAACCCTGCTGGAGCTGCAGCACAATTATCCCGGCAAAGTCCAGCTTGTCAGTTACCCGCGTTGCAGTATTGTGGAAGGCAGTACCGTCTTTCTCATAGAATTGCCTAATTTGCACTGTCCGGCGCTGGAGGTTCGTTTAAGTTGCCAGGGCGGCTTGTGGAAGTTCAGCATGAGCGCGCCGCTGGTCCATCCCTTCAAAGACCGGCGGCAGCTGCTGGCCCGTCTCGCCCGACAGACCTGGCCGGCCGATGATTATACGCTGGCAATCGGCAGCGGTCTGGAAGTCACGCTGCAGAGCACTTTCGCCGCCTCGGCGCTGAATTGCGAGCTGCAGCCGGCGATGGTGAACTTCATCGCCGCAGCCGACCGGCTGAACAACTGCCTCAATCAGGAAAATTGACGAAAAAAACATTCCGCCGCTTGCCGCAACTGCTTTAGCAGGATATATTATGTACTTCCTGTCCCCGGAGAACGGGACGGGCAAGGTTTCATTTACAACAACAAAACCAGAAGGTGCCTTCCGGGAAAACGAGAAATCCGGGAAAGGTGCCGCAACCGGAACAAGGAGTCTTTCATGGCTAAAATCACGATCAAGGACCTGTTGGAAGCGGGCTGTCACTTCGGACACCAGACCAAACGCTGGAATCCGAAAATGAAACATTATGTCTACGGAGCCAAGAACGGCATTTCGATCATCGACCTGACCAAAACGATGCATCAGATCAGCGATGCCTGCAATTTCCTGCAGCATGTCGTCATGGACGGCGGCGATATTCTGGTTGTCGGCACCAAGCGCCAGGCGCAGCAGATTACCCGCGAGATCGCCGAAGCGACCGGAATGTATTACGTCGCCGAACGCTGGATGGGCGGCACGCTGACCAATATCGTCACCATTCGCAAGAGCATCAACAAAATGCACGAGCTGGACAAAGTGCTCGAAGGCGACGCCGCCAAATCGATGAAGAAAAAAGAGCTGTCCAAAAGCGCCCGGCTGGCGGAGCGCCTGCACCGCGATCTCGACGGCATCGCGTCGATGAAGCGTCTGCCGGCGGCGATGATCATCATCGACGTCTGCCATGACAACATCGCCGTCCGCGAAGCCAACAAACTGAATATCCCGGTCGTCGCCATCGTTGATACCAACGGCGATCCGGAACCGATCAATTATCCGGTCGTCGCCAACGACGACGCGGTCAAATCGATCAAGATCATCACCGATCTGTTCGTCGACGCGATCAAGG
>OJMH01001643.1_pt1 | contig 21492 bp, 22 predicted proteins | sample 1597111 | NCBI WGS metagenome assembly OJMH01 (sample SAMEA2452115, study PRJEB22498) | human gut metagenome | reverse complement strand
GAGAGCATGTGCTTGCGGCATATGAAGAAGCAGTCAGAGAGCGATATCGGTTCTTCAGTTTTGGTGATGCGATGTTTATACAATAGACTCAGAATCCGACAAATGTGAGGTTATGTCAGGGAACAGGAAATAATAAGATATTAACCGGAGAACGGGATTTTTCAGGTCGTGTACGACTTTGAAAAAGCCTGTTCTCCGGTTTTGTATAGGTTGGAAACGATTGAGATTAAAAATTTTATTGAAGGAATGTCCATGGAAAATGCTGTTTTATCCGGCAGAGATAAACGGAACAGATTTGCCGATTCTGCAAAAATATAGTAAGATGATGTATGTGTCAAACGTATAAATTGCATAGCAATGAAGCAATCGGGGCACATACTAAGATGAAAAAGGCTATAAAAACAAGAGCACAAAAGGAGACAGAAGATGGACTACGCAGAATATATCAGAGAACGAAACGAAAAAAATAACTTTGCAAGACTGATTGACCTGAAATTAGATGAAGTGACGGAGCATGGTGCAATTGCAAGCATGCCAATTACAACAAAGCATTTGAATCCGTTCGGTGCGGTACACGGTGGATGTCTCTATACGATCGCAGATGTGGTTGCCGGAAGTGCAGCGAATGCACATGGAAAACCGGCGGTAACACTGGATTCGGATTTTCATTTTCTGCGCGCAGGGATTGGAACCACGAAGTTGGTCGGAATGTCAAAGGAACTGAAATGTGGGAAAAAAGTTCTGGTATATTATGTGGAGATCGCGGATCAGAATGAAAAGGTTCTGGCTGAAGGAACCTTTACTTATATGGTGATCGATAAGAAGCAGGATGAGCTTGGAAAATAAAGTCAGGTGGATATTCGTAGTTTGTTTTGCTGTTTGATTTGGTTAAAAAGCGGACAGAAATTCATTGATAATTGAGGAGAAGCAGAAAATGAGCATATTTGAGGATGCAGCAATTTTCCGTGGTGTCACAAAGGAGGATGCCAGGCAGATGCTGAACTGTCTGAATCCGGTAGAAAAAACCTATAAAAAAGATGAGATCATCTATTATGCAGGAGATGAGGTCACTTCGATGGGGGTGGTCCTTTCCGGCAGTGTGTTTATTGAAAATGATGATATCTGGGGGAATCACAGTATTCTGGACCGGGCTGGCAGAGGCGAGATTTTTGCAGAAACTTATGCCGCGATTCCGGGACAGAAGCTGATGGTCAATGTCGTTGCGGCAGAAGAAGCAAGGATTTTATTTCTTGATGTGGGAAGGATCCTGAAAGTCTGCTCCAATTCCTGTGTATTTCACCATACACTGATTGAAAATCTGCTGAAGCTTTCCGCAGAGAAGAATCTCCGTCTGTCGAAACGGATTTTCCATATTTCATCAAAATCAATCCGGGGAAGACTGCTGTCGTATCTGTCCTATCAGGCTATGGAAAATGGGAAGAAAGAATTTGATATCCCGTTCAACCGGCAGCAGCTTGCAGATTATCTGAATGTAGACCGATCCGCGATGTCAAATGAGCTTGGGAAGATGCAAAGGGATGGACTTATAGAAGTGGATAGGAAACATTTCCGTATTATTGGCGAAACGGATATATAATCGATATGAAAAATGGAAAAATAACGGAAATAAAATGGATAGATAGTTGAAAAACGTATACTAATATGATAGAGTATAATTAAATAAACAGATGACAGAGAAGGGGAAATACGGATGACGGTAGATGAGATGAAAGAAAAGAAGAGGCAGCTCGGATACAGCAGTGAGAAACTTGCAGAGTTGTCCGGTGTTCCACTTGGAACGGTTCAGAAGATATTCGGTGGATTTACGAAAGCACCGCGATATAAGACTTTACAGTCACTTGAGAAAGTCTTTGCAGAGGCAGAGCAAAAGGAAGATTTGAGTACCGGAGCTTATGTTCCAGGAAAGCAGAATGTGATGATGGTACATGAACCAGCGGCGGCATATCATACCGACGGGAGGAAAGATCAGGGAGGATATACGACGAAAGATTATTTTGCACTTCCGGAAGATGCAAGGACGGAGTTGATTGATGGTGTGTTTTATGACATGGTTTCGCCAAGTGTCATTCATCAGTTGATTGCCGGACAGATTTTCGTACAGCTGAACGTTTTTTTGAGAAAGAAAAAAGCGTCCTGTGTGCCATGCATTGCGCCGGTGGACGTACAGCTGGACTGTGATGACCGGACGATGGTACAGCCGGATGTACTTGTTGTCTGTGACAGGGAGAAGATTAGGAAATCTGGGATATTCGGGGCGCCGGATTTTGTAGCAGAGATTTTATCAAAGGCAACCAGACGAAAAGATATGGTGGTCAAGCTTGCCAAGTACGCACAGGCAGGTGTCAGAGAATACTGGTTGATCGATCCGGATAAGCAGAACGTACTGGTATACGATCTGAAGAATATGGAATTCCCATCCATTTACGGATTTGATGCGGAGATACCAGTTACGATCTTTGGCGGTGAGTGTAAGGTCAATATGCGCGATATCCAGGAATACATGGAGAATGTATGTGGGTTAGGATAAAAGAAAACCATTGCAGGAGAGATGTGATTTCATCAGATCCTGTAATGGTTTTTGCGTATACGATGAGTAAAGTGCAGATTTGTGGAATTTATCTTTCCAGTCCGTGTATCCAGTCTGACTTTAGGAAATAAATCAGAAAAGCGATGGAACTGAGCGCCCAGGTTATCGGGTAAGCCCAGAAGATCATCTGAATGGACGGGATGAATTTTAAAATAATTACGATATAGGAAACTCGGATCAGACACCAGCATACCAGCATGACATACATCGGGACTGTGGATTTACCGGCTCCGCGCATGATTCCTGCCATACAGTGTGAAAAAGCAAGCAGGAAGTAGAAAAAGGTGTCCGTGTGTGCCTGCATGGTCCCGTAGTGGATAACTTCTGCGGTGGAACTGAAAGCAGACAGAAGCTGTGGAGCGGTAAAATGCACGCAGATACCGATCAGCTCAGAGATCGTAAGGGAACAGATCACACCGAATACAGCGCCCTTTTTAGCACGGTCATATTCTTTTGCGCCCAGATTCTGACTGATAAAAGTAGTAAGTGCCAGTGCAAAACAGGTGATCGGAAGGAATCCAAATCCCTGGATTTTCATATAAGAACCACATCCGGCAACCGCCATTTCCCCAAACTGGTTGATATTTGCCTGGACGAATACATTTGCCAGGGAAATGATCGAGTTCTGGAGTCCTGCTGGCAGACCATAAGAAATGATCTGGCGGAGCATATAGGAATCCAGATTGATCCGGTTCAGATGAAGCCGAAACTCCTCCGGACTGCGAAGCAGCTGTACCATACAGAGAATAGCACTTAAAAACTGTGAAATGACAGTTGCAAAAGCGGCAGCACCTACACCAAATCCAAGACCTGCGATCAGTACAAGGTCAAGAATGATATTCGTTACCGAAGAAACGATTAAGTAGATCAGAGGATGGGTACTGTCACCGACGGACTGCAGAATACCGACAAAGAAGTTGTACATGACGAAGGCAAGTGAGCCGGTAAAGTAGATCCGGAAATAAGTAATCGAGTTTGGAAGTACCGCCTCCGGTGTTCCCATAAGCACCAGGATCTGTGGTGCGGCAATGATACCGACAATGGTAAGGATCACGCCGCAGATCAGTCCGAAGCCAACGGTTGTATGGATGGATTTCTGCAGATTCGGAATGTCTCTGGCACCGTAATATTTGGCAACGATGACACCGGATCCGATGGCGATTCCATTAAAAAAACCGACCATAAGAAAGATCAGATTACCGGAAGAGCTGACAGCGGCAAGCGCAGAGCTTCCAAGAAAATTTCCAACGATCAGAGAGTCGGCGGTGTTATATAGCTGCTGAAAAAGGTTTCCCCAGAAAAGCGGGATCGCAAAAGCAACGATACGCTTCCAGATGGAGCCTTCTGTCATCAGTTTTGCAGAAGATTTTGACATAGAATATTTCCCCCGTTTCTTAAGTCATTACTTTTTAGTATAGAATGTGGCAGGGAGAAAGTCAATGAAAATGGGGGAGGGATGTGAAGTCTATAGAGAATAGAATTTTTATAGCCACCAACCACGTTTTGGTGGCTGGTGATATTCATTATAGATAGTTTGTTTGTATTATATTTTTATTTTAACAATTCAGCCAGATAATGTTCATCTTTTCCGTGAGATCCATTATATTTTTTATAGTCATTGATACATCGAACCAGTAAAGCCGGATTGTTACCAAAATATTCTGTATAAAATGCAGTACTGTTATCATATTTTTTCTTACCCAATTTGATGTTAGCCTTTGCAAAATCTTTGGGTTTCATTCCGGACTTTACTTTTTCATAAGCGCCGGTCAGCTGTTCTGCAATGATGAATAGCATTTCTAATTCAGGTTTTGTACAATATTTTTCAACGCTTATAATTTTGGATTTATACTCTGCCGGTATTTTCAGTTTATCGCTTTGTTTATCGCCTATGCGATATATTTTTACTTCGCCTGGATACAAGTTTAATTCTGTTCTTACCTGAGCGGAGGAGTGGATCTGTCTTGCGTGATAGGGAGTCAATCCAAGTAAATCGTCTTCTGTAAATTTCAGGCAGTTATTTTGCAAAAGGATATTTATAATTTCTTTTTCGTTTGGTCCCTCACACATAATCAATAATTTCATTTCTTTAATTCCTTTTTTAAAGCCATGAGTTCTTCGTAATTAACAGCTGTTTGAAAAACATTATTGTAAAACTGTCTGCTTTTCAATAATTCCGGTCTTACGGCATAACCACGATACATATTGGTAAGGTAGACCTTTTCATTTGATTTTGCGATAAAAATATTATCCTGCCGATTAAATAAATCCAGTAGTTCGCAATAATGAGTTGTAAATATTAAGGTTGCCTGATGTCTGTTTACAGATTTATCTTTGTATAAACTAATCATGTTTTCAACCAAAGTCTTATGAAAATGGTTTTCTATTTCGTCTACGATCAGATCAAATCCATTTTGCAATGATGCGACAACTAAAATATATAATAACATACCTTTGGTTGTTCCGCTGGAAAGAAGATACAAAAGTTCTTTATCAGATACCACTTTTTCCTGACTACAAAATAAGATTCTGTAATTATGGTCATCTAACTTTTGTAAATCAGAAATATTTTCATCGAAAATGTTAATTACATTGCTTAAAATATCTGTTGAAATATGAAAATCCTTTAGTGAAGCGAAGAGCAGTCGATAGGTATCTATTCCTTTTCCAAAACTATCAAAGTAAATGGCTCTTGTTGCTTTCTTTTTCAGGATAAAAAATATTTTGGAAGTATCTTCGGGAAGTTCGCCTGCGATTTCTACATCTTCAAAGCTATTGTCAGCATAGATTTCTTTTACTTTACTTTTAAAGTATTTTTTTCTGCGAATTTTCTGATTTGTGAAAATAGCTTTACTTCCAATAGAGTCAGCATTTTTGAGAATGGTTTCATAACGATAAATATATTCATCGTAATAAAAATCCATTAACAATTCAACACCATCAAAACTGTATGATTTAGATTCTAAACGAAAGTCTTCCAAAATTGAAAAACATGCATCCAGAAGCTCTACTGCTGTTGTTTTTCCAGAAGCATTTTTTCCTACAAATGCAACTGTGTTGTACGTGTATAATCCTTCTGTAATCTTTTGTAATTCATATTCTTTATCTTCGGCTGTTTTTTTTGATTTTGCTACAAAATCAATTTCAAAATTTTCCGAACAGTTTTTGAAATGCTTCGCTTTTACATGTAATAATTTCATTGTTTTTCACCTCATTTCTATATAAGTATACCATTTTACGCAAATTTAAACAATGATTTTGTTTAAAAATAATTCTGTAATTATAACTATAGCTTGTGGTATAGGATGGACTATAGTCAATAGTGTGCCCTTTTATTTGAAAAAGAATTATGCTATAGGATTAAATTTATTACGATTTGATGGTATAATAATTTCAAAATCAGAGAGGTATTAAAAGGAATGGAAAAGGACAAAAAGATCATAAACAGATGTAGTGAATGCGGTCTTTATAAGACACCTCAAACAGACATTTGTCCAGAATGTGGAGGTATAATGGATCTGGCGATTAAAGGGGAAGATTTATCCTGGAGTTGCAGACAATGCAGTTATAGTCTTGCGACAACAGCTCAAAAACCATGCTATTGGGATAACAAAAAGTTTGCGAAAGAATGCTATCCACAAATGGAAAAATGTCCTTATGCGGAAAAATAATTTATGGTTAAGGAGAGACTAAAATTGACACTGGAAGAAGTATTTTATAACTTATCTGATGAATATGGAGAAAAATTTAATTGGCGTTTGATTCCATTAACCCAATCAGGAAGAGGTATTTTTATTGACGAATTAAAAAAAGAAATTGGTAAAAACCATTTTTTATACAATAAAAGAGTCTGGGCGGTTGCAAAATGTGAATCAGGCAATAAGGTTTTATATCTGACAGGAAATGAAAAAGGAGAAGACACCTATTATGTTTTTAATTTAACATATTTAGAGCACAATACCGGAAAATTTCCAGACTATGAAGAGCTAGGAGACCTTCATGCAGTGAAAGAATATATGGAAAAATGTAATAGATAAAATTTCAAGAGGACTTGTAAGACCAAAACCTTACAAGTCCTCTTCTTCATCTAACAGCTTATCCTTCATGAAACCGCGAAAGAAACTGTTTTGTTCTCTCTTCACTTGGATTTTCAAACACCTGACGTGGATCACCCTGTTCGACAATGCGTCCGTCGTCCATAAAGATCACATGATCGGCGACGTCACGGGCAAATGCCATCTCATGGGTTACGATGATCATCGTCGTATTCTGGTCAGCAAGCTCGCGGATAACTTTTAATACTTCTCCGGTCAGCTCCGGGTCCAGTGCAGAAGTCGGTTCGTCAAAGCAGAGGATATCCGGCTGCAGGGCAAGTGCCCTTGCAATAGCAACTCTCTGACACTGCCCACCGGAAAGCTGATGCGGATAATTGTCCATCCGGTTATCCAGTCCCATCTGTGTCAGAAGAACCTTTGCCTGTACCTCGATGGCGGTCAGGATTTCACGTTTTCTTTCTTTAAAGTCTGGCTGCTCTGCGGCGAGAAGCTTTTTAGCAAGCATTACATTTTCCAGAGCGGTATACTGCGGAAACAGATTAAAGTTCTGAAACACCAGACCAAAATGTAGTCGTTTTTTACGGATCACAGATTCCTGTGTGGTTGCCGGGACAGAGGCGTCAAAAAGTGTCTCGCCATTTACCCGGATGATTCCGTTATCCGGACGTTCCAGAAAGTTCAGGCAGCGGAGAAGCGTTGTCTTTCCACTTCCGGAAGATCCGATGATGGAAACAGCCTGTCCTTTTTCCAGGTTAAATCCAACGTCTTTTAAGACAGGAGTCTTATTAAAAGATTTACTGATATGTTCTACTTCTAAGATTGGCATAAATATGAATTCTCCTTATCTGAAATATTCCAGTTTCTTTTCAAGGCGTCCGAGAAGAACGGTCAGGATACCGTTGAAAATAAGATAATAAACAGCGGTAAAGAACAGCGGCCAGATGGCACCGGAGATGCCATGTGAGCCTTTCATAAATGCCTGTCCTGCCCAGATAATCTCCTGCAGCGCGATAATACGTGCAAGAGAAGTATCTTTTACCAGGGTGATGATCTCATTTGACATCGGTGGTACGATGCGTTTGATCATCTGAAGAAGTGTGATCTTGAAAAAGATCTGATGCTTTGTCATGCCAAGTACAAGACCGGCTTCTTTCTGACCTTCCGGAACACCCTGGATTCCACCGCGGTAGATTTCTGAAAAATAGCAGGCGTAATTGATGATAAAAGATACGGCTGCTGCAAGGAATCGTCCTGCTTCACCACCACCCCAGATCGGGTTATGTAAGACCAGCCCGGGGAAATAGTAGATGATCAGAAGCTGGATCATCAGCGGGGTACCGCGGATCACCCAGACGATCAGTCTCGCAAGCCAGCTAAGAGGCTTGAAATGAGACATGGAGCCAAAGGCAATGACCAGTCCGAGAGGAAGGGCGCCGATCAGCGTCACAATAAATAATTTTAAAGTTTGTAAAAAGCCGACATTCAGTGCGGACACTACGACCGGCATTTGTTTCATAATCAGATCCATAAAAAGTTCCTGCCTTAAATATTATTTCTGCTCAATGATGGCATCCTGAACCCCATAGGTTTCAGCGCATTTCTTCATAGAACCATCATTGTAGCTTGTCTTGAAGAATTCGTTCAGTTTGTCTGCAAGATCGGAACCTTTGCGGAATCCAACACCATATTTTTCGGTAGTAAGTTCAACGGTGTGAGTCAGATTTTCGTATCCGGTACCTTTTCCGACCATGGCACCGGCCATCAGAAGGTCGATGACTGCAGCATCAGAGGTTCCGGCTGCAACTTCCATCAGGGCATCAGACTGTGAAGAAACCGCAGTGTAGTCATATCCTTCTCCGCTTACAGCTTCTTCTCCGGCACTTCCGGATTCAACTGCAAAAGAAAGATCCTTCAGACTGTCTTTGTCCTGATATTTGTCTGCTTTATCAGAAGGAACAACCACTACCTGCGCATTGTTACAGTAAGCGGATGTGCATGCCATTGCGCTGGTTACTTCATCAGTAAGTGTCATACCGTTCCATACACAGTCGATTGTCTTTCCGTCAAGTTCCATGACTTTATTGTCCCAGTCAATCTCTACAAATTCAGCATCAACGCCAAGACTTTTTGCAAATGCTTTTGCCATATCAGCATCAAAACCGATCCATTCATCGTTATCATCTTTGTAATCCATTGGTTCAAAATCAGTGATTCCAACTACCAGGGTTCCTTTGTCCTGAACGTATTCTACATCGCTTTTGGATGCTTTTTTTGAATCATCTGAAGTTTTTGTATCGGAAGATGAACCTCCGCATGCTGCAAGGGATAATACCATTGCTGAAGTAAGTGCAAGTGCTGTTATTTTTTTCATAATAATCTCTCCTCATATACTTTCAAAAAATGTCACGTCACTATATTATCAATCTACCATACTAAAGTCAACCAAAACTTGCTATTTACTTTCTTTTTTGATAAAGATACAATAAGAAATACAGGAATTACTGTAGAAAGAGTAAAACAGAGGAATATAAATATATGGAAACAAATGAGATTATTGTTCACCATGCGACGGAGAATAACCTGAAAAATGTATCCATCCGGATACCAAAGCATCAGATCACAGTATTTACCGGAGTATCAGGTTCCGGGAAATCTTCGCTGGTTCTGGATACTCTTGCGGCGCAGTCACGCAGGGAATTAAATGATACTTTTCCAAGCTTTGTACAACAGTATCTTCCCAAATACGGAAGACCGCATGTGGAACGGATCGAGAATCTGCCGGCAGCAATTGTGATCAATCAGAAAAAGCCGGCTCCGAATCAGCGGTCAACAGTTGGGACCTATACGGATACCTACACACTTCTAAGACTTTTATTTTCAAGAGTAGGACAGCCTTTTGTCGGTTATTCGGACAGTTTTTCTTTCAATCATCCACAGGGGTGCTGTCCAAGATGCAACGGACTTGGGGAAGTGACAGATCTGGATGTACACAAGCTGGTAGATTTTGATAAATGTCTGAATGATGCCGAAGTGATCCATTATGTGGCATTTGAGCCGGGGCAGTGGAGATGGATCCGTTATGCAAACAGCGGATTGTTTGATCTGAATAAGAAGATTAAAGACTATTCCGAAGAAGAACTGGAACTGTTTTTATATTCACCGCAGATACGTCTTAAGAACCCACCGGAAGGCTGGCCGAAAACTGCGAAATATGAAGGGCTTGTGCATCGGATGTACCGCAGTGTCTTAAATTCAGAAGAAGGAAAGCTTCACAGGGAGCTATTGGATCCGATCACCAGTCATGGAGTTTGTCCGGAGTGTAATGGGGCAAGATTGAATCAGAAGGTGTTGTCCTGCAAAATTGACGGGAAAAATATTGCTGATGTAATAAAACTTCCATTATCCGAGCTATGTGCGTGGATTGACCAAATAGAAGATCCGCTTGCAAAAGATATTCAGGATACACTGCATACCAAACTGTCTGCACTTATAGATATCGGACTGGGATATCTGTCTCTGGACAGAGGGTTATCTACTTTATCTGGTGGAGAAATCCAGCGGTGCAAGATTGCAAAATGCCTAAATTCCTCGCTTTCTGATTTGTTGTATATTTTGGATGAACCGAGTGCAGGGCTTCATAATCATGATATTGAGCGGATGCGCCGTGCACTGGAAAAATTGAGAGATGGTGGAAATACGGTTGTTCTGGTGGAGCATCACCGGAAAATGATTGAGATGGCCGATCACATTGTGGAAATGGGTCCGGAACCGGGAATGGCCGGTGGAAGAGTTTTATTTGAAGGCAGTTATAAGGAACTCTTAAAGAGTGATACGCCGACCGGAGAAGAGATGCGGCTTACTACTTCTCTGAAAGCAAAGGCAAGGGAAGCGAAAGGAATATGGCGGATGGAGCATATCCATCTTCACAATCTGAAGGACATTACCATCGAATTTCCAATAGGAAATCTGGTTGTGATCGCAGGTGTTGCCGGATCCGGAAAAAGTTCTTTGATGGAAAGCTTTTACCGCAGTATGGGAGAGGATGTGGTGTTTGTAAGCCAGCGCGCTGCAGGTGCAAGTCTCAGATCCACTCCGGCGACCTATCTGGGAGTCGCAGATGAAATCCGGAAAATATTTGCAAAGCGGTGCGGTCAGAAGGCATCTTTGTTCTCTTTTAACGGTGCAGGAAAGTGTCCGGCATGTAAGGGAAAAGGAGTGATCGTATCGGATATGGCATTTATGGATGACATCGAGACGACCTGTGATGTGTGTAAAGGACTTCGGTATTCAAAAGAAGTTCTGCAATACGAAGTAGAAGGAAAGAACATTGCGGAAGTGATGGATCTGACTGTTGCACAGGCAAGGGAATTCTTCCGGGGGACAAAGATCAGTGAAGCGCTGGAGCCTCTGGAAAAAGTAGGACTTTCCTATCTGCACCTGAATCAGGCACTTTCTACTTTATCAGGCGGAGAGTTGCAGCGAATGAAGTTTGCTTCCTATCTCGGAAGTAAAGGTCGTATTTTCATTCTTGATGAGCCGACAAACGGACTGCATATCAAGAATGTTAGGAGTCTGTTAAAGCTTTTGAACCAGATGGTGGATGAGGGAAATTCCATTTTTGTTATCGAACATAACATAGAATTTATCAAATCCGCTGATTATGTGGTAGAATTAGGACCAGAAGGCGGAGATGCAGGAGGAAGACTGCTGTTTGCCGGTACACCGTCTGAGATGAAAATGTGTGAGAAATCTGTCACGGCAGAATATTTATAATTGTGAAAGATTTGCAGAAACAGAAATATTTACCAAATAGATAAAAGAGAAGGAGACGAAAGCTATGAAACTAATGATTGCATCAGATATCCACGGATCCGCATATTATTGTCTGGAAATGCTGGATGCGATGAAAAAAGAATGCCCGGACAGACTGTTACTTCTGGGTGACATCCTGTATCATGGACCAAGAAATGATCTTCCGCTGGAATACGAACCAAAAAAGGTAATCAAAATGTTAAATGAAGTCAAAGAGAAATTATTCTGTGTACGCGGAAACTGTGATACAGAGGTAGACCAGATGGTACTGGATTTTCCGATCATGGCAGACTATGCAGTGATCCCGTGCGGAAGCCGCCTCATCTACGCCACCCACGGTCATCATCACAACGTCATGACCCCGATCCCAATGCAGCCAGGCGATATCCTCCTCCACGGACACACCCATGTACCAGCCTGGGAACCATTCGGAAACGAGAACCTCTACCTCAACCCAGGCTCCGTCTCCATCCCAAAAGAAAACAGCGCCCACAGCTACATGATCCTGGAAGACGGTATCGCCAAATGGAAAAACCTTTATGGTGAAACCTATCACGAAATGATGCTATAGCTATTGTGCTAAAGAACAAGAAAGTATAGAATTTCATTAACAAATGAAAACATACACTCCCTGAAAAAGTGGAAAACTTTTATCTTTGCGAAGAAGAGCCAGAACCTGAAAAATATTGAACAAAATAAAACCCCACAAATTGTCGACATTCGCCAATATACATCCTCCGAATTTTGTAATAAAATGAAACTAAGAAAAGCAAAGGAGAACCTAACAACATGAGAGCTTACGAAAGATTTTTAAACTACGTTCCGGTATGGACAACCAGTGATGAGACAAGCGATACTGTCCCGTCAGCAGACAGAGAGCTGGTACTGGCAAGAATGCTTGTAGAAGAGATGAAAGGTCTTGGAATCGCAGATGCAAGAGTGGACGACAAGGGATATGTATATGGACACATTCCTGCAACTCCTGGATGCGAAGACAAGCCGTCGCTTGGTCTGGTTGCGCATATGGACACTGTGGCAGATGCATCAGGGGAAAATATAAAGCCACAGATCATTGAGAATTATGACGGGAAGGACGTTGTCCTGAAAGGTTCCGGAGATATTCTGAAAGTAGAGGAGTTTCCGTATCTTGCAGAATTAAAGGGCAGAACTCTGATCACAACTGACGGAACCACACTTCTTGGAGCAGATGACAAGGCGGGAATCGCTGAGATTCTTACCGTGGCAGAAGAGATCATCAAAGAAGGACTTCCGCATGGAAAGATCTGCATCGGATTTACACCGGATGAAGAGATTGCAAGAGGAGCAAAGCATTTTGATGTAGAAGGTTTTGGTGCTGACTATGCTTACACTTTGGACGGTGATGAGGAAGGCGAGATTCAGTTCGAGAACTTCAATGCATCGACTGCATTTATCACTATTCACGGTGTCAGCGTACATACGGGATCGGCAAAAGACGTGATGGTTAATTCACAGACCATTGCAACCGAAATCCACCAGATGCTTCCGGTAAATGAAAGACCGGAGACAACCGAAGGATATGAAGGATTCTATCATCTGGTCAGTGTGCAGGGAAATGTGACAACGACTAAGATGAAATATTTTATCCGTGATTTTGATCGCAGATCTTTTGACGCAAGAGCACAGAAACTTCGTGATATCGCAGAAGAGATGAATAAAAAGTACGGCGAAGGAAAAGTAGAAGTTGAGATTGTAGAATCTTATTACAACATGCGCGAAAAGATTGAACCGTGCATGCAGCTGATCGATTACGCAAAAGCAGCGATCGAGCATGCTGGTATTACACCGATCGTGTCACCGGTACGTGGGGGAACAGACGGTGCAAGACTCAGCTTCAAAGGACTTCCGTGTCCAAATCTTGGAACAGGCGGACATGCATTCCATGGCGTATTTGAGCATATCACGGTAGAAGGAATGGATAAAGCAGTCCTTATTGTAAAAGATATCATTAGACAGTTTGCAGAATAAAGGGGAATTCAATAGAATTAAAGGAAAGGTATTGAGCATACAGCGGTTCTTCAGCAGCTTACCTGGCTGAATTCCGTATGTATGCCGCTTCGTTATGCCTGGGTATTTGTGGCTTACATTGCGCTTCGTAAGGCATATGACCGGATCCCGGCAGAATACCGTTTTGTGAAAAATCAGAAGATCGCATACTTTTTCGGCGGATGGTGTTTATTTGTGACACTGATCTGTTGTATAATGGGAATGTATAACAAAGATCCATTTACCTTTGCAATGAATGTAATCACACCGGTAGTGCTGACTGCACTTGGAATTATCATGCCGAAGTTTGCCGAGCGTGAACGTGCAAAAGAATCTGGAAAATAAAGGGCTGAAATGCCAGGAGGAACATCATGGAGAACCAGACAATTAAAGAACTCACATCATTTATAAAGAACTCGCCGACTGCTTTTCATGCAGTAAAATCAATCCGGGATATTCTTACAAAAGAAGGATTTCAGGAGCTGAAAGAGTCGGAAAAATGGAAAATAGAAAAAGGCGGAAAATATTATGTGACCCGCAACCATTCCAGCATTCTTGCATTTAAAGTCGGAAACCAACTGGATGAGTACAGCTTTCATGTAACTGCGTCCCACAGTGACTCACCGACCTTTAAGATCAAAGAGAATGCAGAGATTGAGGTGAAGAAAAAATACACCGTTCTGAATACAGAAGGCTATGGCGGAATGATCTGCTCTACCTGGTTTGACCGTCCGTTATCGGTAGCAGGGCGCGTGATTGTAAAGACGGACAGTGGAATGGAGACCAGACTGGTCAAGGTAGAAAGAGATCTTCTGATGATTCCAAGTCTTGCAATCCATATGGACCGCGCAGTCAATGAAGGCCGTGCGATCAACAAACAGGTAGACATGCTTCCGGTTTTTGCCGGATCGGCAAAAGAACCAGGTGAGATGAAAAAACTGATCGCAGAAGAACTTGGCGTAGAAGAAGAGAAGATTTATGGTATGGATCTGTTCCTGTATAATCGGATGAAGCCATCTGTATGGGGAAGAGAGAAGGAATTTTTATCCTGCCCACAGCTGGATGATCTGCAGTGTGCGTTTGCGTCACTGAATGGTTTCCTTGCAGGAGAAAATGCAAAGAATATCAATGTATTTGCCTGCTTTGACAATGAAGAGGTTGGATCAGGAACCAAGCAGGGAGCAGCATCGACATTGTTGTCGGATGTGCTTTGGCGGATCAATAAGGCACTGGGAAAGGATGAGGAAGATTTCTATCGTGCAGTTGCCGGAAGTTTTATGCTGAGCTGTGATAATGCACATGCAGTACATCCGAATTATCAGCAGAAGACGGATGTAAATAACTGTAACTATATGAACGAAGGAATCGTGATCAAATCTCATGCCGGTCAGAAATATACCAGTGATGCAGTAAGTATTGCGATTTTCAAGGCAATCTGCGAAAAGGCAGGTGTACCGGTGCAGTTTTTTGCCAACCGCTCGGATGCGGCAGGCGGAAGTACACTGGGAAATATTGCGATGGCGCAGGTATCCATGAATACCGTGGATATCGGACTTCCGCAGCTCGCAATGCATTCGGCTTATGAGACCTCCGGTGTAAAGGATACCGGTTATCTGATCGAGGCATCCAAAGAATTTTACAGCTGTCATATCAAGACAGCAGGTGATGGTGTGTTTGAAATTGTATAAAGAAGTATTTGCAGGGAGTTCAGGAAGAACTCTCTGCAAGTTTTTCCGAATCTGGAAGAAGGCATATTTCGCAAGGAACGATAGAAAAGTAAAATTCAGAGTGCATTCTAATTTTTTTATAGACAGGAAAGAAACTGTCCTGTTATAATAATTATGGTGTCAGATTATCGAAATGGCAGAGAATGAGTAACAAGGTTGGGTAAAAGGAATGGCAGAATTAACATATCGAACACTAAGGGAAAATATTGCAGATATTATCCGGAAGAGGATCATTTATCAGGAGCTGGAGCCGGGACAGAAGATTGTGGAACAGGATCTGGCAAAGGAATTTAAGACAAGCAGGGCTCCGATTCGTGAGGCACTTAGACAGCTGGAGAATGAAGGGCTTATAGAATATGTAAGAAATGCAGGATGCTCTGTAAAAGAAATTACACTGGAAGAATCATTTGAAATTTACCTTATGCGGGCGAATTACGAAACCATGGCAGTGAAGCTGATGGGCGGAAACGTTCCGGAGGATACCATTTGCCGGATGGAAGAAGTGCTGGAAAAAATGAAAAAACTGGATGAAGAGCAGTTTGACCATGTTTTTGTCTATGATAACCAGATGCATGGACTGCTTGTAGAGATGACTGGTATGACAAGGCTCTATAAAGCATGGAAAGAGCTGAATTATGGAAATATTGTTACGGGTTTCAGCCTGAGCACGGATAAAAAGCGTGTGTTAGAAAGACAGTATCCGATTCATAAAGAACTGGTGGATGCCTGCAGGGAAAAGAACAAGGAGAAGATCTGTCACGTTCTTTCCGAACATTACATGAGAACGATCCGAAGGCTTTTGAAAGAGCAGGGATTGTCGGAAGAGGATTCAGGATTTTCATTTGATTTTCTTGTCTAGGATACAGAGAGAGGTTACAGGATTTACATAGTAGTAAATGGATAAATATTAATAATGAAGAGATGTGGATAGTAATATTCCACATCTTTTTTTGCTGTGTTTTGTTGAATTATAACAAAAAAAGAGTGTAAGAAATGAGCTGTATTGAAAAAGTGGTGATGTTATGCTATATTACTTATAAGAAATGGCGATTGTCGACAGTCGCCAAAACAGAAAGGAAATAAAAAGTAATGGGAAAAGCACAGACTAATGAAAAACATCCAAAAGGCTTTTATGCCTGTTGTATCACATTTATGTTTGAACGCCTGGCATTTTACGGAGCAAAGCCAATCTTGCTTCTATTCCTGATCACTGCAACTTTACAGGGTGGTCTTGGTATTGAGCGAACAGATGCGGCAGTAATGGCAGCGAATCTGACAGCGTATACCTACATGGCACCGCTGATCGGAGGAATTATCTCTGACAGATGGCTGGGAGCGAGATATGCGATCTCTCTGGGATATATTATCATGGCAATCGGATATCTGGTAGGCTGGAAGGCAACAGGTCCGGGAATGGTCAATCTGATGATCATTCTTGTATCGATTGGAACCGGTCTTTTTAAAGGAAACTTAAACGCTCTGATCGGAAGACAATATCAGAACAAAGAGCTTCTGGATGCTGCATTTTCCATTCAGTATTCTTATGTAAATGTTGGGGCTTTCGTAGGTTCACTGCTTACCGGATTTTTGTATCTCCACTTGTTCAAAAAAGGCGATGTACTTGGATTCCGTCAGTGCTTCTTTGTGGCATCGATCTGGTGCATCGTTGGTCTGGTATGGTTTGTGCTGAACTGGAAAAACCTTCAGGGACAGGGTGTGAAACCATTCAAGTATCTTACGGATGAGAATGGAAATGTGATCGGGTCTACCGAAAAGAAAGAAGATGGAAAGAACGACAAGCAGCCACTTACAAAATTGGAAAGAAACCGTATGATAGCGATCATCCTTGTATCGGCACTCTCCGTTATCTTCTGGCTGTTCTACTATCAGCAGGATCTTGCGCTTGTCATTTATATGACCGATTATGTGAAGATGAGTATTGGCTCTTTTGACATTCCGCCGTCATGGGTTACTACTACATGGAACGGACTTTTGTGTGTCGTTCTTGGTGGTGTGATGGCAGCTATCTGGAAGAAACTTGCAGAGCGTCCGCAGGGCGATATGAATATGTTTAAGAAAGTAGCACTTGGCTTCCTTTTTGTAGGACTTTCGTTTGGAGTAATGGTTGTATGTGAACTGGTTCGCGGAGTTGGCGCAGATGCTTCTGTAAAAGCAAGCGTTTTCTGGCCATTCCTGTTTGTAACGGTTATTACAATCGGAGAGATGTGTTTCTCACCGCTGCGTAATGCATTTGTAAGTAAGTATGCGCCGAAGAAATATCTCTCACTTCTGATGGGAGTTATCGCAATTTCTACATTTGGGGCAAACAAGTTAAGCCCGTTTGTACAGGCATTTATTGAAAAATTTGATGTGTTCCCTGTATTTGTTGGAATCACAGTCATTATGTTAGTATTTACAGCACTTATCTTCCTGGCTAACAAGAAACTGAACAGCCTTGTTGAAGGGAAAGAAGAAGCTTAAATGGTTCTGTCAAAAAGAGAAAAAAGAAGTCCGGTGATCAAAGGAAAGATCACCGGATTTTCTTTTAACCGAGCATTTCGATAAATGCCCCGAGTCTTGTATTGATCTGTGCCTGGTCACCGGAAGAATAGTCTGTATTGATCGCAATATACGGAAGTCCTTTTTCTTTGGTGACAAAGGTGCGGATCGCATCGGATTCAATGGCAAAGGTATGACATGCCTGCAGAAGAACCTCAACGACACCATCTACCTGATATTCGTCAATCTGGGTATCAAGTGCCTCGAGACGTCCCGGGTTCGGACTCATGACCGAACAGTTTACACGAAGATATTTTTCGGCGATTGCAGTGATTGGATCCTTTGTCTCATCAATCGGATCTTTTTTCTCACGTGGACCGCAACAGTTCTCAAAGCCGACAACATCTGCTCCGAGTTCTTCAATCTGGCGTACAATTTTGTCGATCACGCCGGTAGTCGGACATCCGGTAATGAGAACCCTCGGACGGGATGGTTTGCCTTTATATTCCTTTTCATAAAGCTCTTTAAGCTCGGCGGTACGGTGTTCCAGGTATTTGATTTTTTCTTCCAGATCAACCGTGAATTCGTTCGAGGAAATAACCGTGTTGATCTCATAACCGGTAATCGGAGTCGGCTTTAAGCGTCCGATCTCAAAGAAGTCAAGGACGGCCTTGCGTTCCCGGTTGCGAAGATGGATCGCTTTGCGGATCTGTTCATCTGTGATCTTTATGTGATAGAAATCCTCCAGATCTTCTTTGACGCTGATTACCTCCTGTTTCCAGAATTCCAGCGCACCGCGGCCTGTTTTTCCTGGCGGAAGCTGCATAATATGGCAGTGCTTAAGCTCAGACATCAGTTCATACATTTTCCTTTTGCCATCACAGGTTGTCTCTGCGAGTACCATGTCCGAAAAATAGAAGAATGGACAGCGGTCAGCGAGAGCAGCACCATAGCTTGCCTTGATCAGAGGACAAAGGTTCTGTGGCAGTCTGGTCTCTGCGATCGGGATATTGTCATCTCCGATTCCGCAAAGTACAACTGCAGCTGCGTCTGCAGCTTCAATCAGTTCCCATGGGGTGTAGGTACAGAAAACTCCGACAATTCTGCGCCCGGACTCTTTCAGTTCTTTCATTTTCAGAAAAGCATTCTTTCTTGCTTCCGGATAGGTTTCAAAATCTTCCGGTAATTTTAAATTGGTCATTTTCAAATCTCCTTTTTTATAACTGATAGTTTTATCATAAGTGTTTTTAAACGAGATGTATAATTGATAATTTTTATAAAGAAGGAAATTTAAAGATGTTTTCAATGGAAATTCTTAAGAATTCATGATGCCAGGAGGATAGCATTGTGATTGGATTCAAAATAAGGTATATTGAAAACAGGAACATAAAGTAGAGCGAAAAGAAAAGGAGAACATTTATGGGGGCATTGATTCATATAGAAAATATGAAGAAAATCTACAATCCGGGTGAGAATGAAGTCCGTGCGCTTGACGGGATCGATCTGGATATCGAAAGAGGAGACCTGGTTGCGATTGTGGGACATTCAGGTTCGGGGAAATCAACGCTGATGAATATGCTCGGCTGTCTGGATACACCGACTTCCGGCAAGTATGTTCTGGACGGGCAGGATGTGGCGAGTATGACAGATAATCAGCTTGCAGATGTGCGGAATAAAGAGATCGGTTTCATTTTCCAGGGATTCAACCTGATCAGTAATCTGGATGCAGTTGGAAACGTAGAGCTTCCGCTGGTATACCGCGGGGTGTCAAAAAATGAGAGAAAGCAGCTTGCGATGGAAGCCCTGAAAAGTGTCGGACTGGAAGACCGGATGAAGCATAAGCCGAATGAAATGTCCGGAGGACAGCAGCAGAGAGTTGCGGTGGCAAGAGCGGTTGCCGCAAAACCGCCGATCATTCTTGCCGATGAGCCGACCGGCAATCTGGATACGAAGTCAACACAGGAGATCTTGGAAATCCTGAAAGAACTGCACAGGTCAGGCAGAACGGTTATTATCATCACACATGATGAAGAGATCGCCAGTCAGGCACACCGGGTGATCCGGATACTTGATGGCAGGATTGAAGAAGATTATTGTAACAGTTAATGCACAAAGTTAAAGTTTATTTTAGATTTCAACTAATCTTTTAAAATGCAACATTTTCGTTTACCTTTCCAGCTAAATGCGGTAAAATAAAAGAAAAAGGGATCTGGCATCAAAAGCCAGATGAGACAGGAGGGTTTTTGTATGAAGATGATTATGGCAATCCTGCATAAGGATGATGAACTGGAAACGATAGAGGAACTGAATATTGCCGGATACATGGTAACAAAGCTGGCTACAACCGGTGGATTTCTGAAGAAAAAGAATACCACGCTCATGGTCGTAGTGGATGATGAGAAGGTAGAAGAAGCACTTAAGATCATCAAGAAGAATTCTGGCGAAAGAAAGACGATCACTTATGCAAACCCGGCATTGATCTCAGGACAGAGCAGCATGAGCGCAGCACCATCCGTTCCGATCAATGTGCAGGTAGGCGGAAGTACGATTTTTGTACTGAACGTGGAGCAGATGGAGAAATACTAAAGTTTATGGAAATTGTAATCTTGAGTTTTACAGATGCAGGCTGTCAGATGGCCTGCAAAGTCAGAGAGAATTTCATACAAAGCGGATACCGTGTCGAAGTGTATACTTTGACACGGTTTTGCAGATTATACGGATTTCATGCTTTTCCGGAAGATAAGAAAAGCTGGATAGGCAGCCTCTGGGGAGAGAAGGCTTTGCTTTTTATCGGGGCAGCAGGAATCGCAGTGCGGATGATCGCCTCTCACGTGAAGGACAAATTTACCGATTCGCCGGTTCTGGTGCTGGATGAAAAAGGAAGCTATGTGATTCCGCTTCTGTCGGGACATGTGGGCGGAGCTGTAGAGCTTGCAAAGGAAATCTCGGAGCAAATAAATGCGCAGGCAGTACTTACTACAGCAACGGATGTGGAACAAAAGTTTGCGGTAGATGTATTTGCAAAAAGCAATGATCTGGTACTGACAGACCGGAAAAAGGCAAAGGAGATCTCAGCTGTGGTTCTGGATGGGAAAAAGATTGGATTTTATAGTGTATTTCCAGTAGAAGGAAAGCTTCCGGAGGAATTAAAGCTATGTGAAACAGAAGAGTTTCTTAGAAACTATCCATATGGAATCCGGATTGCAGGAAGAAGTGGCGAAAGACGGGAAGAAGAGACGATTCTGGACCTTCCGCCGAAGAACCTGGTGCTGGGAATCGGATGTCGCAAAGGGATTTCCGAAGAAGAGATCCAAAGTGCGGTCAATGAGGCAAAAAAGATCCTTGGATTTACAGAAAAGGAAGTTATTGAGATCGACAGTATTGATCTGAAAAAAGAAGAAGAGGGATTACTTTCTTATGCGGCAAAGTGGAAGCTTCCATTTTACACGTTTTCAGCAGAAGAGTTGGGAAAGGTTAAATGTGTCAGCTCTCATTCGGAGTTTGTCCGGAAGGTCACAGGTGTGGACAATGTCTGTGAGCGGGCGGCGATCCTTGCGGCCGGAGAGGATGGCAGGCTTCTGATGCCGAAGCAGTGCATGAACCGGGTGACAATAGCAGTGGCAGAAAAGAAGGTAAGGATCAGAATATGAAGCGGATTTTAATATTTTCAGGGACAACAGAGGGAAGGCGGATTACGGAATTTCTGGATGGAAGAAATGTAAAAGTTTATGTCAGTGCCGCAACCGAATATGGAAAAGAATGTACC
>OJMH01001642.1_pt1 | contig 21509 bp, 27 predicted proteins | sample 1597111 | NCBI WGS metagenome assembly OJMH01 (sample SAMEA2452115, study PRJEB22498) | human gut metagenome | reverse complement strand
ATGGCCGAAATATGACGCGCCACGAGTACTTCAAGCTTCGCCGCGAGACGGCAAGGCGCCTTGGAATTTCAGAGGCGGAAGTCGCGCGCATGTGGCAAAAAAAATCCATAGAAACGCGCCGCGCAGCCGCCAAAAAGAAGCGCGACGAGGAGCTTGCCAAAATCGGCAAAACTAGCGGGGAGAAGTTGTGGCACTGCGACCCTGCAAACGATCGTTTGCGCGAATTTTTAGACAAGTAAAAGGAAAAACATGAATACCATAAAACATCCATATATTACGCCGCCTTTTAGGTACCGCGGCAAGCGAAATTCAAAATCAAAGGGCCGCCAAGTGCGCGGCTGCTTCGGGAGGCCTTTTAAAAAATGACGCCAAGACTGCTTAGCATTTTAGACAGCCGTTTGTGGCGCGACTGCGTTTGGAGCGAGGCTTACACTGTCGATTGCGTTGAGTGCGAAATCGTATGCAAGCGAGATGACGTCTGTGTTCAGATAAGCCACGCGCTTGGCCAAGACGGCTGGGCCTTTGTAGGAAGCAAGAGCGAATGCGGCTATAGCTGCTTTGTTTTTGAACGAAAAAGCGAAAGCTACCACGAGGTGCTAACCCTAAAACGCAAGCTTTAAAATGCCGGAAAATTTCACCAATAAAGAGCTAATGGAGTCTATGCCGGATCTGCGCACACCCTTTGACGAGCTCGCCGAAAGCGAGGAGTTGCAAGACCTGCGCGAGAGCGCCTGCGACGGCGCGGTGTATGCCGTTAGCGCTTTATTGGATTGGCTCTTTTGGGAGGGGCCCGCGCCGGACAAGGTTGCAAAGCGCGCCTATGTTTTAGCGCAGGCACTGCGCCCGGAGGTATTGCCAAAGGCAACTTGCGACGGGGTCGCTAAAGTTTTTGGCGAAACTAGAGCCGCAACCAGCGCGCGCGTTAAGCGCGTTTATCAAGAGTTTATAAGCAGCTACGGCTTTAGGGTAAAAGCGCCTTTTCAGCGCTCGCGCGCCGCGCGAGAGAATCTATCCCGCGCCCTGCGCGGTAACGTTTGCAAAAAGAAATCAAGAAAGAATCAAAATGGGTAATGCAATAAAAGATTTAATTTTAAAAATTCAGAGGCAGCGCAAAGAGATAGACCGCCTCAATCAAAAATTAAAACAAAAGAGTAAGTTTAAGTTTGCGCCGATAAAAGACGACTTTAATTGCGTATATATCGCAGGCCCCATGACGGGCTTGCCGAACTATAACTTTGACGCGTTTAACGCCGCCGAAGCCCGCCTAAAAGAAAAGGGCTTGCAGGTTTTTAACCCCGCTAAAATGGGCGCAGAGTTTATCGCTCAATACGGCGATGCGCCAAAAGGTAGCGATAACTACTTTAAGCTAATAGAGCTATCTGCCGACGTGTTGCGCTGCTATTGCGACGCAATCTACCTGCTTAAGGGCTGGCAAAATTCGGAGGGCGCAAGGGGCGAGCTAATCCTTGCTCTAACCAAGGGCTACAAGGTCTTTATGGAAGGAGTGGACTATGTTTAACGAAGTTAAGACGCCCTTTACGTTCTTTTGCCCGACGTGCGGCGCGCCGCTTAAAATCGAGCAATCTTTGGCAAAAACAGGGGCGAAGAAGTGGCGCATATATTGCGACCATGACGGCGGCAGGCGCTCCGAGCTGCTCGCTTTCGATGTAGTTTCAAACCCGAAAAACTGCAAGAGCTTAAGCGACTTTTTAAAAGCGTTAAAAGATATAAATCTAAAATATGAAGAAAACTATGAACTATAAGCAAGACATTATAACTATTGATCCGCAGCTTGTGCTTGAAAGCGAGCGCAACCCGCGTACGGAGTTTGACGCGCAAGCACTCGACGAGCTCGCGCAATCTATCGCTCAAAACGGGCTTATAAACCCGATAACCGTGCGCGCCGTAAATGGTGGCGTTTACGAAGTTGTATGCGGTGCGCGCCGCCTGCGAGCATTCAAAATCGCTCGTGAAAAATACGCGCTAAAAAGCGACGCAATAACTGCCATAGTTATTGATGAGAGCGAGTGCGCCCTTGAGCGCATTAGGCTTGTTGAAAACTTGCAGCGAAAAGACCTTACAACCGCCGAAGAGGCCCGATCAATAAAGGCTTTGCAGGAGGCTATCGACGAAAAAGGAAATCCGATTTATGCAAGCTCAAAAGAGCTTGCCAAGGCCATTGGCCGAAGCGTTAGCTTTGTAAACGATAGGCTACGGATCGCGGAGCTTGAAAGGCAAACGCAAGCTAAAATTGATGAGCTGCCCGTTGATGTTGGGCGCAAGATTGCGCGCCTACCCGTGGACGTGCGCGAGGACGTCTTAAAAAAATTTTTAGGGTTTAAAGAATACGATCCGGACAAAAGTGACGATGAATGCTTTTTAGACGCGATTAGAGAATGCGGCCATTGCCCGGACGACTATTTTAATTTTAAAATTGACGAAGAGTTTTCTTTATTAAAGCCGTGTACAAAATGCGAGTATTTTATACATAATACTTGCTTAAACGAAGAATGCTTAGACAAAAAAAGAGAGCTTGCGGATGCGGAATTTAAGCAAAAATTCAAAGGCGAAATTGAGGCCTATGTAAAAGAGCGTTGGCCGAGGGCTAAGATTGTGTTTGCAGACAGAGCGGACACTACTTACAGATGTCTTTTAAGCGCCTATTATTATAGAGAAATCTTGCCCGCTGGAGTTGAAATTAAGCCCGAAAAGTATGGCGAGATTCCAATTCTTTGCGAGCTCTTGCCCTCAGATTATGATGGTGAGCTTATAGTACCTAGGCTGCCAAATCGGCCCGAGGCCTATGATTACAATGCAGACGATAACGGTGAGCTAATCGAGTCGACTAAGACGCGGGTTCCTCTCGAATATCTGCATTTGCCCTCGATCGACGCCGTAAAGGAGCTTGTGTTAAACAGCCCTCGATTTTACGAGTTCTTTGAGCGCAGGGGCGAAGGCGACGACGCGGCTAAATTGGCCGCAAAAAAAGAAAAGGCACTAAGCACTTTAAAAGGCGCCCGAGAGCGGGCGGAGCAAGCAGATGCTCGCGCGGCGCGCGCAGGCGAAATTGTTGCCATAAACCTTGACAAAGGCGACTTTGAGCGCGAAGCCTTTGCGAGAGTCTTGGCAAAGCTTGCCGGCGTACTATGCCTTTCGGACGACCTGCGCTTGTGCTACAACTCCGTGGCCGACGCGATCGGCGTTAAGCCAAATTGGCTGGGCGAAAAAGACAAAGTGAAGATAAGCGACTGGATCGAGCTTATCTCACAATGTGACAAGCGCTACTTAACGGTTAAGACGCTCTACTTGCCCTTTGCCTTTGTGGGCCTATTCGGCGACGACTTCCGCGCGCCGGACTACCTGCCCGCGGGCTTAAGTTCGCCGCAAAAGCTCTTTGAAAAAAACAAGCAGAAGTGGGCAGATTGGGAAGCCACGCAGGCCGCGAAAATCGAAGAAAGATTTTCAAATAAGGAGGAGGACAAATGATTAAAATAATTTTAACCGGGTTAGCACTTACAGTATTTCATGAGATCGTAATATTTGCGTTAATAAAATTTTACACCCCGGAAATGTCGCCGGAAATGAAGGTGCGCATTCTTATGTGGATCTATACCTTAGGCTTTATGCTCACTGTTATAGGTTTAGGTAGGGTTCTTTGGGAAAAAATGATAAAGGAGGACAAATGATTATTAGATTTTTAAGAGAGATTTTTAAGCCAAGCTTAAAGTGTTTAAGATTGGGGCACAAACGAGGGACTTATAGATATAAGATTCGCAAGTTTTCATTTAATTGGGGCGAGGTATGCGCGGATTACGATTGCTTGCGAGGCGAATGCCTGCGCTGCGGCGAGCCATTGACCGACTTTTACAAGTTCGAAAAAACACGCGCCTACACCTCTGTAACGATGACAAAGGATGTATGGGATAAACTGCCTGAAATCAGCGGAAGAGGCTTTTTAGTCTTAAAAAAAAGGAAGCTATAAAATGAAAGCCTCTTTAAAAAGAAAAACGGCAGAGGGCTTTAGAGCGCTCGCTAACGATAGGCTAAGCACAATAAAGACTCTTTATGAGAAGATGGGCAAGCCCTTGCAGTTTGAAGTTGCCTTAAATTTTGCCCGCGCGCAGGCGGAGGAGTCCGCCACACTCGATGGCGAGTTTAGAGAGATTGAGATAATCCTTGCCGCTTCACAACGCATGGAATTGGAGTTTTTCAGAGAGAACATGAAATTAGAGGAGTAGCAATGGACGCAGTTGAAAATTGTAGGCGATACTTGGCAAAGCTGCCGCCCTCTATTTCAGGATCGGGCGGCCACGATGCCGCCTTTAAGGCCGCCCTTGTGATTGTCAAGGGCTTTAGCCTTACGGGCTCCGACGCGCGCCGCTTAATGGAAGAGTTTAACGCCCGTTGCCAACCGCCGTGGAAAGACTATGAGCTTGATCACAAATTGCGCACTGCCGCGCGCGCAAGCGTGCAAGACGGCTACTTGCTAGGCTCCGATTTTGACGCGCCAAGACGCGCCGCAGAAAGCCCCGCAAGCGAGCCGCCCAAGCGCCCCGATAAGCCCGTCTTTAAGCCTGAAACGTTAGATGCTGCCGCAAGCGCAAGCTACGATGCCGCCTACTTTTTTAACCGCTCAAAAATCGACGTCTCGCAGGTTAGCGCCCGCAAGTTTTTAAAGACTCTTTACGATAGGCCAAACGAAAAGATATTAGTTTTTACGTCGCAACTGTCGCAAGGAGATGCGGTATTCCCGGACGAAAAAATACCCGTTCGCGGCCGCGATGGAGTTTGGTTTTTATCTGCGCCCGTCGATGGGCTTTGGCGCAAAAATGAGCGCGCGGCTATGGGCAAAGACGGCAAGGTAAAGCGCTCGCGGCGCATTGCGGAGTGTGCGCGCAGATTCCCCTACATGCTCTTGGAGTCCGACGAAGCGGACAGCGCAAAGTGGCTAAGCTTAATAGCGCAGCTGCCGCTACCAATCGACGCCGTTTATACGTCGGGTGGCCGCAGTATACACACGCTTGTGCGCATTGACGCGCGTACGGCAAATGAATTTAACTCGATAAAAGAGCGCCTTGCGCCCGCGCTTGCGTTTTTAGTCGAAAGCGGTCTTGATTTCAGGGCGATTACGCCCATGCGCCTAACGCGACTTCCGCAGGCTATGCGCGGCGATAAGTTGCAGCGTCTGCTTTATCTTTGCCCGCAATCGGACTCTACACCGATTGCAAAGCGCCCGCCTTTAAGAGAATTTGAGCGCTATTGGCTAGGCGTCGCAAGTTACGGCGTAAGCGACGCGGACGGCTCTCCTGAGCTTATGCAGGCTCTTCGATTTTACGCGCCCTTTTCGGCCGCGATTGCGGCCTGTCTAAAGGACTTAGAGGAGGCCTTAAATGGATGAAAGAGACATTGACGCCGCAAACGCCCTTGCTCGCGAAAAGCTTGGTGCGCGCGCCGATAAACTTGCGGCCGCTCTCGTTCCTCAGTCGGCCGCGCCCGCGGACGATAGACCGCAAATTGAGGGCGCAAAAGATACGGTACCTATCGAGCTTACTCGCGAGGGTCGCTTGTTGTCGGAGTTTGCGGACGAACTTGGCAAAATTGCAGCAAGCGCGGAAATCTTTGACCAGAACGGGAATGTAGTTGTAGTCGATAAGCGCCGCGGCTTAATAGAGCTTATGACGCCCGACGTTTTTAGGAGCTGGATAGAGACGGTCGCAGTTCCATACAAGCTAAAGACCAATCCGCGCAAGGGCCCTGAAGAGCCGGAGTTTTTAAAAATTAGAAAATCGGTCCCGCGCGATTTGGCGGCGGGTACGCTTGTGTCAGACTTTTTTAAAAAGCACTTGAGGCGGCTACTTAAGGTAAACCGCGTACCGCTTCCGATTAAGCGCGCAGACGGCCGCATAGAGCTTCTGTCGCAAGGCTATGATGAAGAGAGCGGTATTTATACGCTCGCGCCCGAGGGCGTAAAAATAAGCGACTATACGCTTGAAGAGTCAAAGGCTGTGCTTGACGACCTTTTAAAAGAGTTCCCTTTTGCGGACGTTGAGGAAACGGGGCAGTCGCGCTCAAAGAGCGTGCAGATTGCGGCAATGCTTAGCCTCTTTACGGCGGGGCTTTTGCCCGCAAACGCGTATAGACTAAGCACTATGTGGACGGCTAATTCTCAGCGCTCCGGCAAGTCGCTATTGGCAAAGATTGCGATTACTCCGGTGTGCGGCTTGGCCGAAGTTAAGTCTCTGCCAAGCTCGCCGGAGGAAACTCGCAAGATCTTAGATGCGGCGGCACTCAGTGCGGCGCCATACCTTTTGTTTGATGACCTTTTCGGATATATCCAAAACCAAGACTTAAATGCCTTTATGACGGCCGACGTTTGGTCGGGCAGGCTTTTAAATTCTCAAAGAACCTTCCAAACCGAGCGCGTTAGCTTGGTGTTTCTTACAGGCAATCAGCTTAAGCTGTCGCCAGACTTGGCTAACCGCGTATTGATATGTGAGCTTGCTGTTGAGTTTGCCGACTTTCAAGCCCGCGAAATAAAGAATGTGATAGACAGTCAAACGCTAAATTCTCCGGCCATGCGCTCTCGCGTGCTCTCCGCGCTCTGGGGACTTGTGCGCCACTGGGACGCCACCGGCCGCAAGGCGGGAGGCAAGCGCTTGGCGGGCTTTGAGCACTACTGCGACGTGGTTGGCGGTATTGTGATCGCAGCAGGCTACGGCGACCCTTGCGCCAAACCTACGCTCGACGCAGGCGGCGACGAACAGTCGCGCGATATGGAGACCTTGATACGGCTACTTTACGACCACCGAGAGCCCGCAAAGCTCTCGAACGATGGCCGAGAGTACGTCTATACGTTTGCGGAGATTGCCCGCTTTTGTTGGCAAAACGAACTATTCAGCTGGTTTTTGCAGGGCAAGGAATACGAGACGCGCGACGGCGAAACGCGCGTGGAATTAAGCCCCTCTTCGACCTCTACGCTGGGGAAACTGCTAAAATCGAACGTGGGAAAGAAATATCGTCTAAGCGACGATGTAGTGATTCAGTTTTCGCGACGAGGGAGCCGCAACAAGGTTTACCCAATAATGATAAATCCAAACTAACAAAAAGGCGCGGAATTTACCGCGCCTTGCTTTTTAAAAGGTCTATGTAGCGCCTTGCGCCCTCTCGATAAAATGCGGACGTATTAACGCCTATTTCCTTTGCCGCGGCCTCTACGGCCGCATGTAGAGCCGCAGATGTGCGCAACTGTACGATTTTATCGTAGGGGCCGTTTAGAGACGGCGCGCGCCCGCCACTGCCTTTTTTGCGCCCCGCTCCGGGCCTTGCGCCGCCGCGGCCGGATGTGGGCCTAGAATCGTTACTATTCGTCATATTCGCTTATAAAGGCCGCGCGAGCCGCGTCGCTATCGTTAAGGCCGCGTTGGGCTAACCATTCAAAGTATGTTGGAATCTCTATATCTATAAGCTCTACCGCTATTTGCGGGTAGAGCTTTGCAATCTCAGCGGCAATGCTTAGCATTGTCGCCCTATGTTCGGCGGCTCCGCCGCCCCACTCTTCAAGCGGCCTAAAGAGCTTTAGCGCGGCGTCGTCAGCGTAAGTTGTAAACTTTATCTTATGCGGTAGCTTGCCCGCCGCCTTGGCGTCAGCCAAGCGGCGGAGTATATGATTCTTTGCATTATTCATTTTCAAAAACCCATTCGGACTTATCGAAGTCGTACACGATATTGAATCGTTCAACCACTTCGCCGTCAACTTCAATATTAACCTCTTCCGCATGGATCGAAGAGCTTGAGCTCTTCATGTATTTATCAAGAGCAGCCTGCATTGAATCCATAGCGCCGAACTCATTGTCGGATTCAGTTTCTGCGATTAGGTTGCCGTCTATTGTGAGTGTGTACGTTCTTTTCATGTCTTATATCCTTGTTTTTGTTTGATTGTTTAAATTTTATAAGCCTATATAAAAAGGCTTTTGATTTAATTGTCAATACATTTTTTGCTTTTTTTGAAAAATTTTTTTGCACCCACTACCCAGCAACCCACGGCGCGCCACCTCTCGCGCTCTCTACTCATTTAAATAATATATCCGCAACCGCATTATAACTGTAATTATTAAAACGCCAATGCGGCGGTAGGTAGCGACCTATGCACTGACCTATGCACTGACCTGTGCGCGGAAGCATAGGTGGCTCAGGGGTACCTCACCGGTCCGCCTTTTTTGCTCTTTTCCCTTTTTGTTCATTTTAAAATACTTATACCTTTTAGTGCATAGGTAGCATAGGTTGCATAGGTTTTTTGGAAGTCAGCGCCAAAATTTAGGGGCCGGGGCTTTTATCAACAACTTATGAAATTCAAAGGGCTCTAAAAAAAATTATAGGGATAATAGTCTATTCGACGCCGACCTATGCGCGCCGCGTTTTTGATTTTATAAAAAATACTTGGTAATTCGGCGGAAATTTCCGCAAACCCTACCCGCGAGCAGTCACGGTAGGGGCTTTTGCCTCTCCGATCCGCCCATAAGGAATCTTTTTTTACATTTTTAAGGTTCAGGAATCGCGGGCGCACCCCAGCGTTTTGGGGCGCAGGGCTTTTTTTCTTAAAAATTTCCTAAAATTTTCCAAGCGGTTGACAAATGTCATAACTGTATGGACTCACCCGCAATATTGCAACACCCTCAAGCAGTTTACGCCGCATGGTATGGCACGACGGCTCGCAATATCCGCATGTGGTTACAGCGCGGGCTTGCCGCGGGCAAACCCGCTCCATTGGATTCACCTGAAGCGATGGGAGCATGGTGGCTTTCTGTTTATAAAAAGGCTATCCCCGGCAGCATACGTTACGCTGCCGCAAGGCGGCGCAAGTATGAAGAGGGCGCAATAGAGGCCCTACAAGTTGCAGCGGAGCCGGCTGAATTGGCCGAGGTGAGGAAAGATGAGCCGTCGGCAACTTCGCTTGCGGAAAAAAGCTCCGCCGAAAAAATCGCGAGTAATAGTAAAGTAGCAGTAGTTGATTTAAATGACAGTATGGACACTGTCATGGCAAACGCTCGCAAGATACAGCAGTCGGCCGCAGAGGCCTATGAGCGCGCGCTGCGCGAGGGTGTAGATATAGACCGCGCCGAGCGGCGTTGGCAAAACGCTGTAGATATGCTCGTAAAGCTTGAAAAAACGTTGCCGGTCTTTTTAAAAAACAGGCGAGAGCTGTTGCCTGCTGGTGAAGTATCGCGCGAAATTCAGAGGATAAATGCGGGCTTAAAGACGCGATTTGAGCGCTTTGCTCGCAACATATTGCCGCGTTTGCGGGGCTTGGGCGAAAACGAGGCAAACGCTCTTTATGACGCCGAGCTTCAGTCGCTCTTTGCGGAGTTCGACGGCGAGCTTATGAACGGCGCGCCGCGCGCGGAGGGTGCAGATGGATAGTTCTATCTCGTTAACTCCGGCCATAGACATAGTGCGCCGCGCGTATAGCCGCGTTTACTCTCCGCGCTCGCAGCTTGCTCCGGCGGATTGGATGGCCGAAAATATCGTTTTGTCGGCAAAAGAGTCAATAGATCACTCAGGCCCATACAATCCCGATCTTTGTCCATATCACCGCATTATTTACGAGGCGTTCTTTAACCCGGATTACAAAGAGATTGTAATTCGCAAGTCGTCGCAGGCGGGCGTTACCTTGGCGGCCTTGGCGCTAATTACTTATATCGCGGCCGAGCGGCCCGCAAACTTGCTTTACGTTCTGGATTCTCGCGACGAGATGCGCAAGGTCGCGCAAGTTAGGCTAATACCCATGCTTGAGTCTTGCGCGGCGACGGGCGCGGACTATCGCGAGAGCGAAGAGCGCGAGCGCGCCTCAAGTGCTATGATTGAACTGCCTGAAATGGTTATGTACTTTGCGGGCGGCGGCTCGGTTGGCCAGCTTGCAAATAAGTCGGTGAAGTACGCATTTGGCGACGAGCTAGACAAACACCGCATAAACCGCAAAGAGGCTCCGAGCTTTCAACTTTTGCGCTCGCGCGTAAAAAATGTTGCCGATTCTAAAATCATGGTGTTTTGCTCGCCCACCACTCAGGGTGGGCAGATAAATCAGGAGTATAAGACGGGCACGCAGCACGTTCTTGAAGTGCCCTGCCCGCATTGCGGCGCCTACCAAGAATTGAAGCTAAAGAATCTTCGCTTCGACCACTGCCATAAACTCGACGCCGAGGGGCGGCCGATTGAGAATTTGTGGGACTTGGAGAAAGTTGAGCGCGAGGCCTACTTTGTCTGCCCACACTGCCGCGCAAAGATAGAGCAATCCGAAAAAGCAAAGATGATGTCGCGCATCCGCGCGCGGCAGACGAATTTTGGCTTAGGAAAGGACAAGCTACAATTAAAGAAATTCTCGCTGCACATCTCCGACTTTTACTCGCCCTTTGTGTCGTGGGGCGTACTTGCCCGCGAATACATTGAAAGCTTAGTTTCGGCGGTTGATTTTAAAAACTTTTGCAATAACCGCCTTGGCGAAGCGCCCGAGGAAAAAGTATCAAACTACGACGTTGACGCGCTAATGACGCTCTGCGGCGATTACGGCACGAATATCTTGCCAAAGACGCCCTATATCGCGCCCAATGGCGCGCCCGCAATTTTTATCGCGGCCGACAAGCAGCTTGAAGTTGTAAAATGGGTGCGCGCCGCGTTTTGTCCGGGCCCCTATGGAGCCGACTGCTACATATTGGACGCGGGCACTACGACGGGCTTTGACGATTTGGAGTTTGAGCGCAATAGGACGGTTTACTGCACGCAAGACGGCAAGAGTTACAGCGCAAAGATTGGCTGCATAGACGAGGGCTTTAACACGATGCTTGTGCGCGACTGGTGCATGGCCAATCCCGCCTTTGTTCCTATGAAGGGCCGAGGCGGTGTGCAGGTGCGCGCAGTGGTCGCCCGCTCGCTTGCGCCGCATAACGGCGGCAATATAGAAGTATATCATTTTTCGGACGACGACTTTAAAAGTTTACATAGAGCGTATTCAAAAGCATTTGTCTGAGGCGCTCGATGCGCCCGTAAAAACGCCGCGCATATACTTCCCCGCAACCATATCGACGGAGTTCTTGCATGAGCACACGACGGAGCGCCTTGTGCGAGATTTTAAGGCAGGCAGGCAAGTCTTTAAATGGGAAAAGCGAGGAGGTGCAAACGACTTTGGCGACACTACGAAGCTTGCGCACGTTCTTTGGCACGTTGTGCGAGATTTTTTTATGCAGACGCAAACTGAACTTAAGATTGACAACTCACAAACTGTATGAGCGACGCCGATAAAGTAGAATACTGCTATAGTTACTTGTACCGCAAGTACCGCGACGATTTGCCGGGCCTAAAGGCACTCGCGGACGAAGTCTTTGCAAGCGCAACAGATGAAGTTGCGATCACTTCCACTAGTTATGAGGGCGGCTCCGCGTCGGGCACGATTAAGTTTGATAAAGCCATTTTAGGCCTTGCCATAGAACGCGTTTTGGAGGAGCTCGATCCCGACGGCACGCCGGCTAAGCCAATCGGCAAGGTTTACAAGATTAACTTTAATTCAGTGAAGCTATGAAGCGAAGCTTTTTTAAGAAATTTAAAAAACTAAGCGCAGGCGCTGCGCGCGAGCCGCAGGCACAGGCGGCTTTGCCCAATCGAATAAGCCTTGGCGCAAACGGCTACAGAGCCGCGGAGTGGTCGCCGGATCGGGCTTACGTTTATTTCCCCGAGATTGATCCGCGCCTTGAGATGACAAGCTACACGCACTTGCAACTTTTAAAGAAGGCGCGTTGGCTTTACACCAATATTGGGCTTGCGCGCCGCATTGTAAACGGCCTTGCGGGCTTTGTGTGCGGCGGCGGGCTAAGGCCCATACCCGACACAAGCGACATTGCTTTTAACGAAGAGGCTACGCGACTCTTTAACGCATGGGCCTACACGCCCGGCGTTTTCGACGTTGCGGGAAAGTTCAACTTTTTCACAATGCAAAAAAAGATGTACGCGCATATGCTCCGCGACGGCGACATCTTTGCCGTATTTGCGAAAGCGGCAAGCGGCGCGCCGCAGATGGCCTTTTATACGGCCGACAAGGTGGGGCCCTACCAATGCGATAAAAACACAATTAACGGCGTCTATTTAAACGCTCGCGGGCGCGCACTATGGTATAACTTTTACGATAAAATCACGGGTAAAGCTAAGCAGCTTGGCGCAAGCAATGTGATTCACTTTGGTAACTTTGATAGTTTCGGCGCGGCGCGCGGGACAAGCGCCTTTGTGCATGCAATCAATAACATGCTCGATATTACGGAGACGCAAGACTATGTAAAGCTTGGTATAAAGGCCGCAAGCGCCGTTGCCTATGTTGTGACGACAGAGGGCGCGCGCGCCGCGCCGGCAAGCGGACTTGCGGCGGCACTCACCGAAAAGGTCGAGGTAAAAGACAGCGAGGGCAAGAGCTACACTGTTGACCAATTTACCGGCGGAGGATCAATACCGCAGCTTCCGAGCGGCCAAGACATTAAGATGATTAACGACTCTCGCCCACACCCAAACCAGCAGAGTTTCTTTGATAACTTGGTGCGCGACATCTCTTGGGGAGTTAACATCTCGCCCGATATTTTGTGGAATATCGAGAAGGCGGGCGGCGTCGGAATACGCTATGCAATGAGCGAGCTTCAATCCTTTATAAACGACGAGCAGACGAGATTCAAAACCTCAGTGCTTTGGAGGATTTATTGCTACTTTATCGCATCTAAGATTGAGCAAGGCGAGCTTAAGGCGCCCAAGGGTGGCGAGTGGTGGCGCGTTAATTGGCTTGCGCCCGCGCGCCAGACAATAGACGTTGGCCGCGAGGGCAAAACATACTCCGACATGCGCTCAAAGAATCATATAACAGACGACGAGTTCTGCCGCATTCGCGGCAAGGATTGGCGAAGCGAGGCGCGCCAGCGTATTTTGGAAGAGAAGTACAAGCGCGAATTGTGCGCCGAAAGCGGGCTAAGTTACGCCGAAGTATTCGGCGAAAAACAGAATTTAACACAGACCTTGGAAGTAAATAGTAATGAATAATACAGTATTAAAACATATTATTAACGCGCCAATGCTTATCGAGGCAAGCGCGGTTCCGGGCTTGGGCGCTCAAATTGCAAGGGCTTTTTACGCCGAATTTAAGAAGCTTGACGCACCGCGCGCGGAAGCTCTAAGTTTGGACGGTCGCCGCCGAGCGATTTTCGTTGAACGCGCCGAGGACGGCTCAATGAGAATCAATACGGACGGCTTTTACGCTCTAAAAGAGGGCGTTTATGTGGTCCCGATAAAGGGCGCGGTGCTTACGCATGCTGAGATTCGCGAGGAGCTCTATTACGACGCAGTGTCGCCCGAGCGCACGGCGCAAGTAATAGAATCTTTGGCGCAAAATCCGGCCGTAAAGCTTGTTATTTTAGACGTTGACTCGCCCGGAGGCACAGTGTCGGGCACGCCGGAGCTTTCGCGCGCAATAAGCGAGCTTGCAAAGCAAAAGCAGGTGCTCGCATACACAGATGGGCTTATGTGCTCTGCGGCTTACTACGCCGTATGCGGAGCGCACAGCATAATTGCGTCGCAAAGCGCTGTAATAGCCGGTATTGGTGTTGTTTTAGGCTGGCTGGACGCAAGCGGGTTTTACCAAAAATTTGGCGCAAGCTTTGAAGTTTTTACGTCTGGAAAATTTAAGGGAATAGGCTTTCCGGGTCGCGAGCTTACGCCCGAAATTCGCGAGCTTTTGCAACGCGATATTGACGAAATTCACGAAGAATTTAAGGCGACGGTGCGCGCCGCGCGGCCGGGTGTAAGCGATGAAGCTATGCAGGGGCAAACCTTTAGAACAGCCCGCGCGATTAAGGAGAATTTGGCAGATGAAATGGCTACTTGGAGTGAGCTTTTGAAAGTTGTCATTTGACAAACTCGCAAACTGTATAACGCAAAAATTTTGGAGAAAAAAATATGTCGGAAGATAAAAATTTAGCTAAAGAAACGGCCAAGCCTAACTTGGCGCAGATGGCATTGGCAAAGCTCACGGGCCTTGAGGGGCAAGTTAAGTCGCTACTTGCCGAAAACGAGACTTTAAAAGCTAAGCTAAACGAATTTGAGGCTGAAAATGCCGCATTGAAAGAGGCGCTAAAAGCGGCGCAGGAGCAGGCGCAGGGGTGCGAAGAGCTCCGCGCCGCCCTAAGCGAAGCCGAAGCTAAGGCAAAGACGCTTGAGGGCGACGCCAAGAGCGCCGAGGAGCGCGCAGCAAAGATTGTTGCGGGCTTGGGTATTGATGAAGCCGCCTTGCCCACCGCAAGCGAGTCTCCGACTTACGCAAGTAAGCTCGAAGAGTATAACGCTCTCAAGGAGCAGGATCCGGCAAAAGCAAAGGAATTTTTTGCAAAAAATAGGCGCGCTATCCTAAACGCCGCCCAAAAGTAATTTAACAAAGAAAGAGGTAAAAAATGGCAAATGTTATAAGTCCTGATTTGGTAAAAACCGCGATCGCAGACTCCGTTGAGTTTGAGGCGCAAAAGAAACTGTCAATGCTGCCGATGTTTTGCCGAGATTTTAAAGATCTCGCGGTAAGCCAGCAGCAGTGCGCGCTTGGCGGCGTAGTGATTCCGTTTGCAAGCGGGCTTCCCACCGCGCGCGAAAATCCCACAACTTTTGGCGAGGATTCCACTGTAAAGATTGACCCGATAAAGGTGACGATGGGCTATATAAACGTCGAGGCAAAGTTAGACCTTGCCGACGTAAACAAGACCGGTATATCTATAGACCAGTTTGCGGGCAACCTTGCCTATGCATTTACGGCAAAGTGCATTTCAAAGATCGTCGCACTGCTGACGACGACGAACTTTACAAAGGCGCTTGATTACGACTCGGCTGCCTATGATACTGAGGACAAGAGAACGGGCCTTATAAACACACTTTACGGCTCGCTTACAAAGGGCAGCCGCAAGTACTTGCTTGGCAATTCGTCGTTATTTGCAAACTTTATCGCAAAGAAGCAGTACGACTACGACGCAATTAAGAATCCCGCAGTCTGCGGCTTCGACGGAGTTTATGAGTGCAATGACTTTGGCGAAGATGTAGCCGGTATTTTGACAGACGGCCGCGGAATCGCAATATCCAATAGACTATTGGACTGGGGCCCCGATGGCAACGCCGCTCTAAAGCCGCAAGCGGTGGTTGATGCTGTCACGGGCTTAAACTACCAGATATGCTCGTGGTACGACACTACAAGTCGCGCAACATGGTACTCTATCGACGCCGCCTTTGGCTGCGCCGTAATGGATAAGGCCGCGACAAAGATTATCGGCGTAGCGGCCGGGGGCGAATAGCCCGCCGGCACACCATAGCATTTTTTAAAATTGCCTTGTTTTGGTTCGTATATAGTAGGCCCGCTTCGGCGGGCTTTTTTTTGACAAAATTGCAAAATGTATGAATAAGGCGGATTTTCTTAAGTTTGCAAAAAAGGCGGCAGGGGCAAGAGAGGAGCTTTTTGGCGAGGTTTTTATTTTTAAGGGCGCAAGTTACACGGGCTCTTTTGCGGGCTTGGGAGACGCCCAAAGCTTAAAGGATATAGGCCTTGACGTTTCGCTTACGGCAAAGCTTCGCTTGCAAAACTCTAGCGCCTACGCGCCGCGCATAGGCGACGTTTTGACGGTTCGCGGCGAAAGCTGGAAGATCCGCGCCGTAAATAAGAGTGTGGTCGAGACTTTATGCGACATTGAGAAGATATGAATATTGAAATCGACACAAGCCGCATAAGCTACTGGGTTCGCGCACTTTCAAACTTGCAAAAAGGCGACTTTCGCGAGGAGCTTAGGCGCGCGGGAAAATTGCTAGCAAATGATATAATAAATATTACTCCGCCCACCGCGCAAGCGGGCGGAGGCACGCAAGCCCAAACTCGCAAAATTGGTGAAAATGCAGTTGAGCGCGACATTCGCAAAATCTTTTTGGAGCGACAATCGGTGGCCTTTGCGGGACAGGGCAAAGACAAGCGCCAAAGCCGCAATATTAGGCGCTTGCAGGAGCTATGGAGGCGCGGCGAGTATGAGCTTTTAAAGGCAATCCTGCCCAAAACGCATTGGATTCACAAACTTGAATTTATAGACGCGCCGCGCGCGGACTTGCACTCAAAATTTAGAGATAGGCGCGGGCGCGTAAGTGCAGGATTTATTACAAATTCACACTCTCGAACTCGCTATGTTGTTACCGATAAAGGCGCGCTAAAGGCCTATATCAAAAAAAAGCAAGCGATGGTCGGCTTTATGCGCGGCGGTTGGGCGCGGAGCTTAAGCGAGTTTGGCGGTAGCCCTAGCGCATGGGTTGCGCGCCACGCGCACGCCGGAAGCTTCGCCGAAATTTCAACTCAAAGCGAGGTTCGCTTTAGCTTGATAAACCGCTCCGGCACTATGGCGGGAGCCGAGCGCGACATGCGGATTCTTCAAAATGCGGTAGCCCACCGCGAAAAGATGATGGCCAAGAACTTTGAGGCGCTTGCAGCCTACTGGGCCCGCAAGGCGCTTAGGAGAAGCGCTTAATTGACAAGCGAGCATTTTTAAATGAATGACGATTTTTTAAAGTTATTTAGCGAGGCCGAACAATTTGAAAGCTCGCTAATAGCGCATTTAAAGGCCTGTGGAATCGACTTGCCGGACTTTGCAAGCTTTAGCGCAGAGAATTTGCCTGAGGAACTTATAGGCGTATTTTTTACGCGCAAATCAAACGCAGCGCGCGGAATGGAGCCCGCGGGATCGCCCACGGGCGAGGAGGAGGAATACATACGAAGCGGCGAGATAAAGATACAAATTCAAACGCTTCGCAGCGGATCGCGTAAGATTCGCGAAATCTCCGCGCGCGTTCAGGCCGCCATGCTTCGCGGGATTGTAAAGAAAAATAACATTTTTAAAGCGGAGGGCTTTGTCATTCCGCTTAAAAACTTAAAATTTGTAAGCGAGGAGTTTTCGCAAAATAAAGACTTGGACCTAATCACTCTCGCCTACTCTCTCGATTACTTCCCAAGCAACAGTCTTTTAGAACAACTAAAAAATAACAACAATTAAAGAAAGATAAATTATGGCAGACGAAAAGTTTTACGGCGAGATGCCGGGAGTTGAAAAGGAAGATACCGCATTCGGGTTGGAGCCGGTAACGATTGCCGAGAAGCAGTTTGTCGTTACTTCCTACTCAAAGAGTAACCCGTCGAATGAGACGGATTATACGGACGGATACGGTAACTACGAATTTTCGCTTACAACGCGCGGCAAAGTAACCGCGTCGTTTACAATCGACGTTCGCTCAAAGGCAGACGCCGCCAAGATAACAACGGGCGTACAGTTCGACTACGACGGTATAACTTGGCAGGTCGTAAACCCGAACTATTCGGGCTCGACCGGCAAGCATACTTTGAGCTTTACGGGGAACTACGTTAGTGCGGCAGTTGGCGCAGCTTAAGCCATGGAGTATAATGCGCTCTCTAAGATCGGCTACAAGGCGTATTGCGTTCAAGAGCGCAACCGCCTTGAGGCTTTTATTGACTTGCCGCGCGAGTATTGCGGGGTTTTGTTAAATCCGCTTACTTTGCAAAAATATGCGGAGCTTAAGCTTTGCAAAAATATTTTTATCGTGGGCGCAAAGAGCGCGCCTCTGAGCGTTTTGGTCGCAAACGCAATCAAGCTCTTTTGGCTAAATAGCGTCGATTATGCGCCGCTTACAAGCCCTGCAAACGCTCGAAAAATGCGGGCCTTTGAAAGGGATTTGCTAAAGCGCCCGCCTTCTATGCTTGTGCGCGCTGCGCGCGACTATGTTCGCGACAATTTCTTTGAAAGCGGAATTTTTGAGAAGGCAGAAAACGAAGAGCGCGCGCCGCGCGCGGTCCCAAAATGCGAAGCTATAACGCAATTAGTCGCAGCTCTTGCGCGAGAGTACCACTGGAACTTGCGCGATATTTTAAGCTTAAACGTAAATTTAGCGTTTCAATTTTACCACCAAATTTTGATGCGTCTTGACGGCGATTTTATGCCGCCAAACTATGCGCTACATATGCAATCGCAGGCGCTTGAAGAGGAGGCAAAAAGTGGCCGATAATGACATTACAATCACGATAGGCGGCAGCGCGTCTAAGCTTTTGGCGGAGGCTGAAAAGGTCGATAGAGCCTTTAAAAAAATGCGCGACGAAGAGCTTGCCGCGACAAAGACGGGCGAGCTTGCCGTTCAAAAGCAAATAGACGCTTACAATCGAAACACAGCCGCCATAGAAAGAAGCGGAAAGGCGTTAAAGGAATACAACGCGCGCTCCGCCGCACTAAGCGGCGTTGATAAATCGGCCGAAAAATCGGCTGGAGTTTTTGGCAAGCTAAAGGGATCGATCGTTAGCCTTGCCGCGCCTTTAGTTGCGCTTTCAACACTAAAAAGCGCGATTGATTTTGGCGCTGGAATCCAAGACCAAGCGGACCGCTTGCAAATGAACGCGGAGGCTATGCAGGTGATAGGCCAAGTCGGGATTGAGGCGGGCAATTCCATTGAGCAAACCGAAAAGGCTTTGACAAAACTTCGCCGCGCAAGCGCCGAGGCCGTAAAGGGCAATGAAGAGTTAAAAAACGCCTTTAAAACGTTGGGTCTAAGCGAGCAGGAGCTAATAGGATTGCCGCTTGAAACGCAACTTGAAAAGGTAGCTAAGGCCTATGCAGCTACGGGTAAGACCGCACAGGCCTACAACGCAGTAACAAAGATTTTTGGCGAAGAAGCGGGCCCGCGCATGCAGGGCGTTTTGGAAAAAATCGCAAGCGAGGGAATGGGCAACCTCACCAATCAAATGAAGGAATCCGGGCGAGTCATGCAGCAATCTACTATAGATAAGTTAGGAGAAGCCGGAGACGCCATAGATAAATTTACGACAAAGATAAAAATCATGGTTGGAACGGCAATCGCTAACTTAAGTGTTATGATTAGTAACGCTCCGTGGAATTGGAGCGAGGCCTTTGCCGAGCAGGAGTTTGAGTCTTGGAAAAAAAATCAAGATAGGATTTTGCAGCAGCGCAAGGCCGCCCGCCTTGCGCAAGAGCAGGCCGAAAAAGCCGCCTATGAAAAGGCTATGAAAGAAGAGCGCGAAGCTGCCGAAAGGCTTGCAAATGAAAAGGCTGAAAAAGAAGAGAAGGTTTTTGGCAAGATGCTTGAAGAGCAAGTTAAAGCCCGCGCCGAAGCTCGCGAAAAGGCGCGAAAAGAGCGAGAGAAGGCTGCTCAGGAGCAGGAGAAGTTGCAGAGAGACCTTAGCGAAAAAATTAAAAAATATGAAAATTCGATTATAAGCGAAACAAATAAGCTCCGCGACATGGAGCTAAAAAAGCAAAAGGAATCGGCGGATTTGGAGGCGAAAAAGGCCAAGGAAATGCGCGACCAGCTTAGCGCGCAAGAGGCACTCGTTAAGAAGGCCGCGGGAGCTTCAAACACGGGCACGGACGCAGGAGACGTTGGCAGGGCTAAACGCATTGAGGACTTGCGGGCACGGGCGAACGAGGCCGAGGCAAAGGGCAACATAGGCCGCGCGGCGCGTTTGCGCGCAACCGCACAGGAACGCGAAGAAGAGTTTTACAACCGCCGCCGCGAGCGGGCGCTTGAAGCCTACCGCAATGAGCGCGATCCCGAACGCCGCGCGCAGATGCGCGAGACTATTAAAAACGAGGGTCTTGACAAGCCCTACCAGAGCTTGCGAGGCGTTCAAGAAAAAGAGGATAAGGCGAAGAAAAACGAAGAGGTGTTTACGCGCAAAGAAGCCGAGCAATTTATGAAGGATTTTGCCGAGCAAAAAGACGCTATCGTATCGCTTAAAGAAGCGCTTGAAAAAACGATGGAAGATTTGCAGAACGCACGCACGCCGGACGCCGCAAGCGGTGGTGTAAAACGCACACAAGGGAGTAAGGGGCCAAGCAATGATTAGTCGCAAAGACGCTTTAAAGACACTGCCTGATAGGCTAAAGAACGGAGAGATGGTTGCGGTTGATATGCCGCGCATAGAATCGCCATTTGTGCAGTTTGGCGACTCAATAACGCATGTCATTGAACGCACTTATTTGCAGCTAGGTGACGCCTATAAGGCGCCCAAGTTGGGCACGCCAATGTCGCTTGACGACGAGGTTTTAGAGCAGCTTCCATTTGCGGCGCGCGCAAATAAATACTATTTTGTTGGCGATTCTCAACAAACATATTGCGGTAACGGTGTATTTGCATTTTATAGACAGTTTGCCCCCATTCCCAAAGCCCATACCGACTACGGAGCAGTGGCGAGTTGGCAAAGGCCCGGTATTACGGCAGGCACGCTAAAGATACCTGTTGAGGTAATGGGTGATTTTGGCGAAACGCGTTTGGGCGATTGGGGGCACAATATATTGTTGCGCGAAATTCCGCCAAGGTGGGATGAATCGTATAATGGTATTTTGTGTAAGGCGTCTTGGTACGCCTACGCCGATCCGGCACACAGGTGGGGGAATAAGTATCAATGGGGGAAAGGTATGATTCTGTTTAATGACGACGGAACGATACTTATACGAAACGTCTATAGCGGAGACGGGGTTACGGTGACGGTAGCGAGCGGGAACAAGACGGTAAGCGTCAATACGTCTTCTGATGCTGCGGCGAAATCGGGGCTAAATCCGGTTACGTTAATTCCTGAAAATATGGCTGCAAGATCTTGCAGACAAGAGAATACGCCCGCTTATAAAGTTTATAAATATTATAAAACCGACGATCCTATGATGCTAAATTTGCGAGCGACTCCGTTTTACGTTGCGGATAAAAACGGGGCAGAGGTTACAGATCTGTCGGGCGACACAACCCCGACTTTTATAACTTACGAGGGCTGGGTTAAGGATAAAAAGCCCATCTTGGTAGGCTGGGATATGGGCAGGTGGCTAGGCAACATTTACTACACAGAAGAGACCTACATATACCCGTATTTTTAAATGGATACGACGCGCATAATGAATGAAGTTGATATGCTTATAGCCTTTGGCTACGAGCCGCGCGACGTTTTAAAATACGCAGGCTATCCATTTGTATCGGCGCTTAGCGTTAGAACGCAGATGTGGAGTAAGGGCAACCCATTTTGGCAAAATTTTGACGACAATACGCGCAATTCTTTGGGCTTAAACGGTGTTGACGAGGATTTATCCTACTACTATAACGCCCGCTCGCGCGCCGGTTTTAGCAAAGAGGCAGAGGCTCTCTTTGATATGAAGCGATCGTGGGGCTCTAACACAAATTTTGGGTTGAATTTTAAAAATCCGTACATGAAGACGGGCGATAAGTTTGTATGTAAACTCTTTAATCGCTCGCGCGCGGCGAGGCCAAATAAGTGGGTTGTAGAAGTCTCTTACACAAACGGCTCGACTGCAATACTGCACGGTGGCGATAATTCGCGCGATTTTGCCACGGGCTCTCTTCGCAAAGAGACAACCTTTGATTACTTCGATAACGGCGCGGCCGACATACCCGCCCCC
>OJMH01001641.1_pt1 | contig 21521 bp, 15 predicted proteins | sample 1597111 | NCBI WGS metagenome assembly OJMH01 (sample SAMEA2452115, study PRJEB22498) | human gut metagenome | reverse complement strand
AACAACGCCAGCTGCTGCGGATACACCGAACTCTTCCTCACATGCTTTTACAAGATCATTCAGCTCTAATACGGTAAGCTCTTTGATTGCATCAATAAATTCTGAAATACATTTCTCCATGACTAACCTCAAAACAATTATCGTCGTTTAAGACGATTTTTTCAGTGATTCGCCTAACACTACGAAGAAAAACTATATGAATAGACAAAAATAGACAGAAAACGACAATTAAATCGCCGTCTAACACGACGAATAATCTTGACATCGTCTAACGCGACGAATTATAATAATATTAGAAATTTTTCATTACTCTATTGATGACGTAGCAAAAAGAGAAAAAGGGAAAAGAAAATGGAAGAAAAACGGTTTAACAGGTTATTGGAGAGATATAAATACAGCCACGAAGCAGTAAAGGAGCTGTATGAGTATTACTATCCAATAATCGTGCGCTATATCAATCGTCAGTTCCGCGGAGAGGTAGACGGACAGGACGTAGCCCAACAATTCTTTTTAAAGCTGTTTCAAATGAAGTCATATAAAATCCGTACGCCCAATGCTTGGGTTCGGACTGTTACGAGAAATATCGCAATAGATATTTTGAGGAAGAACGGGAAACAATATCGGGTGAAAGAATTGCTTGTATTGCCCGACTATACAGGCCCGCCCGACAATATAGCGGATATTCTGAAAGTGTTGAGCGAAAGTGAACAACAAATCATGTATTTGCGATATTGGGAAAAATACAACTTGAAAGAGATAGCCGAACTAATAAAAATGAAATACAGCTCCGTGAAGTATATTCATAGAGCCGCAAAGAAGAAATTAAGAAAAGCATATATAAAGGAGCTTGATTATGACAAAGAAAATGAATTTATTGATAGGCTTGGCGATAGCGGCGACAATGATGTTGCCGATGACGAACCTGCTTATATCGACAAAAGCGGAAGTAAGGTATAACGAGATAGACCGATTGTTTGAAAACACAATTACGAAAATCTTTGATTATGAGCAAACGGAAGGCGGAGCGAAAGTGGAAGCGGAGAAGGAGTTGTTGTATGACATCAATCTTTGCGAGCTGGGAGTATTATATGATTTTGCCTATAAAGATAAAGAAGGATTTGCTATTATCATAGATGACGGAGACGTGAAAGTGACGGAAATTTATACGGAAGGGAAAAATCCGTATTCCAAAGAAAACGTGAAAAACGTGTATGTAATGGAAGGAATGTATTGGTACAGCGAGAGAGGGAATTACTATGAGAGTGAAACGGGAACAGAGATAGGGAAAGAAACGCTGGAAAAAGTATCGGAGAGTGCCTATAAAGGAGTAGAAAAACTGCAATACGATACGGAGCGAGTGGAGTTTATCTATCGGACAGAAAAGCCGTATAACGTGTTATCTTCCATTCCGACATGCACTTACGGACATTTAGGAGGCTGCGTACCGATAATGGGAACAAATTTAATCGTGTATTATGACAAAACGTATACGAACCTGATTCCGAATTATGAGCCGGGACGAAACATTTTGGGAAGGTATCGGTTTAACGTAGAAAACGAGACGACGGCGGCGTTAACGGATACTTTGCAAAAAGACATGGGAACAGACGAAAACGGAACAACTATATCGGAGTTTCAAGCGGGATTAAGGAGCTATGTCAAAAGGCAGGGATATAATGTAAGTTTCAGCAGCATAATGACGTCGGGGAAAGTGAACTATGAAAAAGCGAAAACAATCGTATTACAGAATAAAGCGTTGGCGATATTTATGTCGGGATATAAAGGAACGACAATTGTAACGAACGAAGGATATGATTTGCTGGAATATGAATATACAAAAGCAAGCCATGCGGTAGTGGGCTTCGGATGTCTGGAAGTAAAATATACGTTATCGGATAACAGCAGCCGAACGGATAAATATATCCATTGTTCCATGGGAGTAGGATTGAACACGAACGGATATATCAATATAAACACGTCAAATATAGATAACGTATTGGAAGTGACGATTTCGTAAAGGAAAAATATGAAGAAACTCAAGCGAGAAATAAAACGAGAAAACGAAGAACTCATATCGAAGAACCAAGATTTTTTGGAAAAGGAATTATATGCGATAGTAGAAGTCAACCGAAAGAAACGGAAAGAAAGCCGCAAGAGGAATTTTTTGACGTTGCTGCCGTCATTCGGTGCATTGGCGATATGTGTGTTGTTGATCGGGATAATCCCTTGGCAAACCTCGGAAGAAGGATATGAAAACGTGTACGAAACCCGATTATCAACCTTGACGGAAGTAAACAATGAATTAGAAAGAACGCATGTAAGCGGAGATTTCGGAAGTATAGAGTTGATGTATGAAAGGAATAAGAATACCCCGATTTATTTCACGTTGAGATATGCAAAGGAAGAAGTATTGATAAGCTATACGGAGGTAAGGATAAACATCTTGATAGACAGGGAATATTATAAGGCGGATTTGGAAGGCTACCCGAAACAGACAGAATATTTGGGATATACTTTGTTCTACCGAGAAAGAGAAGTGACAGACGAAGATGTATATTCGTATCGTATAGAGGCATATATGGAAACGGAAAAAGAAAGGTATATGATTGATTATACGGAACACACAACAGAAAAAGAAGTGCACTTTGAGGAATATTTGAAACAAACAATCAGCAAGAAATAAAAGGAGCTAAAAAGAAATGAAGATCGAGATAGAAAAAGAAGTAATGGAAAGATTGATAGAAAGTGCGGCATTGGGAACGTATGTAATAAACAATGCCGACTATGAGAGCGGAAACCCAAACGCATACGAAGAAGCGTTGGATAAAGTAATTGAAGAATATCTGAAAGACGGTTTGACAAGCATCATACATATCGAGCGAGAAATCGGAATCAGTAAAGAAAAGGCGTTAAACAGGACGATAAAGGATTTAGAGAGATATGAGGAGAGGGAGCTATGGAATCAACTGTCGTCCAAACTCGCGGATTACTATTATCCGAACGAAGGGGAGAGTGCGGAAGAAGCAGAAGCCAATCTGAGTGCGGAAGATTTATACCGAGAGATTCTTTTAGAGCGGGGAGTCAAGGCAATCAGGATAGCCGATGAGCGTTTTGAAGAAAGGCAGGCAAATTTGAGCAAGAAGTTTGAAAACAACAGGAACGGTTGAGGGACGCGAAAGAAACAGAATAAATAAAAAGCTCCCCCTCAAAAGATTGAGGGGGAGAAGAAATTCGTAGGAGGAAAAAATGAAATATTTAACAAAAGAATGGAAACAAGCCCGGATGGTTATACATCTTTATGAACAATTACGTATTTCAAGGAAAGCGGAGAAGAAGGACAAAAGTCTGTTTGAAGGGATATACAAAGAAAAGAGTCATAGATATTTAAGATATGAAAAGTCTCGCCGGATATTCCATAATCCGAAGGAAGATTTACAAAAGATAGATGACTATATAGGAGAGCCGAATATCTCGGAGGAAGAACGTAAAAGGCGAGAGGAATATAAAAGGAATTATATATATCTGAATCAGGAACGTATCGAAAGCGGAAAGTATTATGAATTTGATGAAAAGAAAGGAATGAGACTATTCAATGAAGAATTGAAATATAAAATAGAAACATGCCGAAAAATATTATCGAAAGAGATATTGGAGGAGATAGCGGACATACGAGTATTTGTATTAGGAAAAACGAGTCGTAAAGTAAAAGAGAAGTTGTTGCCGTATATAAAAGAACTGAAAAAAGACAGTCGGGAGAGATTGCGGGAAGCAAGGCGACAGACGAGAGCAGCGGAACGGAAACTCAAACAAAATCTGGGAGTGAATGAGTATGAAGAACTGATATTATCGGGAATCAGTCAAAGACAAGGGAATGTGTATATGAAATTCGAGATGGGAGGTTTATGCTTTACAGAAGGAGAAATTATAGAACGTGAGAACGGACGTATTCATCGGTGGAATCCGAATATTCCATATTCGGGGTTAACACAGGTAGTTGCGGGAGAGTTATATTACCGAAAGAAGCGATTTGAATTGCATTGTTTAATAGAAAGTACGGACGCGAATAATAAGACAAAGCTTTGGTATATGACGATAAGTGGAAAAGAGATAAAAGAGGTATAAAAGGGAAAAGCTATGAAGTATCTGACGAAAGAGTGGTTGAACATATATGAAAAGTCGTTTATCATAAACTGGTTGAAAGTCCGGAAAATCAAAGAAAAGACGGAAAATAGAGTATATAAGAAAAAGAAAACGGAGTATATCGAGCTTGAACGAGTATTGGTAGAGGAAATAAATAAAGATAATGAAGAAGAAAAACGAAAAATCAAAGAATATTTATCGGGAAAGAGTTCGTTTCGAGAAGTGAGCGGATTATTGGAAGATATGGGGCAAATATTGAGCAGGAAGCCAATACAATTTGAGGAAGTAACGGCAGAGAAGTGGTTTGACGAGCAGATAAACAGACGGATAGAACTCTGCAGGACCTTACCGAAAGAAATCCTGAATGAAATAGAAAATATACGTTTGTTTAGTTTGGGAGCCACGACGAAGGAAATAAGAGAAAAAGTAAAAGCCTATTGTCGAGAACAGAGACGGGAAGCCGTAAAAACAGAAAAACTTGCTCAAAGGAAAACGGAGCAAGTAGAAGGGATATTGAAATTACCGATAGAGTTCGCCCTTTATAAAGAAAGGCCGATCCTGAAAATGGATCAGAAAGGTTCAGATTTGTATATAGAGTTAGACGATCTGCCAAAGTTAATAATAAGAAACATAACGTTTATAGAGAGGGAAAAGGAATACTATTATAAGTGGAATGAAAATGAATACGCTTGTCCATGGACGTATGTATTAGAATCTGAACTACATTTTATAAAAGGCAGGTATGAAGTTCATTTTTTGTTAGAAACTCGACATAAATCGGGAAAAACAGAGAATTGGTACTATACGGTATCTGGAACAAACATAGAGATTGAGGAATAAAAACATTAAATAATTGTAGTAAGCTATAAAAGAAGTTAAAAAAATTATATTCTCTTTATCGTGTAAAAATTAGTATTCAAATGTTTTATATACTCGTCAATTTACCTGTATACTATATCTAAATAGAAGTAACAGGTGAATGATATGTATGATATTGTCGGTAGAATAAACGAACTGTGTGAAAGGAAAGGTTGGACTTATTATGAATTAGGAAATCAATCCGGGGTATCGCAAAATACAATTTATAGTTGGAAGAATAAAGGAGCAATACCTAAAATACCACAGTTGGAGCTTATAGCGAAAGCATTCGGTTTAACATTGGAGCAGTTTTTCTGTGGAATAAATGCCGAAGGACTGACGGAAGAAGAAAGGGGATTATTGGATAAATGGTCGTTACTTTCCGAAACAGAAAAGAATACGGTATTAAATTTAATGAAAACTTTTGAACTATTGAAAGCAGGAAAGTTATGAATAAAGAAATATCAAAGACGGGTAAGAGGTTAAAAGAATTTTGTCAGGACCATAATACCCCGTTCGGAAGAATAATAAAGGTGACAAATATTTCTACAAATGCGTATCAATGGTTTTCAACGAAACGTGAAATATCATTAGGGAAGATAGAGAAAATTTGCGAGAGTTTAGGGGAACCATTAAGTGCATTCTTTTCAGATTATGATAATAAAGAGTTAACAGACAGCCAAAAGAAGTTTTTACTGAGTTGGAGAAAATTATCAGAAATAGAAAAAGAAAGGATTTTAGAAATTATAGACCTCTTTGAAAGACTTAAAATGGAGTTTTGATTGTTAGAACAGGCGGATTTATGATATAATGTAAATTGTTTGAAAGGACAGTTGTATGACAAAAATAAAGTTTAGGTCAAAATAAGACGGGAGAAGGGTACCCTTCTGTTTTGCCTATAGGCAAAACAGAAGTAAATTGATAATAAACAGACGTATAAACAGATAAAAATCCTTAATGGTGAATCGATAAAATTATTGAGAGCGGAGTTTTACATTAAGAGAAATGAGCATGGCGGACGAAGTCAAAAAGGTTGGAACGGGAGATAGGCTTTCCTGTTTTATTTCAGAAATAAGAAAAAACGAGAAAAGAGGTTTAGCTGCTTTTTACGAACACTATAAAAATATGATTTTTCGTATCGCATTGTCAATATGTCGTTCATATTCAGTTGCGGAAGAAGTGCTTGATGATGTTTTATGTAAAGTTTGGAAAAGAGCGAGAGGTTCGGAAAAAAAAGAAGTTTCAGAGGGTTGGTTATATGTAATTACAATAAATTCTTCCAAAAGTAAAATGAAGCAAGGAAATAAAGTATTGCCTTTGTCGGATACGATGCCGGAACAAGAGAGCGCGAGCGAGATTGAGAAGATGATTGCAAAGAATGCGTTTCTGTCTATGCTTGAAGGATTGACGGACGAAGAGCTTTGTATAATCGTAGGAAAATTTTCTTTATCCAAAACGTTTAATGAACTGTCGGAAGATTTGGAACGTCCGATAAGTACTATTTCGACTATCTATTATAACGCATTAAAAAAGATTAAAAAAAATTTTTTAAAAAATTTTTGAAAATTCCCGTAAAAAATGCTTCATGAGAGAGTTATTATATATAGAGAATAAATTAAAGGAGATACTTTTATGAAAGGTATAATAACTCTCGGAGCATTAGCATTAAGCGGAATGATGGCATTTTTGCCGGTAAGCGGAACTGAAACAAGTGCGGAGGAGCTCAATAAAGCAGATCAATGTTTTATAGAGTTCGTCCAAGAGGATTGCGGAACAGAGGTTTTGGATTATAAAACCAAACCCTTGTATGACGAAAACTTGGAAGAATGTGCATGGCAATATGATTTTAAAGTCGATGGCGTTTCGGGATATGCATTGGTAGCGGAAATAGGGAAGGAAGAAAATAAACTTTATGAAGTGGAAGAATTGTTTTATGAAACCGAATCTCCTTTTGAAGAATGTCAAGGATTCCCTGTGTACGTAACTCGCGGAGTCTATTTAGATTATCGGAATGGAGATTTTTACGAACTCACCTCTAATCAATCGATTACGGAAGAAATTTTGCTTGAATGTGTGGAACGGGGATTCGGCTATGGGGGTGGTTCTTTCTTCCAGGATCGAACGCAGGCAATAGAATATGCACGGAAAGAAATAGCGGAAGAATATAGTATTGAACATGATTTGCCCGATTACTATGGAACCATAGGAGATACAGGCTGTGCATATACGGCAGGGGCGGTAGTATTTGGGTATTACGACCAATTTTATGAAGATTTAATCCCCAATTGGACGGCATATACAAAATTAGGACCGATTTTCAAATATAAGAAGGGCGGACAGGTAATAGCGGATTTGACGAAACGGCTTCATAATTTAATGTTATCCGGTTCCGATGAAGAAGGAGCAACTTATGCGGAATTTCAGGACGGGATGCAGAAATATGCGGCTGAACGCGGACATACATATACGTCAAGCAGTGTGTTTTATAAAGGTAAATTTCAATTTGATAAGTATAAACAATCAGTGAACGCAGGAAAACCGGTCGTATTGTTTTTGAGCGGATTTGCTATGCTCGACGGGATAGATGAAGCCGCGGGACGGGATACGGTGAGAAGTTCGTATTGTGCTTTGACGCATGTTGAAGTAGGATGCGGTTACAAGGTATATAATTATTACGATTCTAATGGAAAAAAGACAACAAACATTTATTTGAAAGTTGCCAGCGGCCTTTCAGATTATAATATCGGATATTTGAATATCAACGGATATGGGAATATAGATAAAGCGATTTCTGTTGAAATTCATTAAGAAGGTGAATATGAATCGGAAAGAAGTGGAAAAAAAGATAGAAGAAACAATCAATAAGGTAGAAGCACCGGACTTTGAAGAAGTTTGGCAGAGGATTGAACCTGAAATAGAAAAATCCCATAAACGTCGTTTTTCATGGAAAAAATGGCTGCCTATGGCAGTTACGGCATGTGCGGTCATCATTTGTGCGGTAGCAATTCCGACAATTATATACAGCCAAAAAGAACCGGAAGAAAAGTACTATAGTTCTCAATTGGTGGTGGATGTTGTAGAAGAAGATACTTTCTATACCGCCTTGGCAAGTGCGGGAATAGAGTGTGTAGACTTTTCAGAATTTTATATAGAAGATTATCAGTTATTCGTAACAGAAAGTAAGATTGTAAAAGGCGGACTGCTGAGCAATATTCTTGACGATGAGGAAGAGCCTACCTGTCTGCTTACAGTGGAGTTTTTTGACTCTACTGTGGAAATAGATACGGATAGGGCAGAGTATTCATTAACTTATAGGACGGAGAGCGGAGCAGAGATTCGTTATGAATTGACTGAACATGCAGAAGGTGAAGAAGAAGCGTTTAATTATTTAATTGAAGCATCTTGGAAAAATGTTACGTATCTTATAGATTATGTAGCTTTTACGGATAATGTCATTGAATTTTTTGATAACTTTTTTCGGTAAAACAGAGTAACACAAAAAAGCGGGACGGCTATTGTCGTCCCGCTTTTTTGTGTCGAAAAAAATTTTTTGTGAAATTTTTGGAAAATCCCGTAAAAGTTGCCAAGTTGAGGAGTTATATATTATAGAAAAGAAAATAAAGCGAGGTGACGATATATATGACGGTCTAAAGAGAAAGGTGCTAAAAAAGGAGAGTGAACCAATGGGAATATAATTTTATAAGATATAAGTATCATAAATGATCAATATTTTTATATCTATATGAGTTTTTCACGGAACAATGATAATAAAGATACGGGAGAAGTTTCTTTATCATCGATTGGTAAGATTTTGCAATTAGAAATTAGGAAGCGAGGAACATTTTTATGAAAAGAATGTATAAGAAAATCATAATATTACTTATCTTTTGTATGTCTCTTATTGGGGGACAGAGGTTATTGATAGGCGATAATGGATTAATATTTACAAGCGCTGAAGAAAATAGAAATATGTCGCAAGAAACCGTAATTAGTTCTTTGGCGGAAGATGTGACGACATTTTGGATACATTTTTCTGATGGGGAAACGATAATAGATTCTCAAGAAGTGGTGTATGGAACTACTCCGCAGTTTGCCCCGTATTCGGTTGAAGAAGGATACGAGTTTTTGGGTTGGAAAGATGGACCTAAGCAAAATGACGAATTAATTACGGACTCCACCGGAAATTTGCTTTCGCCATGGAAATATGATCATGATATAACGGTATATCCCGAAATCGGATATAAAGAATATACTATTACATATATTTCAAATGGAGGACCTTCGATGGATCCGGATACGTTTACAATGATGGATAAGGTAACTTTACCAGAAATAACAAAATATAGATATCGGTTTATGGGTTGGTATGACAATCCCGAGTTGACGGGAAACAAAATAATCGAAGTTCCTAAAAACACAAAAGAAGATAAGATTTTTTATGCGAAATGGGCATTTTTATATAAAGTCACCTATGTAGATGGCTCTTCGCCGATCCATACGGAATATGGAATAGAGGGAGAAACGATTAAATTATATAAATATGATAAGGTAGGATATACTGCGGTATGGACGGGGAACCGTAAAGCAGGAAGCGATTATGTAGTAGGAAATAAAGATGTAAATCTTTATGTAGAAAAGTGGGAAGCGCATACTTTTTCCATCAGACTTTATGAAAATTATACAGAAGGTGACGGAAAATATACAAGAATTACGGTTACCTATGGTCAAACGTATCAATTAAAAGTGGCGAGTCGCGGATATAATTATGTATTTTTTGGCTGGTACAGTAAAGACGAGCATGAAATTTCTGCGGATATTCCTCGTCAAAGACGTTTTACGGGCGCAGACGGAAACAGTCTTACAGTATGGAATGATGATAAGGGAATCGATTTGATTGCGGAGTTTGCTCCGAGAACAGTAGAATTGGTAGGAGATTATGAGAGAAAAGATAAATATACAATTACGGATTCGGGCGATTATTCCGGCGGTGAAGATAAAATTATCGTAAGTAATTACTGTGGATATACATTAACGGAATTATATCGGCTCGGATATCAGACGCTACACATAACAATTCAATTTGATGCTTGGGAAAAAGATGAAGGGTATCAATGGATAATAATTTATGATTCCAGCGGAAAGCGGTTGGACGACATAAGAATAGAGCATGGCGGAAGTGGGAAAGACACTTATCATGAGCGATACCAAATCGATTTTTATATAGCGCTCTATGAAAATATGCCGGATACGATTTATGTACGTTATGGTGCGCAAGGCTGGTTTTCAGATACATGGTATAATGAAAATGCAAATGTATGGATTGATGGATTGGTTCAAGCTCAAACAAATGCCCCTACTTGTCAAGTAATGTAAAAATTAGCTGTACTTCCGGCCAAAAGGAGAAAATCTCCCCTTTTGGCTGGAAGAAAGGAGAATATGAAAAAGACAACAGAGGAAATTATATGCAAAATGGATAAAAAAATAAGAAGGAAGGGAATAGAATGGATAAAAAATCAAATTGCTTAATTTTGGGTATAATATGTATTTTTTGCAGTTCAATGTTTGGTTCTTGTAGCTTTACCGAAAGTTATGACGAAAAAGATTTCTACTATTTTTATATTGAAGAGGAAGATTGTTTTGCGGTAGTAAGAGATAATCAAAGAATCCAAGATAGGCTATTCGTGCCGGCTTATTATAAGAATAAAGAAGTCAGATACACTTGTTTTGATGCTCCATTTCTTTATGGAAGTGAGTGGTGGTACTTATCAAGCTTAGCTCAAGAGACATATCTTCCTTATACCCATCAATGGGGGCCGAAGACCGAATATGATTATATATTTGGGGGAAACGATTTGGTGTTAAGTCATATTTCAGTCAATTATGCAAAAGAAACACTGAATTATTATATCAATTGGCAAATAATAGTAGAGGGGGATTTTCTTCTTGTTGCACCGTTATACGACATGTTTTCGGACGAGTTGAAAGAAAGGCAGGAAAAAGGGAAGATACAAATCATTGAAGAAAGCAATACAGAAATAAAAATAGAATATGTGAATGAATGGGAGGAAACGGTAGAGGTAAGTTTTAAGAAATTAAATGTCTCTTACTTGTTCAATTATGAAGGGGAGCCGAATGCGGGGTACTTTTTTGCGCGAGGATTTGAAGCGGGCGGAAAAATCGAGAATACGCCGTACGAACCGATGAGGGACGGATATACGTTTGGGGGGTGGTATAAGGAAGCCGAGTGTATCAACGAATGGGATTTCGACGAAGACAAATTACCCGAAGCGGAATATGACGAAGAGGGGAATGTGAAATTAGTCGAAACGAAATTATACGCAAAATGGATAAAAAAATAAGGAGAAAAAACTTATGAAAAAACTATTGAACAAAAGCATAGGATTGGGGCTGGCGATATTTTTGTTTGTTTCCTTGCTGCTCGTGGGAATATCAAAAATTGATTTTTCATTATTGGCAGCGAAAGCGGAATACAGCCGGGATTATTCGGAACTGACGGACGAAGAATTGGACCGTTTAAGTTTTCGTTCGGAAATAAGTAATGATACGCCGCAAATTACGGTTTTTACGCATGGTTTTGGGTCAACACCGTCTCATTGGACGAGTGACGACAATTATAATTTTGCCTATGAAGAAGCGTCCATGGTGGAGCAATTATGCCGAAAACTTGACGGAGAAGACGGAGAAGAATCACACGCCGTTGTATTTAAGGCTAAGGTGGAGTATTTGGGAACGAATCCATGGTACCAAAAAACGTACTCGTTGGAAGAAGCTACCAGCAAATTTGTCAGTGATACAAATCCGATGTATCCGGATGTCGAAAATAATGCCGGAGCGGCAAGCCTTCGGAATAATTATAATAACGTGGCAAAAGCGGAGGATTACGATACCGCCGAAGAACGCGAAGACCTGACCGACAGACGTTTTTTGCGGTTGTGGTATTGTAATCCCAAAAACGGGTATAACTGCGGACAGGAGGATCAGCGCGATAAGCTCACTGCCGCGGACGTATCCAGACATATTATCGTTATATTTGAGTCGGCGTATTCTTCCATGTCAAATGATTTTGTGTACGGGGAATTGGAATACATACTGGACGTTTTATCTTATCAGTATTGTCAATTGACAGAAAAACTTCCTACCTATAATTTAATCGGTCATAGCCGCGGCGGAATGACCAATCTGCAGTATGCATTGGGACATCCCTATAATGTCGCTTCGTTGTATTCTATGGGGACGCCTTACAATGGGTCCGCGTTTGGCGGAGCTGCAATAGGAGATAGCCATCCGTTTTTAAGCTTGGTTGGTTATACGAGATCACATACTTATACAGATGCAAAGGATTATGTGCCTGGAATTTTAGATATATTAAACAGTGAATTAAACGAAAGCTATAAAAGTTATTGGAACGACCATTATAGCGAATATAGTCATATTGCATTTAAGCCCATCGGCAGTTATGTGACTTTGGGCTTTATATTACAGGCTTTGGTGGAATTTATACCCAATGACAAGTTGGAGACCCTTGTCCGAGGATTTGCACTGTGGGGGGAAACGGAATGGGGTATCTACAATAGGAGAAACATGAAATTATTTCTCAGAAGGAGGGTTGCAATCCTGATAGATATTATAAAAGATATAGTGAAAGAAATATTGGGGACACCCGATAATCCGTGGATTCAAATATTGGATAATGTTCGAACACAAGAGATACCATATCCGCACCTCGGAGTAAGTTATGATTTAAATTTTTCTTATGCGGATGATATATTTATCGATTTAAACTCACAGGTGGCAGAAGGATATACGGGAAGGCAAGTGAAAGTCCGTCTTATGGACAGTATTGATCAAATGGCGGGCAAAAAAAATGTGGATCAACCGGGGGTGGCGCATAACCTTGAGACGCATAACCCGTATATTGTCGATTATGTCGTTAATGATTTGTCGGCAGGGCAAGGTAAAGCGCAGCCTTATGATATCAGATATGTTGAAGGCGGGTGCATTATAACTAACTTAAAATTTAACGAAAATGAAGACCAAAGTGTTTTAACGATTCCTGAAACTTATAAAGGGCAGACTGTAGTGGGAATAGACAAGTTAACGCGCGATATTGAAGTGGGGGGAACAAAAAATTATCATAGTGAAATTGAAAAAGTAATTATACCGAAAACAGTCAAAAAGATATCAGACTATGCGTTTTACGGAATGAATAATCTGAAAACCGTCAGCATAGACAGTGGGAGCATTTTAGAAAGTATCGGGGAGGGAGCTTTCATGAATTGTAAGTCCCTTGCGTCGATTACTTTGCCGAAAGGCGTAAACAAGATAGGAACCGGTGCATTTGCGGGATGTTCGTCGTTGACGAGTTTTTTAATCGGAGCTAATGTCAGTCAAATAGGCGCAAATGCGTTCTTTAATTGCGACAAATTGACGGCTATTAATGTGGCAACGGGAAATACGAATTATTCGAGTCAAGACGGAGTATTGTTTGATTATAATAAAACTCAATTATTACAGTATCCGTATGGAAAAGCGGGAAGTAGTTATACCGTGCCCGCATCTGTAAGCGAAATCGGGGAATGGGCCTTTTTCGGCAATAAAACTTTGACGACAATTAATTTGGACCAAGTCAATTTTGTTCGGAAGTATGCTTTTTGTGAGTGTACCAATTTAGCCTCTATTACGGGAAGCAAGGTGAAGTTCGCCGAAGAAGATATCGCTTTCGGGACGTCGTGGCTGGATAATGCGGATGGAGACATGGTTGTTTTAGGCAAAGCACTTTTGGAATATCGAGGAAGCGCCAAGTCGGTAAATTTACAGGGAATAGCATCTATAGCCCCGTTTGCCTTCTCCGAAAATACGACGTTGGAAAAGATTACGATAGATAATGAGCTGATCAATATAGGGCAAAACGCATTTTATCAATGTGAAAACTTAAAAGACATATATTTGAACAATACGAGCCAAATGGTGTTTATCGGGACAAACTCTTTCGGAAGCAGTAACGAGGAGAGAACTATTTATGTGCCACACAATTTGTATACTGAATATAGGGATAATGAATTTTGGAAACAGTATGCAGATGAAATTACTGTACATCAGACAAAAATCCTCTTTAATAGTAATGGAGGAAATAATTGTGAAGCTGTATCCGTTGATTATTTGGATTATATAGGAGAATTACCCGTCCCTCAAAAAGACGGATATGTATTCCTTGGCTGGTATGACAATACTGACTTGGAAGGAAATCGAATAGAGGAAGGACTTCTGTGGGAAAGTTTGGAAGATACGATTACGTTATATGCAAAATATCGACAAAAGAGTACGGTTGTCTATTCTATCAATTATCATCCGAATGGAGGAACGGTTGCAGATGATGCCACGCATAAGTATACCTCTGACGATGAAGTAATTCTTTCCGAAGCAACTAAGAAAAATTATATTTTCAAGGGCTGGTATTATGACGAGGCATTGAAAATATCCGCGGGAAACGGCTGGGGAATCGGAGAGACAGGAAATAAAGACCTATATGCAAAATGGGAAGGGATACAGGTTAAAGTTACTGTGAATCAAAAGGATACAGTTTATATTGAATACGGAAGCCGAGGATATTTACCGAAATATAGCGGAAACGTAGAAAAGGGATATGAATATATAGGCTGGGCAGAGTCAAAAAGTCCGACGGTACGATTGACGGATGAAAAAGGTCGCTTATTATCGGCGTGGAACAGGGCAGAGGATACAAATTTAACTTTAGTACCTATGTTTAATCCGATTACTTATACGATTACGTTTATTCTTCAGGACGGAGTGGAAGAGCCTGGAAATCCCGATACATATACGATAGAAACGGCGACGTTTACTTTGAAATCCCCGACTCGAAACGGATATATATTTGATGGTTGGTATGAAAACGGAAAAGAAATTAGCAGTATACCCAAAGGTTCGACAGGAAACAAAACCATAGAAAGCCATTGGAAAAAATTATACACAATTTCATTTTATGCAAACGGCGGAAGGGCGTGTAATAGTATAACGGGGACGTATGGAGAGACAATAAGGTTACCATATTCGTACCGAACCGGATGTACGGGAAAATGGAGTGACGGATATGCATTTGGGGCTTCTTATACTATAGTAGGAGATAAAACGTTTTCTGCTATTTGGAAATCGAATCAATACAAAATCTATTTTACCATTTTCGGAAAAGTCGTTCGTACGGGAACGTATACGTATTTTGATGACGGTACGGCAATTTTATGGGATCAGCCGTATTCATATGTACCCGAAGCGCCTTCAAGTTGGTATACCTTTGACGGATGGTATAAAAAATCTACGTTTACCTCTCGAGTGACGGAAGTGACAAAGGGAGAAACAGGAGATAGAACCGTTTATGGACGGTGGAAGTATAATCGTCCCGGAACATTTACGATAACGGATGACGGAGTATTTAAACAATCTTCGGATTGGATAAATCTAAAAGAAATAACGGGATACACGTTAAGTGAACTGAAAGCGCAAGGATATAAGAGTATTACATTTAACGGAGAACTTACCGTATGGCAAAAAAATGATGGGTACAAATATATGCAGATCTATGATGGAACGGGAAGTAATGCTAAACGAATTCATGAGTGGTGGATAGATCATAGAGACGGGAAAACAAAGAAAGTGTGGCAACTGAATAATGATGGTTCATTGACGATTAATTTAGATGCATTAACAAATGATACGTTATGTTTCAGATATACCGCAAGTGGAAATTTTGCAGATACGTGGTACAATAGTGATTGTATGATAACTGTAAAATCGCTAAATAAATAATGAATAGAATCTTTCCGAAACAGCATATAATACTATTTCGGAAAGATTCTTTACTTCTAAATCCTAACGATTATGCTAATATAAAGACCTAAAAATTTATAAATCGTTTTGTTTCGTCTTGGAAAAATGTTACGTATCTCATAGATTATGTAGCTTTTACGGATAATGTCATTGAATTTTTTGACAGCTTTTTTCAGTGAAGCAGAGTAACAAGAAAAGCGGGACGACGATAGCCGTCCCGCTTTTTCTGTGTCGAAAAAATTTTTTGTGAAATTTTTAGAAAATCCCGTAAAAACTGCCAAGTCGAGGAGTTATATATTATAGAAAACAAAATAAAGCGAGGTGACGATATATATGACGGTTCCAAAGAGAAAGGTACTAAAAAAAGTACTTTTATAAAAAGTACCCAAATAATATGAAAAGGAGTGTAACTTTATGAAGGTAATAAGAAATTTGGTAAGCATAATACTTAGCGCTTTTATGGTCGTCGGGACAGGAATTCTGTTTTCGGGCTGTAAGTCGGAGGATGAGGATAAGAAATATGATGTTACAATCAAAATCGCTTCGGACGACGGCGACGAATGGATATTCACCCCCGATATTCAGGAAATGCACACGACCAGAGAATATGACGGACAGGAACATCGGTTCTATGTCAAAGAATATCAGCTGGCCGACCATCCGCGTTGGGGAGATAAGTGGTTTGCTCCGGTAGATGAAGGAGCAAATGTATTTAGTTCTGACTTTTTATATACGGATTTGGAGGGTAAGCAAAGCACATTACGCCGACTGAAAGACAGAGGGGAATATGTTTTTTGTTGCTCTGCCGATGCCACATCGGATTTATGGAATTTTAGAAGTATATATTTGTATATTACCGTAAAATAAGGAGAATAAATTTATGAAAACAAAAGTTAAGTTGTTATCAGGGATTTTAGGCGTAACGTTGTCATTAAGCGTTATAGGAGGGCTCTGTAATGTTCCTTTACATATAGAAAGCTCCGCCGCTACGGCAACGGATTTTACTGTTGAAGATTATACGAATGATGATAAACTTTTATTGCCTGACGGAACTTTGTCGACGAAAAAAATTAGAGATTTTGCAAATGAAGTCAAAACCGCCGAATCAGGAGAGGATTGTTCAGAAATTACGCAAGTCATTCCTATAGAGTATTTGAGTACGAGTCAAGATAATGCAGAATACCAATATTATGGAAAGGAATACGGATTTTATTTGGTTAAAGAGAACGAGTATTTCGATTTGTTATTAATAGATTTCGTATACGAATTTGATCAAGTTGTTTCTGATTTGGAATATAAAATTAAGGTGTCTCCGATTCTGCAAGCAAGTTTTCAACGTATAAAAGATGTGGATGGAAATTATAGATGGGAAAAAACGTCAGCTACAGGTTATAAATATTATGTTGCAAATCCAAGATTTGCTGTTGTTTTACAAAATGAAAATAATTTAAATTATGGAGATGGTGGGTATTCGAAATCAAATGACGATGGACTTATTATTTTACAGTCAAGAACAAATTATGGCAAGATCAATTACGCTACAGCGGGTGATTTAACAGAAATACTTTTGGAATTTGCAGGGAAAAAGCTTTTGGCTGAGGGGGTTGAAATAGTTGTTGATGCTGTTACTGGAAATCCAGCTATTGGTGGATTTGCTGGAGAAATGACAGGAAATATTATGGAGCTGGTTGAATTGGGTACTGATATATATAAAGAAGGAAAAGAAACGGTCATTTCAGTTGGTAATGAAAATGAGATTTTTACCAGACAGTCAAAAACAGCTCAGAGAAACGATCCGTCTGTTGAAAGCTATTCTCGAACGGCAGCATTTACGCCTACTGAGGAGATTATATTGTCGGACGACAATAATTCCTATGCTGAATTTATTGTGACATTAAATGACGCTAATTATAGAAGTCGACTTACTCAATTTTGCCAATTTGACATCGTAGCTCGTGCTTGGGATTTTTCGTCAATGCAGTATGTGACAAATCCAGAGGAGGGTGAATATATTCAATTTTCAAAAACGCGGGTATTGTTTGACGAATACGGCGTTACGGAATTGGATAATGAGAAGCCTATACAAGAAAAACTTGCTTATTTCTTAGAGAACGGAGATCAGACTTTTGAGATTACGCCGACTCAAACGATGGAATATCAGATTTCTGCGCCTTCAAAGTTGGCGGATGTGGAAGTATATGAAGGGGAAAACTCTGTTGCGGTAACAAAGGTGAACGACCGTTTGTCCGAAATGAAATTGGAAGCGGGAAAGACATATAGAATTATCTTATCGCAGGCAGAAGAAGGCTATTATAATATTACGTTTCAAAGAAAGGCAACACCGATAGAGTCGCTGGGAAATTGTAGCTTAGAGGCGTTAGAGAAAGGAGGAAGTCAAGGATTCATTTATGAGGCGTTGGAAGATACGACGCTTACAATCGGAATAGATAGCAGCAAATATGAAGTAAGAGTATATCAAGCCGACGATAATTCTTTGGTGGATTTATTCGGGACGCAGGACGAACAAGAATTTGATGTAGAAAAAGGGGCTAAATATTATATTGAATTTACAAACAGTACAAGCTCCGAATTACCGTCGGTTACATGGACGTTGAATAAAGTAAAAGAATTGGTGGTGAATCAGGTAAGCGAGTATTTCAGTATCATAGATAGACGGACATTTATATTTAATGCGCCGGTGGACGGAAAATACGAAATTACGGATTTAGCGGGAAATTTAGAAGCGCAGACGGATGTTCCGCTGGTGGACGGCGGATATTACTTAACGGCGGGAGAGCATTATATTGTCATAGAAGGAAACGTGACATCTCCGACAAGAACGCAATGCTGCGTTCGTTTTGCCGCCCAGGAAATTGTGGTGAACGGTGAAGAAGTTCAGATAGTAGGAAACCTCAATAGCGTATTTTTGAAATTTATTCCTAAGGTTACAGCAAACTATGAAATTACTTTGCCGTCGGGAATAGGAGTGAAATATCTGATATACGACGAAACGGTACAAAGTACATCGGGAGCCAAATTCAATTTGGAAAAAGGAAAGACATATTATTTCAGTATAACATCGGGAAATTTGGTTTTACCTGTAAGTTTTAACGTAATGATAGCTCCTGTAACTGTAGCCGATATTGAAGTGGATGAGGATAAGGGTATCGGAGAAGCAAAATTAAGTGGATTAAGTAGTGGAGAATATTTCATTTCCATAGATATACCGGAATTAAATATATATTCGGTGACAGGTGTCAATGAATATGTTATTTATGACAATATATTGGATGAAAGAATTTCTTCTTCGACATTGTCTGCGGGGAAATATTATTTGAAGGTAAATCTGTCATCAGGTCAGACCTACCAGATTGAGGTTTCCCGTGAAGGATTTTCTATGGAAGTGGGAGGAGTATTAGCGTTTACCTCTTCGAGAACATTCAAATATAATTTAGAAAAAAATACCGAATATGAAATTCGTATCGGAGGAAGTAAAGGGCATTCGTTTACAACGTCTGTTATGCTTAGAGATTCGGAAGGAAAGCAACAATCGCTCGGTCAAGGTGATTATTACACGTTTACGGCAACAGATGATATAATGTTTGTCGATTTAGTAATGAAAAACGCGAATGGACAAGCAGGTATTTTTGTATTGGATAAAAAAGGCGCCGGTTCCGAAGAAAAAGTACAAAGTGTAGCGATAGGAGAGCTTTATGCCTGGGATGCATCGAAAGGAGGAAAGTATCTTAAATTAGAAGAAGGAACATATAAAATTTGTTGCACTAAAAAAATTGGAGAAAACATCGGTTTATATCAAGTGTCCGGGACATCATTAATAGAAGAAGAGAACTATGACGATTCTACGGATAAAAGAGTCTATTATCTCACTATAACGAATACCGAAGTATTTTTAATTACGACCGATCAGATAGAAGTAGATTTTCTGATTTTACCGGGGGAAGAAGACGTAGAATATACAATAGAAGTCGATGAAGGAAAATTAGACAATAATGAATTAATCAGAGGAAATGATTACATTTTCGGGTTATATTATACGGTTGGAGGTAAAAAAGGCCGAATTAATGCTGTTCCTTCTAAAGATTTTAACGTATATGTTATAGAGTGTATTCAGAATGGGGGTAAAGTAGAAAAAAATATTCTTGCTCAAATTTCTGCATTGAACGGATATTATAATTTTTATGATTATGTCGGTGATGAGATTTCAGTGGAACTTTCTTTTTGGTCTATTGATGTAAAGACGAGTTTTTTGATAAATAATCCTCAATTGGAAGCTGAATTTTTTATAAAAGATGGATGTTTGGCTTTTAGAGCCGAAACAGTATCTTCCGACAATTCAGAATTTCGTTTGGATCAAATTACAATTAATGTATTCAAAGATGCCGGTTTGACGAACTCGGTATTAACTCAAGATTATAGAACAGACTCGGTTATTATTAAATTAAGCGAGGATGATTATTGGAATGAAGGATTCTGGAAAGAGGCTTTTTGGTTAAAGATTAGCTGTATATATCAAGATGACCAAAATAGAACTTTTGAGTTGGAAAATATTAATGCATATAAGAATGAGATTCTGAAAATCAATCAAACAATTAATTTGAAAAATCGGGAATTTGCTTATATAGATGCTACTCAAATTACAACTTCAAGTTATAATTTTGGAAAGACTATAAAAATTCCCGATACGATTAAAATGATTAATTTTGTGGGAGGAGTCGATAAAACAGTAAAAAAATTAAATATTAGTATAGAAGGTCGAGATACACCATTGCTTATTAATATGAAAAATTTTGAATTTACATATAATGAGAACTCTCCCGCCATTCAGCATTATAATGAACCTGAATTATATTTGAATATTATAGGAGAGTGCTCTATCACTCCGGCATTGGTTTCCGGACGGGATAATGCTTGTCATGCAATAGAAGTAACTTCGACATCTTTTGAGATAAAAGGTAGCGGAAGTTTATATGTAGAAGGACCGGCTAACTATTCTCCATTAACCGAGGATGTGGCTCTGATGGGGGCGGAAAGTAATTCGGGCATAGGAGCGCTCAAATTAATTGTGTCAGTAAATGACTTGACTGTTAAAGGAGGAAAAGGCCGTAGAGGTACTAATGCATCAGGAACAGAGGACGGAACATTAAATGGAAAAGCCGGAATGGAAGGTGGTATAGGTGGAAGCGCTCTTTGGGTTTATGAACTTGAAACGTTAAGTAGTTGTAAAACATTAACTCTAATCGGAGGAGAAGGTGGAGACGGAGGAACCGGAGCTCCTGGAGCAAATGGTAGGAGTGCAAGTGAAGCTGGTGGAACAGGCGGAGCCGGAGGCGATGGCGGCAAAGGCGGTCCACAGTTTTTGGTGCTTATGGGACATTTAACAACGGTTACTCATATATCCTCCGAAACAAATCTAATAAAAACAGATGGAATAAGAGGCCGTGGCGGAGACGGCGGTCGTGGAGGAAATGGGGGAACTAATTCGGCCGGCGGAGACGGCGGAAGAGGCGGTGATGGTTACAACGGTGGAAACGGAGGCGACGGTGGAACCGGAGGTACAAGCCCTGACGCATGGGGCAGCGGTGCAGGAGGCCGTGGCGGAGATGGCGGAAACGCAGACGAAGATGGTAACGGAATCGGCG
>OJMH01001634.1_pt1 | contig 21609 bp, 17 predicted proteins | sample 1597111 | NCBI WGS metagenome assembly OJMH01 (sample SAMEA2452115, study PRJEB22498) | human gut metagenome | reverse complement strand
TACCGGGGTTTCGGGCCGGCCGCGGCCAGCTTCGACGGCCGTCAACGCTTTTCCCAGGTCGAATCCCTCGCCGGCTGGCTGGACGGCGCGCCGCCAATCCCGGATCCCCTGCCCCCCGCGCGGCGCTGGAACGAACTGTTCGCCATTCAACTGCGCACCACCGACGGCTGGAATCAAGAAAGTTTCGACGCAGTGCCATTGCAGGAAATTCATCCCTGCGACTGGTCGGTCATGCAGCAGAAGTGCGAAGAGTTGCTCAAGTGCTATCCCGGTACGCTGGAAATTACCGCCGACTCGATCAAATTGACCGAATTCGGACTGCAATTCTGGAACAGCATCGCCGCTGAATTACTGTAGAAACGCCTTACAATCCCGCCTGGCTCCATCACTTTTTTTCAATTGACGATACAAAAAAACTGCCGAAAGTCAGCGACAACTTCCGGCAGCCTGCTCTGTAAATGCCCGGGATTATTTGCCGAGTTTTTCCACTCTGGCTTTCAATTCCTTGCCCGCCCGGAATTTGACAATCGTCCGCTCCGGGATAATGACTTCATCCTGCGGTTTGTTCGGATTGCGGCCGACCCGGCTTTTGGTTTTCTTGATCTCGAAAACGCCGAAATTACGCAACTCGACATTGCCGCCGTTGGCCATCTCCTCGGCGATGCAATCCAGGGTGGCTTGAACCGCGGCCATCGCTTCCGGTTGGGTGATTCCGGTAGCCTTGGCAACTTCGATGGCGATTTCCCGTTTGGTCAAAGACATTTTCTTCTCCTGTGCATTATTAATTTCAAAATGAACTTGAACTGATTATTACGAATCATGCCCGAATCCGCCTTGAACAATCTTCCGCCCGTGCCGGCACGATTGCCCATGCATTTTTACAATATATATCCTATTGCGCTAAACTCAAGGAGATTAACGATAAAAACCGGCGTAAAAGCAAGAAAAAACTCGCCGGCAACATCATTTTCCGAAAAACCGGAAACCACCCTTTGACTTTTGAAAATTCGGCATTTATATTCTATTTCTTTCCCTGATGATCCGATTTTGTTTATATCCCCGACCCCCGAAGCAGTTTCGGCCCGCCGCCGGCTTGTCCGCGGAGCTCAGCCGTGAAACGGTGATTGTTCGGCTTCTCCCGAAGGGCATTTTTTCCACGATCGCACAATGTTTCCCGGCCGCGTCAGAATGATTCCAGCGGAAACGATAATCAGCTCCTTGCATATTCTTAAAAATGTAATAGATTCTATTAACGACTAAACCGCAATAGTGAAGGAGGAGTCATTATGAGTGAACGAAAAGTCGCAAAAGTTGTTACCGGCATCAAAACTGAAGATGGTGCCGGCGTCAAGCTGACCCGGGTGATCGGCCATCGGGATGTGAAGGATTTCGATCCGTTTCTGATGCTGGATGCCTTCGATTCGCATGACCCGGATGATTATATCGCCGGTTTTCCCTGGCATCCGCACCGCGGCATCGAAACGGTCACCTATCTGATCAGCGGAAAGATCGACCACGGCGACAGTCTGGGCAACCGGGGGACGATCGCCGACGGCAGTTGCCAGTGGATGACCGCCGGCGGCGGAATTCTGCATCAGGAAATGCCGCAGCCTTCGGAACACATGCTGGGCGCGCAACTGTGGATCAACCTGCCGAAGAAAGACAAAATGACCGCCCCGGCCTACAACGACATCCAAGCCCATGCCGTCGTGAAAGTCGAAGAACCCGGCGCCAAAATCGCCATCATTTCCGGCGAATACCACACCCATCGGGCGCCGATGCAGGGCAACTTCGTCCGAACCACGTATCTGGACGTCGAGCTGGTTCCTGACAAAGCCTGGCAGGTGGAGACCCCTCCTGCCAACACGGTATTCCTTTATATCGTCCAGGGCTCGCTTCTGGTCGCGGGAACGCTTTATGAAAGCAAACGGGCGCTGCTGTTCGGCCAGGGCGATTCCCTGGCGCTGACGGCGGGACCCGCCGGGGCGCGTTTCCTGATCTTTTCCGGCAAACCGCTCGGCGAACCGATCGCCTGGGCCGGTCCGATCGTCATGAACACCCAAAAGGAACTTGAGCAAGCCTTTCGAGAGCTCGAAGACGGCACCTTCGTCCCGAATTGCGAAAAGGCCCATCTAAACTATTACAATTGAAAGGTGCCGTTTCCCCCGGGAAGCGCCGGAATGCCGGCGCTTCCTGAAAGGCGCCTTCGCCGGTTGATACAGCCATCGGCAGAACGAACCTGCCGCCCGGCCGCTGGATCGCGGCCGGGTACGCCCCGGACCGATTGTTTTTTTTCAAGAAAAGAAAAATCGCACACGATGTCTTTCCCGCCAAAAAGTCCGTACACCATCACCATCCAGTGATCAGCAGGGCAAATCCAGCGTCAGCGCCGGCAAGGCGGCAATCCGGTCGGCGACTTTCGACAGCGACCGCTCGGTGAACTCCGGCGGACAGACCCGGAAATCGTCATTGAAAACCGCAATCCAGCGCTCCGGCAGCGAACCGGGACCGAAAAAACCGCCCATGATCGAACCGGCAATCTTGCCGAAACAATCGGTATCGCACCCCTGGCTGACCTGCATGCAGATCGCTTCTTCGGTGTTCCGTGCAAATTTGGCAGTGTTGATCAACAGCGCACATTCCTGATAGAGCGCGCAGTGGCGGTATTCGCCGTATTTGGCATGGATGCCGGCGTAGCCTTCCAGAAAATCGGCGGCTTTCCCAACCAGGTCGAAAGCATCGCGCATCACCTCGGCAAAATAGCTTTGCTGCGGCACACAGGAAATCGCATATTCGAAAATCGCCATCGGATCGTCCAGCACCGGCGCCGCCGCCACCGCCGCCGCAATATACATCGACGCGTAAACGCCGGTGAAACGATGGGTCAGCGAAGCGTCGCGCCAGGCCAGCTCCGCCGCCAGCGCCGGCAGGCCCGGACAGGCATAACCATAGGAATCCACCCGGATCGCCGCACCGCAGGCTTCGTCATTCGCCACCCAGCGCCGCCGCATCCGGTCAATCGTTTCCTCGTTCACCGGCGCGTCCGGCGACCAATTCCAGTTGAGCCCGGCATCCAGCAGAAACTTGCGTTCCGGCCCGAACGTGCAATACAACGGCAGGTTCTCCAGCCAATACTTTGCCAGGTGACAGCGGGTAAAATCGAGGCCGTGCAGTTCCAGCATCCGCAGACCGGTGACGATGTAATTCATGTCGTCGTCCAGTTCGACATAACGGATCGTTTCCCGGCAGCAGGTGGCCGCCGAATCATGACGCCGGCCGAGCGCGTCAAGTGTCCGCAGTGAAAAATAATCGCGCAACGGCCAGTCGCCGGTCGATTCGAGCGCTTTCCGCAGTTCTTCCAGCGTCGGATCGCATTCGACCGGCTTGCCGAGAATGCAGCCGGCTACCGCCCCCAGGAAAGCACTCCGCGCCCGCGCCGCCGCTTCCGCCCCGGAAAGCCGGCGGCCGATCCGCTGCCGGGTGAAATTCGGCGGGCAGGCGGCAAATATCTCCGCCAGCGTTTCCGGTTGCTCGTAACCGAAATCATTCCGCCGCGGCAACGATTCCAACTTTTCGGCGAAAGCGGCCAGCGCATCATAGCTCTCCGGCAGTTTCCGCAGCTCGTTCTGCAATCCGGCGGTATCGTATCCCTGTTTGTAACGCTGGGCGATGACATTCTGCAAAATACTTCTGAGGTGCTGGATCGTCGGTAACATTTTTTATCCTTTCCATTGATTTTTTCGATGGTAGATGTTACTATATGGCATGATTTCTTGTTTTTCATTGTCACAACAGGATAAATTCATGCGGAATCGTTCAAATTCATTTTATTCCCACCATTATGAACCGGTCCGGCTGGAGACAACCGGCATCCGGCTGGCACCGCCCTATCGGGTGCCGCTCGAAGAGATCGAAGCGCTGCACCTGCACGATACGGTGGAATTCGGTCTCTGCCTCGCCGGCCAGGGAATTTTCATCGTCGAGGACAAGGTGATGCCGTTCAAAGCCGGCGACGTCAGCATCATTAATGAATTTGAATTCCACCGGGCGCGCAGCACCGGCGGCCAACCGTCAGTCTGGCGTTTCCTGAACTTCAATCCCCAGCAACTCAAAACCGGCGACCCGGACCAGGATTACTGTTGCGACAGCGCCAGACTGGGCGGCAGCAAATTCCGCAACCTCCTCGACGGCGAACAGTTTCCCCGGCTGCGCGACGCGATGCGCCTGCTGATCGCCGAGCAGGAAGCGCCCCACAGCCAACCGGCCGCCACCGCCAACTTGCTCCGTTACATGCTGCTGCAATTAACCGCGCTGGCCAGGCCGGCCGAACCGGCGCTGCTGGTCCGGCGCGATGTCGAGCAACTCGCGCCGGCACTGAAAAAAATCACCGGCAGCTATATGGAAAAACTGACCGTGGCCCGGCTGGCCAGACTCTGCCACATGAGCACCAGCAGTTTCTACCGGCTTTTCACGGCAGTTTTCGGCCGGTCGCCGCAACGCTATCTCACCCAATACCGGGTTCAGATGGGCGCTTATCTGCTGCGTCACAAAAACTGCGGCGTCGAAGCGGCCGCCGTCGCCGTCGGCTACGAAACCCAATCGGCGTTCCACCGTCAATTCAAAGCCGCTTACGGCCTCTCCCCGGTAGCCTACCGGCAGGGAAAGAAGCCGCCGGAAACTCCGGCAGGCAAAAGCTGAAAGCGCCGGAAATTCCGGCGCTTCCAGGTCCTGAAACGGAGAATCGGGACAGCAGCGGCTTACCAGCCGTATTTGCCGCTCTTGTTATTGCCGATGCCGAAACCGGGAAATGCCATGCCGTATTCGCGGAAGTCGTTGACATAACGACCGGAATAGCTCTGGCTCTCGGCATGGCCGTCGCCAAAGCCCAGATTGTGGCGCATGCCATGCTGGGCGAAAATCATCGATTCGGTCCAGCCGTCCTTGACCGCCAGGTCATAGATCGCTCCGGTCACCGCTTTCCAGACCGAATCGAAATCCATCAGCACCATCAACTCCGACGGGCTGCCCAGCGAAGTAGATTTAACCGACACGCCTTCCGTTCCGCCAGTGACCGCCTCGGCGCCGAACGCCTCCGAATTGTAACCGTAACTGCCGCACAATTTGCCGTTGGTCGCTCCCGGACACGCATAGACCTCGAAGGAACCGACATACGGATGGATCAGATCCATGTAGCTTTCGTAATAATCGCCGCCTTCCCAGCAGAAAACCGCCGTCTGGAATTCATTGCCCGGCACACTCGCATTTTTATCTTCCGGCTTCGTATAAGCTGCGGGATCCGGCCGGAACAGCGGAAAATAATCGTTGTAATCCATCGTGTACATCGTCGTCGCCAACGACAACTGCTTCACATTGCCGATACATTTGATCTCCTGCGCCTTGGCTTTGGCCTTGCCCAAAGCCGGCAGCAGCATGGAAGCGAGGATGGCGATGATCGCAATGACGACCAGCAGTTCAATCAACGTGAATTTCTTGTTCATCTTCTCGTACCATTTCCATTGGTTGTTATGATTATTCGGACTCAATTCCGGATATTCAAGCGGATTCCCGCAAAATCAACTGAGGCTTCAAGGTCAAATTCACCCGGCTTTCCTTGTGCCTGATCAAGTCCAGCAGCCCGGCGGCGGCGGCCCGGCCGACTTCCCGGCGCTGCAGGTCCACCGTGCTCAAAGCCGGGACGGTGAACTGCGACACTTCGACATTGTCGAAACCGAACACCACCACGTCCTCCGGCACCTTGAGGCCGTGGGCGTGGGCGGCGGCCAGAAAACCGGTCGCCAGGATATCGTTGCCGCAGAACACGCAGTCGAACGAAGCGCCGGCCTGCAATAATTTCAGGCAACTGGCGAAACCGTCGGCGTAAGAATAACCGCCGCGAATCCAGACGACCTCCTCCCGGCCGGCCTTCATGCCGTCGAGGAAACCGCGCTCCTTGCCGCGGGCCAATGGCCGTTCGATGTCATCGAGACATTCCCGCTTGTAATCGCCGAGCACGACGACCGGCCGCCGCCGGCCGATCCGCCGGAAATATTCGCCGACCATGCGGCCGCCGGCTTCGATGTCGACCCGAACATTGTCGGCGCCATGCGGATTGTGGTTGCCGACCAGCACGAACGGCTTCGCCCAGCAGTCGAGCCGTTTCTTCAAGTCCGGATAGAGATCGGTCTCACAGCCGCAGATGATGCCGTGAATGTTGGCCGCCTTGAACACATCGTAGTAAAAATCGCCGAGCAGCGGAATATCGTTGAACAGCAGATGGGGACTGACCTGCCAGCCGACCGTCTGGAACACCGCGTTGATGCCTTCGTACATTTCGGAAAAGAAGAAATCCAACCCGAGCCGGATCCCCGGCAACGGATGGATCACCACGATCTGCTCCCGGGCGAACGGCAGATTGTTGTTGGCCAGATGGCCGTTCGGACGGTAGCCGAGCTCGGCCGCCTTCTGAAAGATGCGGCGCTTGGTCTCATGCCGGACCGGCGATTTTCCGCTGAACGCCCGGGAAACCGTCGACTCGGAAATATCCAATATTTTTGCGAATGTCCTAATGTCCATCTCGTGCCCGCTCATGGGTTAAGTTCCTGCAACTGGTGTCTACTATAAGTATAGCAAAAAACGAAAGCAATGTCAATAGGTTGACAAAAAAAATTTAATCTTTTTTTATTAGCATTAAAAATAAAGAGCTTATAAAGAAAATTTGCAATGCAACCAGTTGCTGCAACAAAGATGAAACCGGCAGCATTTTTTTTGAATTAATTTTTCCAGGGGGGTTGACTTTTTTTCTAAAATATAGTATAAATATCAAAGGGAGTCCGTCTGCCGAGGCAAACCGCCGAAGTCAGCCTCCCTGACCCCATATTTCCGGCACCGGAACGATTGGACCGGAAACTTCATTCCGCCAATCGCCGTTCCGGAGCGGTGCAAACCTTATTTATGGAGAAAATTTATATGAATCGGAAGCGCATTTGCCTGCTGGCCATCGGCTGGCTGGGGTGTTGCATGGCGGCACCCCTGCCGGCGGCCGAGACCGCCCCCGCCCGCCTGGTCACCGTGGAAAACGGCCCGGATTCGGTGACGCTGGACCTCGACACCGCCGATCTGACGGTGACCACCCCGGCGGGCACCCGGACGCTGCAATGCTACGCCTCCAACTATCTCGACTGGGGGGTTTACTGGCCGCGGCCGAAGGCCGCCGTCGCCGAAATCGCGGAGGAAGCAACCGGGAATCAGCGGTCGGTCACCGCGGTTTTTCCATTGCAGGACAACCGGGAAGTGACGGTCCGGCTGACGGTCTACGATCACCTGCCCGGCGTCCATGTGGAGAGCGCGGTGCGCAATCTGGAAGGCTTCCGGCGGGAGTTGTTCTTCTGGGGCTGGGATGAGAGTGTTTTCGACTACGCCACCCGCGACGAAACGGACGGCGTCTGGCGCGGCAAGGCGTCGGAGTACATGGCCTATCTGCCGCCAATCGAAGGCGATGTCGATGTTTACGGCTGGCTGGTCTGGGGGGAAAAGGACCAACCGCAATGGTGTCTGCTGGCACAGGCCAACTACTCGCTGGCGGTCCGCAGCTCCGAATACGTCGTACACAACGCGATGCTGGTGCCCTCGCCGCGCGATCTGCTGCTGAACAAGGATGAAAGCATGGCGGTAAATTTCTGCCTGACCTCGGTGCCGGACGAACAGGCCGCCGAGGCACTCTATCAGCAGGTGCTGGCGGCCGGCGTCAGCGCCGCCCGGGCGCCGGAAGCGCCCTGCGACCTGGCCAACCTGGATTACGGCACCCCGGCGCCGGACTGGCTGCTGGCACAGGACAAATGCGGCCGTTTCCCGGTGCCGAACGCCTGGCAGAAGCCGATCGAGGAGTTGACGCCGGCAGAGGTCCAGGCGCGCTGGGGGCAGTTCTCCTTCTTCAACCATTCCCCCGCCAAGCTGCCGCCGCGCGAGGCGATGAAGGCGGGCGGCGTCCGCAGCATTCTCTATTATAACTGGATGGAAATTTACGAGTCGGACAGTGATTACGACATGGCGCACCACCCGGAATGGAAAGCGTTGAATCCGGACGGCACGCCGATGCATTCGCTGTGGTCGCTCAATCACAATCTGCCGGATTTATATTCCACCTGTGTGCACCAGAAAACGCTGCATTACCAGGCGGTCAAACAGATGCGCAACCTGATCGAAAACCTCAAGGCCGACGGCGTGTTCATCGACAACGCCTACAACCTGCCGCAATGCCGCGGCGAAGAGGCCGAAATGCACCGCCACACCCCCGGACGCAACGACCATGATTTGTACATGGAGCTGCTGAAACACGTCTACGCCACGGTAAAGAGTTACGGCAACGATCACATCGTCATGCACAACAACGGCAACGCGCCGCAGCAGTGGGCTTTCTGCGACACCGCGATGGCCGAAGAAACCGTCGCCAACGTCGACTGGGAAACGCTGGAATACAAGGGCATCTGCGCCGCCGACGCCTTCCGGCACGGCAAAGCGCCTACCCTGCTGAGCTACCTGAGCATTTATTACGACCGCGACAAGCAGGCTTATTCCTATCAGGCCACCCCGCAGCAGATGGTCGAAAACTGCCTCTTCAGCGTCGTTTACGCCCGGCTGTTCGATCTGCAGTGGAACGACTGGAATACGCTGCGCGAAAATGAACAACTGCTCCCTTGGGCGGACCGCTTCTATCAGCTCGACCTGCGCCAGCCTTCCGGCGAACGGCAGGCCGACGGCGCCCTGCGTTACCGCTGGTTCGAAAAGGGGCTGGTCGTATTGAACAGTTCGCGCCGCCATCCGCTGACCGCGCAAATTCCGGTGGAAAGCGGCGAAACATTCCGTGATTTCCTCACCCCCGGGCAGGCCATCCCGGTGCAGGCCGGCGAAACGCTCACCGTGGAGTTGAAACCCTACGAAGCCAAGATCTTCCTCCGGGAGAAATGAACTAAAAAAAACGGCGGCCCCCGCCGCCGTCTTATCGACAGACAATTTCGCTCCGGGGCAACCGGAGCGATTGATTTATCATCGATTCAGCATTGCACCGGCTGGCCGGTCGCCGCCGATTTATAGATGGCATCCAGCAGCCGCATGACGCAGACGCCCTCTTCCGGCTGGACCAGGAACGGTTTGTCGTCACGCACCGCATCGACGAACATGTGGAAGGCGCTTTTCACTTCCGGCACCGGCGGATGCAGCGTGCAGTCGAACTGCTTGCGGTCGATTTCCTGGTAATATTCGACGTCGTAGGTATAGCCTTCGTTCAGGTTGTACTGGTAAAGGCCGCCTTTGTCGCCGAGCAGGCGGGTCGACATCTGCTCATTTTCCTTGATGTTCGCCGCCCAGGAGGCATCGAGCTCCAGCGTCGCGCCGTTTTTGAATTTGATCATCGCACAGGCGAGGTCTTCGACCGTATAGTTCTGGTTGTAATATTTGGCCATTTCCGGCGCCAGTTTGCAATAAGTGCTGCCCATCACCCAGTCCGGTTCCGGATAACCCATCAGCCACAGCGCCAGGTCGAGGCGGTGCACGCCCAGATCAATCAGCGGACCGCCGCCGGACTGGCTCTTGTCGAAAAACCACGAACCGGAGGCGCCCTGCGTGTTGAAACCGGCCACAAAGCCCGGCACGCCGCGCCGGCGCAGCCAGACGCTGCGGGCGTAATAGATCTCGCCCAGCCGGCCATCTTCCACCAGGGTCTTCATCGCCCGCGACTGCGGGCTGAACCGGTAGCTGAAATCGATGCCGAGCTTGAGGTTGTGCTTTTTCGCCGCGGCCAGCATCTCCTCGGCTTCGGCGGTATTCATCGCCATCGGCTTCTCGCAAAGCACATGGGCGCCGGCTTCCAGCCCGGCAACCGTCAGTTCCTTATGCTGGTTGTTCGGCACGGCGACCGACAGAATGTCCAGCTTTTCCTGCCGGATCATATCGATGCCCTCGGCATAAATTTTCGGCAGGTTGAATTCCTTTTTGGCCGCTTCGCGTTTCGCTTCGATCCGGTCGGCCACCGCCACCACTTCGACATCCGGGTGACTCGCATAACCGGCCAGGTGCCCCCAGCCCATCCCCAGTCCAATGACTCCGGCTTTCAATTTCGCCATGATCCACTACCTTTCTAACAATTATATTTCACGCCGGCAAACCGGCTTATTTATTGGTGCCGTCGGCATTCTGAACCACGCCGGCCTTCGGCGCGCCCGGATCGACCGAACGGATCTCCTCCAGCGCCGGATAACAGGGGGCTTCCATCTCCCGGAAGAACACCGGCCTGGCCCAGCGCACCGCATTGCCGATCACCTTGAGGACGTCGGCATTGTAAAACGAACGATAGGATTCATGGCCCGGCTGGAAATAGAACACCTTGCCGTACCCCCGTTCGAACGTCACGCCGCTGCGGAACACATTGCCGCCCTCGAACCAGGAGATGAAAATCAATTCGCCGTCTTTCGGAATGTCGAAGCGTTCGCCGTACATCTCTTCATGCGGCAGCTCGAAATATTCGCCGATTCCCTGGGTGATCGGATGGAACGGCGCGATATTCCACAAACGCGCCTTTTCCGCCGCCTCCCGCCATTTCAGCGAGCAACTGCAGCCGGTGACCGCTTTGAAGATTTTCGAAAAATGGCCGGAATGCAGCACGATCAGTCCCATGCCTTCCAGCACCCGCTGGTGGACGCGCCGGACGACCTCATCCCGCACTTCGCCGTGCGCGCAATGCCCCCACCAGATCAACACATCCGTGGAATTGACCACCTCTTCGGTCAGACCGTGCTCCGGTTCATCCAGGGAAGCCAGGCGGATGTTCAAATCGTCGGCGGCGATCCCTCTGGCAATGGCGCTGTGAATGCCCTCCGGATAAATGGCCCGGATCGCTTCACTCTCCTTTTCATGACGGTACTCGTTCCAGATGGTAACATTGATTTTCGCACTCATTTTCTATCCTTTCGATCGGGTTGAAAAATTGATCTTCCTACAATTATAACCAATTTTCCGGTAAAAAGCAATATTTCCGGCATTGATAATTTGTGATAAGAAAAATCGATTTGTGAGTTGGACTTTGTGAGGTTGTGATGTTATTATATGATATCGGGAAGCATTTTCATGAGCGCATGATGGTATTTTTGAGGGAAAACATTAGACATTTTGTGATATCCATTGATTTGAGGAGAGTCCGCACATGTATGGAGGCTTTGCCTGCCGGCTCTGGCAGGTCGATTTTGAAGTTCATATGCCGCTGAAAACCCTGCCGTATCCGATGGTCGTCGTCGAAGAGGAGCAGGGCAAGCCGTCCTACCGGCTGGACGGCTACAACCGGCGGGAACGCGGCGGGCAACTGTCGGTGACGCTGCAGGGCCGCGGCAAATTCCGCCAGGGCAGGCACTATTACGATCTGACGCCCGGCATGGCTTTCCTGCACGCCCACGCCGATCCCGAAATCAGCTACCTCTACCCGCCGGACGGCACCGAAACCTGGCGCTTCCTCTGGATCAGTTTCGGCGGCCGGATGTCGGTGCCGATGATCCGGGATATCAACCGGCGCTACGGTTATCTGTTCCGGCTGCCGCTGGACCGCGGCATCGTCCGGCAACTCCAGAAATACCGCAACTGCCGCGGCGCACTGCAGTTGCTGACGCCGCTGGCGGCCGGCAAACTGGTGATGGATTTGTTCGCCGAGCTCGGCAACACCTATGAAAAGCAGTCGATCCAGACTCCCCAGAGCATTCTGGTGCGGCGGACCCAGGAGTATATCGTCGAGAACCTGCACCGGGCCGGGTCGGTCAACGCCATCGCCGCCGAGCTCAAGGTGTCGCGCGAACACCTGTCGCGCAGTTTCCGCGAGCAGACCGGCATGAATATCAGCGAATACATCGGCCGGCGGCGAATCAACCTGGCGCTGGATTTGCTGCTGCAGACCAACCTGAGCTGCAAGGAGATCGCCGAGCGCACCGGTTTCTCCGACAGCTCCAGTTTCTCCCGTTCGTTCAAGTCGCTGGTCGGCGTCACCCCCGGCCTGGTACGGGAGAGCGGCTGCCGGCCGGACGTCTGAAAAATTTCATGTTATTTTCGCAGCGGGGGGTTGACTTTTCGGTTGTTTTTTGCTATACTGTTCTACGTAGAACAAAATTTCCCAAAACAACCAAGGATTGTCACGATTATGAACAAGAAATTCACCCTCATCGAACTGTTGGTGGTGATCGCGATCATCGCCATCCTGGCCAGCATGCTGCTTCCGGCGTTGTCCAAGGCCAAAGCCGCCGCTCAGGCGATCAAGTGCACCAGCAACCTGAAACAGGTCGGCCTGGACTGTTTCCTCTATTCGAACGACAACAACGACGCCAGCCCGCCGGCGGAATGGGGCTGGAAGCACATGTCGACCACGCTGGGCATGTACCTCGGCATCAAGGATGCTGACTGGGGACAAGGCTGGGGCAATTTTCTGAACACCGAATTTCAATGCCCGTCCTACAATGCCGACGGCGTCAGCGGCACCGACGGTTTCGCCTACGTTCCGAACGTTTACGTCGGCGGCGTATACAACGACGACTGGACGCCGAAATATCCGGGCGATTCCAACTGGACCGGCCGCAAACTGTCGGTCATCAAGAATCCGGCCGGCAAATATTACTGGGGCGACAACAAGGCGTTCGTCAAATACGTCTCCTACGACACCGCCGATCCGAATTCGGAGTATTTCGCCTTCGACTACAAACATAACAAAAAGATGAACATTCTTTTCGTCGACGGTCACGTCGACAAAGGCGGCCGCGAAGTGAACTGGATCGACAATCAGGAATATTTCTATCCGCTGGATTGAACCTGACGCCATGAAACAGCGAGTCCGTCAAATCGATATTGCCCAGGCCGTCGGCGTTTCCCAGCGCGTCGTTTCCTCCGTGCTGGGAAACAATCCCGGCAGGACCTTCAAAGCCTCGCCGGCAATGCGGGAAAAAATCCTGCAGACCGCCAGGGAGATGGGGTATACCATCAACCAGAGCGCCAGCGAATTGCGCGGCGGCTCCAGCAAAATCGTCGGCGTGCTGATCAACAACTATTTCACCCAGGAGTCGCAGGATTTGCTGTTCCGCCTCGGCGAAGCCGCCCACGGCCGCGGTTACCATCTGCTGATCGGCCAGGTGATGGACACGTTGGATGATTTCACCAATTATTTCAACGAATTCGCCTCGCGGAGCGTCGAGGCGGTCATCTGCCTGCAGCACCAGCCGTTGATCGGCGGCAGCTACCCGTCGATCGAAAAGTGCATCCACCCGAACCTGAAAGTGGTGTACCTGGGACAGCCGGCTTTTCAAACCGAAACGGCGCTCTCGGTTTCCGTCGACCACCGCACCGCCTACACCCAGGCGGTGGAATACCTCCACCGCCACGGCGCCAGGCGGATCGGCTTCCTGTCGCCGAATAACCAGCACCCGCATATCCAGGACCGCCTGGCCGGCTATCTGGACGGTTTGCGGCGCTGCAACCTGGAACCGGAAGCGGCGCTGCAACTGGAATTCAGCCGGGGCAACGTGCCGTTGGACGAGGAGGAGTTGAGCCGGGTCATTCACGCGGCGCTGAAAGCCTGGATTCCCGGCGTGCAGCCGGATGCCATCCTGGCGACCAACGATATCCTCGCCAGTGAAATACTCCGCTTTGCGCTGCTGCACAACTACGCGGTGCCGAACGATTTCCAGGTGATCGGGTTCGGCAATCTGCTGCCGCTGGCATTGCGCATGCACCCGCAATTGAGCAGTTTCCAGGTTCAAAACGGCCGGATGGCCGAAGCGCTGTTCAAGCTGGCGCTGGAAACGGAAACCGTCTGCCGCCGGCTCGTCATTCCGCCGGTCTTCGTGCCGCGCGGTTCCACCCGGAATTGACGGCTTCCGCCGGAAATCTTCCAGCGCAAAATCCAGAAAGTGCCGCGCCCGGCACAACTCCGGCGACAATTCGCCGAAAATTTCTTTGCATTCCGGACCAGTCCGGCCTATTAGGCGACCCGGAAAAAACCGCCGGGACACTCCCGTTCCCATCCTCTCCCGTCCCGCCGCTAACAGAGATTTGCCGGAAATTTCCGTATTTTTGTTATCGGCGGCTTGCAAAGCGCCACCGGAAATATATTATAAAATCGACGAAAAAATGTAACAATTCCGGAAACTCAGCCATGACCTTCAATCAAACCGAACCGGCCCGTTCTTTCCTGGTTCGTTACTGGATTTACCAGCGGGAACGCTTTCCGTTGTTTCAAACCGGCCTGCTGATCGCGGCCTTCACCTTTTCGGCCGCCTCCTATTCCCGTATCTGCCGCGGCGCCGACGGTTTCATTCCGTGGCGTTTTTTTCTGGGCGGGACTTTTACGGCAATCGCGCTTTTTTTATTGCTCCGGCTTTTCGACGAATTCAAAGACGCCGAGGAGGACGCCAAATACCGCCCTTACCGGGCCGGGCCGCGCGGCCTGGTTTCCCTGCGGGAAATCGGTTGGGGAATCGTCATCGCCGTCCTGGCAATGCTGGCCGTCAACCTGCTGCTGATGCCGGTCATGCTGCTGGCCTTGCTGCCGGCGCTCGGCTACCAACTGCTGATGTGGCGCGAATTTTTCATTCCGAAACTGCTGCGCCGCCATCCGGTCGCCTACCTGGTCACCCATATGGCGGTCATGCCGATGATCGACTTCTACACGACCGGTTTGGACTGGCTGAATGCCGCCGGCATCCTGCCGCCCGGGTTGCCGTTGTTTCTGCTCGTCACCTTCCTCAACGGCTGCGTCATCGAAATCGGCCGGAAAATCCGGGCGCCGCAAGACGAGGAGCACGGCGTCGAAACTTATTCGGTGCTGTGGGGGCCGCGGCGCGCCGCGCTGGTCTGGCTGGCAATCCTGACCGTGACCGGAGCGCTCGGCCTCGCCTGCTGCCGTTTTGCCGGTTACGCGCTGCCGGCTTTGCCGTTCCTGCTGTTTTTCTGGTCGGTCGGGGCCGGCTTCGCGATTCGTTTCATCCATTCCGGCCGGGGAGCCAAATGGCTTGAAACCGCCTCCGGATTGTGGACGATTGCCATGTATTTAACAATCGGCGGCGTGCCGATGCTGATGGAATGGAGCAGCAGCTTATGGAATTGAAACCATTTCTTTTTTTACCCGGCGCGAGCGCCGCGGCCGCAACCGGACTTGGCGGCAAAGCCGAAAATCTGTGGCGACTGGCTCAATGCCGGGTCGACGTGCCTCGCTGGATTGCGCTGGACGCCGCCTGTCTGGCTCAAGTGACCGCCGGCGCCCCGGATGCCGCCGCCGCCATCCGGACCTTTGCCTTTCCTCCGGAATGGCCGGCCACCCTGAACGAAGCACTCGATCAAGCCGGCATCACCGCCGCATTCCTGGCGGTGCGCTCCTCCGCGGCCGGAGAAGACGGCGACCAGCACTCCTTCGCCGGGCAATTGGATTCCTGCCTCTTCGTCCGCCGCGACCGCCTGACGGAAGCGATCCGGCAGGTCTGGCTTTCGGCTTTCGGCGAACGGGCGGCGGCCTATCGCCGGCAGAACCGTTTGACCGATCAGCCGATCCGAGTGGCGGTGATCATTCAGGAAATGGTCGAAGCCGACGTTTCCGGCGTCGCCTTCGACGTCGACCTGGCCACCGGGTCCCGCCGGGGCACCACCATCTCGGCCGTCTACGGCCTCGGCGAAGGGCTGGTGTCCGGGCTGCTGAACGCCGATACCTTCTACTGTCACGACGGCGTGGTCAGCCGCCGGGAAATCGCCGTCAAAAATCAGGCGGTCGTCTTCGCGTCGGCGCAGACCGGCGGCACCAAACTGGCCGACGTCCCGGCCGACTTGCGTCAATTACCGGCCGTCGACGACGAAACCGTTAAACGAATCGCCGCCACGGTGCGGCAGCTTTCCGCCGCATTCGGCCGACCGCAGGATGTCGAATGGGCCTTGAAGGACGGGAGTTTGAAAATCCTGCAGACCCGGCCGATCACGACGCTGGACCGCCTCGCCGACGGCGACGGCCTCGAACTGCTGTGGGACAATTCCAACATCGTCGAGAGTTATCCCGGGGTGACGACCCCGCTGACCTTTTCTTTCATCCGCAAAGTCTACCGGGAAGTTTATCGGCAGTTCTGTCTGATGATGGGAGTCGAACCGGCACTGCTCGAAGCCAATGCCGACGCCTTCGAAATGCTCGGCCTGATTCGCGGCCGGGTCTACTATAATTTGTACAACTGGTACAAGGTGCTGATGATGCTGCCGGGCTACAGCATCAACGCCGGCTTCATGGAGCAGATGATGGGAGTCAAGGAACCACTGTCGCGCCGGCCGGTAATCGTCGAAAGCAAGCGCTGGAAATATCGGCGGCTCGCCGCCCTCGTCACCGGCAACCTCATCAATTTTCTCCGGCTGGACGCCAAAGTCAAACATTTTCAGCGCAATTTCGACGCGGCGGTCGCACCATTTGAAAACAATTCGCCGGCCGGGCGTTCGCCGCACGAATTGGCCGCTATTTTCAACGATCTGGAAAAACGGCTGCTCGACAGTTGGCAGCCGCCGCTGATCAACGACTTTTTTGCGATGATTTTTTACGGCATCCTGAAAAAACTGCTGGTCAAATGGGACATCGACCAGCGCGGCACGCTTCAGAACGACCTGCTCTCCGGCGCCGGCGATATCATTTCGACCGAGCCGGTACGCCGTTTGCAACACCTGACCGAACTGCTGGCCGCGACTCCGGAGCTCCGCAACTGCCTGCTGGCCGCGCCCCCGGCCGAATTCCTCCGCCGGCTGCCGGACTTTCCGGCGCCGCACACCGAATTTGAAGCGTATGTGAAAAAATTCGGCAAACGCTGCATCGGGGAATTGAAATTGGAAACCGTCACCTATCAGGATGATCCCACTCAGCTGGTAGAGCTGCTGCGTTCCTACGTCAAATGCGGCAAAACCGGCCACCGTTTCGCCGGCGACCGGGAACGGCAGTTGTGCCGAGCGGCCGAAACGCTGGCCGCCGAACGGCTGCGCCGCCATCCGCTGCGCCGGCTGCTGTTCGGCTATGTGCTGAAAAATACCCGAAAGCTGGTCAGGAACCGGGAAAATCTCCGCTTCGAGCGAACCCGGCTGTTCGCCGTCGTCCGTGATATTTTCCTGGCGTTCGGCAGTCATTTTCAACGAGAAGGCATCCTCGCCGACCGGCGCGATATCTTCTACCTGACCAAGGAGGAGATTTTCGACTTCCTCAACGGCACGGCGACTTCGACCGATCTACCGGCGCTGGTGGCGCTGCGGAAACGGGAATTCGATCGATACCGGCAAAGCGCACCGGATGAGCGGTTCACCACCTCCGGTATCGTTTATCACGGCAACACCTTTCGCCAAACCGGGACAACGCCGACAACGCAGCGCGCCCAAGCCGGGACGCTGGCCGGCATCGGCTGCTGCGGCGGAGTCGTCCGCGCGCCGGTGAAAATCGTCCGCAACCCGACGCTGGCGGTCGACCTTGACGGCTTCATCCTGGCGGCGGAACGGACCGATCCCGGTTGGGCGCCGCTGTTTCCGGTCTGCCGGGGCGTCCTCGTCGAACGGGGCAGCATTCTGTCGCACGCCGCCATCGTCACCCGGGAGCTCGGCATTCCCTCCATCGTCGGCGTCCCCGATTTGCTCGCCTCGCTGCAGGACGGTGAAATGATCGAAATGGACGGCGCCGCCGGAGTCATCCGCCGGCTCGGCAGCGAGGTACAGCCATGAGTCAGGAAATCCAGGAGCGTACCCGGTTCGACTTCATCCGTTATGCGAACTGCTGGGAAGACCCCGAACTGCTGCTCGGCTGTTTCGAACTGCGCGACCGCTGTGCCCTGTCGATCGCCTCGGCCGGCGACAACTCCTTCTCTCTGCTGACGCTGGCGCCGCGCAAGGTGGTGGCCTTCGATCTCAACCCGGTCCAACTGGCCCTGGTGGAACTGAAAAAATGCGCAATCGCCCGCCTGGAATACCCGGAATTCCGGCAATTCCTCGGTTTCGACGCGTCGACGCAACGGCTCGAAGTCTACCGGCAACGGCTCCGGCAGCAGCTCTCCCCGGCGGCGCAGGCCTATTTCGACCGTCATGAAAACCTGATCGCAGACGGCATCATTCACCAGGGAAAATTCGAACATTATTTCCAATTGTTCCACCGCCGCATACTGCCGCTGATTCACCGCCGGTCAACGGCACAGGCGCTTCTGGCCGCCAAACCGCTGGAGCAGCGCCGGGCATTTTATCGCGACTGCTGGAACAATCTGCGCTTCCGGCTGCTCTTCCGCCTTTTTTTCAACCGGTTTGTCATGGGCCGCTTCGGGCGCGATCCGGAATTTTTCAAATATGTCGACCAGACCTTCATCGCCGACCAGTTGAAGCAGCGGACCGCCTACGCCCTGACCGAATTGCCGACCGACGACAATCCCTATCTGCACTATATCCTCACCGGCAATTTCGGCCCGGCTCTGCCGCACTACGCCAGAGCGGAACATTTCCGGACCATCCGGCAGAACCTGGACGCGCTGGAGTTGTTCCACGGCACGCCCGGCGACGTCGCGGCCCATTACCGGGAAAAATTCCACGCCTTCAATCTGTCGGATATTTTCGAATACATGGGTGCCGGCCTGACCAGGCAAGTGGCGGCCCAGCTCCTGCAGTGCGCCGCCCCCGGCGCCCGGCTCGCCTATTACAACATGATGGTGGAACGCCGCCTGGCGCTTGATTTCCCAACCCGGCTCGCGGAACGGCCGGAGCTGGCGGCGGCGTTGTTCCGCGGCAACCGGGCATTCTTCTACCACCGCTTCCTCATCGACGAAGTGAAAGGATTTCCGGCATGAATCTCCTGCGTGAACTGGCCGGCATCGGCCTTGTCGGCGTCCTCTTTCTGTCGCTTTTTCTGCTTGGCGAGCTGTTGCGAAAAATTTGGCACCTCGACGGGGAGCTGACCAGAAAATTCGTCCATTTCGGCGGCTGTGCGGTAGCGATGCTGTTTCCGCTGCTGCTGTCCAGCCAGTGGAGCGTGTTCCTGCTGGGCATCGTATTTTCGCTGCTGATCTACCTCTCCGCCCGCCGGGGCAAGCTGCAGTCGATCCACGGCGTCGAACGCAAGACCCTCGGCGGCATCTACCACCCGATCGCCATTTATCTGTGTTTTCTCATCTGCTCGCTGCTGAACAAAATGGTCTTTTACGAAATCGCCATCATGGTGCTGGCGCTGTCGGACAGCATGGCGGCCCTCGTCGGCAAGAGTTACGGCCAGCGCATTTACCGGGTGGAGCGTGACAGCCGGAAAAGCCTTGAGGGGTCAATCATTTTTTTCCTGCTGACGTTCCTGGTCGTTCATCTCTCTCTGCTGCTGCTGACCGGGATGGGCCGGCTCGAATCGGTGCTGACGGCATTGCTGATCGCGATTCTGGTGACGCTGTTCGAGGCTATTTCGCTCGGCGGGGCCGACAACTTGTTCGTCCCGCTGGGGACGGTGTTCCTGCTGCTGAAAAATGTTTCGCCGGCGATCGGTGAAATCGGCTTTCAGCTTCTCGCCCTGGCGCTGACCGCCCTGCTGCTCTGGCTCATCGTCCGGCCGTTTCGTAAAATCGGCTTTTCCGGCAACATCGCGCTGATCCTGGCGGCCTACACCGGCTGGGGACTGGTCGATTTTTACTGGATGCTGCCGATCCTTTACGGCGTGCTGCTGATCTGCCGAACCGGCTGGATCGTCGACACGCCGGAAGATCCGGAAGAGGTTTACCGGGTGCAGCCGGCCTTCTATCTGGTCGTGGTGCCGGTCGGCTGGGTCCTGGCGGCCAATCTCGCCGGCAAACTCTATACGCCGGCCATGCCGCCCTGGTTTTTCCCCCCTTATGCGGCAGCGCTGGTCGGTCAGTTGGCAATCCTGCGCCTGCGCAAACGTCTGGCCCACCGGCGGGATATTTCCGCCGGAAGCCTGTGGTACGACACCGTGTTGCTATGGCTGTTTCCGGCGGCGCTGTTTCCGGCGGTGTTTCAGGAGTTTTCCGTGCGAATCATTCTGCTGCAACTGGCGGCGCTGGCAACGGCACTGGCGGCGGTATTTTTCTACCGTTACGGCGTGGCCGGCAAAAGGCTGACGCCGGCGCTTTCGCTGCGGCTGCGGATGTCCCTGGTTCTGGTCAGTTCGATCGGACTGGGCGTGTTGAGTTTGTTTGCATTCTGTCCAGAAAGGTGGTGGCAAGGTGAGTTATGAAATACAGTCGTTTCCGGTCTCCGACGCCGATGCGGCCGAACAGTTCGTTTCCTTCCGGCGGCAGCTTTACGCCGACAGTCCCCACGGCCGGCCGGCGCCGGAAGTGATTCCCCCCACGGCCCGGTTGTTCATGGTCCGGCAAGCCGGGCAAATCGTCGCCCGGGCCGCCGCGCTGGTCAACGATCAATTGCGTTACCGCCGCCAAGTGCCGGGACTGCTCGGTTTTTTCGAAGCGCGCTTCGAACGGCAGGGCGCCGGCATGCTGTTTTCGGCCATCGGCGACCATTTCCGGCAAGCCGGTTTCACGACGCTGATCGGTCCGCTGAACGGTTCCACCTGGCAGGCTTACCGGGTGACGCTGCCAAGTTCCCGGCCGCCGTTCTTTCTCGATCACGTCAATCCGCCTTATTATCAGGAATTGTTTGAATCCAACGGCTTCGCCGCCATCGGCTCCTATCTTTCCAGCCGGGTGCGGTTGACCGGGACAAGTTTCTCCCGGCTGGAACGCTTCGAACCGTATTTCCGGCAGCGCGGTTTCCGCCTCCGCACCTTCGATGCCGGCAATGCGGTCGGGGAGTTGAAGAAGATTCACGCGCTCGCGCTGGAAAGTTTTCGTCACAATTTTCTCTATACGCCGATCTCCGAGGAAAATTTTCTGGCGCAATACCGCGCCATTCTGCCGTTTGTCAAGCCGGAGTTCGTGCTGCTGGCCGAAAAACCGGACGGCCGCCTGGCCGGTTTTCTGTTCGCCCTCGACAACCGTTTCGCGCCGGAAAAGCGGGAACTGGTCATCAAAACGCTGGCCGCCGCCCCGGAGCCGGCTTGTCGGGGCATCGGCGCCTTTCTGGTCGAAACCGTCCAGCGGCAGGCCTTTCTGGCCGGCTATGAAGCGGTCTACCATGCGCTGATGCACAGCGACAACACGTCGGCCCGCATCGGCAAAGCCGCCGCAGAACTTTATCACGAATACCGCCTGTACGGCAAGGAGTTGACCGGATGCTGACCAACATCGTCGAATTGCTGTTCGAACAGGAACAAAAACAGCCGGACCGTCCGGCCCTCCTGCACCGCGACCGGCGCATCACCTTCCGCGAACTGGCCGACAACGTTCGCCGCCGGGCCGGTTACCTGCGGAAACGGCAGCTCGGCGCCGGCGACCGCATATTGATTTTCGTGCCGATGTCGATCGAGCTTTATGAAATTCTGCTGGCTGTCTTCCAAATCGGCGGCACGGCGGTGTTTCTCGATGCCTGGGCGGACCGGCGGCGAATGGAACAGGCGCTGGAAATCGCCGGCTGCCGGGGCTTTATCGGCATTCCGAAAGCCTTTTTCCTGCTGCTGCGCTCCAGCCGGCTTCGCCGGGTACCGCTCAAACTCTT
>OJMH01001631.1_pt1 | contig 21615 bp, 32 predicted proteins | sample 1597111 | NCBI WGS metagenome assembly OJMH01 (sample SAMEA2452115, study PRJEB22498) | human gut metagenome | reverse complement strand
AAAATTTTTATGATTTCTTACCTCTTTTGCTTGACTTTTCTATAGTTAGCTCCTTTCGCCCAGGGCTTATTCTTCGACATTTAATAAATCGTTTACAGTACAATTCAACGCTTCCGCTATTTTCATCATCGTATCGATCTTTGGCACTCGTCCGCCGCTTTCGTATTCCGTTATGGTATATTTACTGACTCCGCACTTTTCTCCCAACTCGGCGCGCGTCATATTCAGTACTTGCCGTCTATGTATCAGCTTTTCCATTCGCGGATATTTACGCTCTGCCATATCTTTACCTCCTGTTCTTTTAGTACATTTTTTCGTACCTACAAGAGCATTATAGCATGTTATTCCGTACTTGTCAAGTATTTGGCGTAAAAAAGTTTGCCTTTTCGTACTTTTTTTTGTACAATGAAAAAAACGAAAACAGGAGGAATTTTCATGATTAATATTGAATTGTGGAATAAGGCTCGAAAAGAGCAGGGAATTACACTTGAAGCACTTGCGCAAAAAACAGATATTTCTATAAGTACAATCAAAGATATTTTTCGCGGAAAAACTAATGCTCCCCGTATCGACACAGTACAAACTATTGAGGAAGCACTTGGGTTAAGTACCCCGCCGCTTCAATGGACGGAGGCGGATAAGGCTCTCGGCGTGGGAAATCACCCTACCTATTTAAGCGAAAAGGAATGGCGTATTCTCAACGCTTTCAACGACCTTGAACGCACTCGCGGAGAAGCGTTTGCCGATAAAATGATTAAGATGATCGAGGACATCTCCGAGCTTCCTGAAAAAAAGTAAAAATTTTCTAAACTTTTTTTGAAATCCTGCGTACGTTTGTCATATTTTCTATGCTATACTATATCCAAAGCGAACATTTGTTCGCGTTAAATGATATAGAGAGGCGGAAATATGAAACTTTCAGACGATTTGTTGCAATTAACCACACGGCTTATGCTGGTGCAGGAAAGAAGAGAAGCTATCAATGTAGCTCAAGAATTAGCGGGATTTGTGGAAAAGATAGACGCTTTAGAAAACAACACTCCCTATCGACAACAAAAAGTGATAACGGCAGAATTGAAGTTTACCCTGAAGGAGATTTCAAGTATGCCCAGAATGTCAAAAACTTTCAAAAAAGAATTTATTGCCAATGGGCTTGTAACCCATATCGTAAAAAGACCGAGCGGGAAAAGCGGGTTTTATTACGAAATTCAATACAGAAGAAACGGATACTATATCACTGCTTCTTCCAAAAACTTGGCGGAAGCAAAAAAGAAGTTCTTAAAAAAGACTGAAGCGGGAGAAATCGAGAAATACAAAAAACAGACTTGTCCTATTCTCTCGACTATGCTTTTTCAAGGGATTGCCGATGATTGGTTCGAATATAAAAAGGGAAAGATAGACGAACGCACCATTTATGGATATAGACGACACTATGAAAGATTTCTTTTACCAGCGTTCGGCGATCGATTAATCTCAACAATCAAAACATTGGATATCGATAAAGTTATGTCTCAACTTTCCCCGCGCGCTTATGAAGATACACGTATCGTCATAAATTCCATTTTCAAGTATGCGCTTAAAAACGGTCTCGTACCTACTAATCCCGTAGAACTTGTAGAATTCAAAAAAGCCGAACGTGAAAATCGACGTTGTCTCACGCCGAGCGAAGTAGCTGTTCTTTTAGAAGCGTTGAAACGCCCCGAATTTACCCCTTACAAAGACGTTTTCCTTATTATGCTGTATTTTGGGTTACGTCCTTGTGAGGTACATACAGCACGCATAGAGAACGGATACCTTATCAGTCGAAACGCCAAACGCAAGGGCGGTAAAATCGAATATAAAAAAATCCCTATATCCGAGAGGATACAGGGAAGGATAAATTTTTCTATTGATTTTTCAAAGACTGCCAGCGTAGCGGTTTTAGAAAAAAAGTTTAATCTCATTTTTCCCGCCGAAGATTTAACCCCTTATTGTTTACGTCATACCTTTGCTACCGTCTGCCAGCAATACGTCCGTCCCGATATCGTCGATATCTGGATGGGCGACAGTCCTGAAAGGCTTGTCGGCAGAGTTTACACGCATTTTTCCGACGAATTTATGCAAGAGCAAATGGACAAAGTTATTTTCGATGTTTAAGCCCTATTTGTTCCCCAAAACCTTCCCCAAATGTGCCAATTTACACGCCTTTTTATACATTTTCTATGCAAAAACGGCACAAAAAAAGCAGATTACCGAATTTTCATTCGATAATCTGCATAAATGGTGCGGATGACAGGACTTGAACCTACCGACCTTATCAAAAATAAAGCGTTTTTGAGGGTTTTTCGCTAAAAAAGGCCCATTTTTTTTATTTAGTCCCAAATAGTCCCAAATCAAAAAATCGAAGCTTTTTATATGCTTCCATACTTAAAAGCACCAAATCAGGAACCCCGTCTTTCGTCAAAAATACAGGTTCATTTGTTTCATCAACAATTTTCAAAATATCGTCAAACTTATCCTGCAAATCTGCAAGCGGTATCATTGTTTCAGACATCTTTTTTCTCCTGATATACTTTATTCGTTTCTTTTTCTCACAGCAACACTCTCGTGTAATCCTCTTTCGAATTAAATACGGCAAGAATATAGACCTTTTTCGCGTTCTCGTCTATCGTATAAAAAGTGAGATAGTCATCATAGACCAAATATCTATATCCAGCCGAGAGCAACATTCTATCTTTCGGAAATGCCCCTATGTTCGGAAACTCTCTCAATCTTCCTATTTCTGCTTGCAATTTCCGAACAAATTTAATTGCCACATCAACGCTTTTGGACTGTTCGTAAATATTAAGAGCAATATCGCTGTAATTTTCTTTTGCCGTCGCCGTAACTTCAAGGTCATATATCATTTTTCTTTCCTTTGCAACCCAGCTACGATATCATCAAATACCTCGTCGGCAGCATAGACACGCCCCATTTTTACGTCGTCCTCTGCGTTTGCTAAAACAGCATACATCTGTAACCGCTCCTTCATTGAGGACAGTTCGGATTGCAGTTCGTTATATTGTTCATGGCTCATGATCACAGAATCTTCTCTCCCGTTCACAGTCACCGCTACGGGGTGTTTCTTGCATAAACGGGAGATCTCGGCATAATTTGTTCGTACGTCCCTTGAAGGACGGATAAAAATTTCGTTTCCCATAAAAAGCTCCTTTTTTATATTGTGGTAAAATTATAGCACAATATTACAACGATGTCAATATCTTTTTCGAAAAAGTTTTTACCGCAAAAATACCTGCGTCGGGCACAGCCCTTGCACGCAGGTATTTTTGCATTTGCGGTAAAATTATACGCGCTTGCATGCGCAAGCGTCTGTATTATTTTCCTTATGTGTTTTTATCTTTCACGGCTCTGCCTACGCTTTCGCTATTTAGCCCTAAAATCGGCCCGTGGAAGGGCTTACGGGGCGTTGCCCCCGATTTCTTAACGGGCTGGGCTTCTTAAAAGGAAGGTGGTTTTTGTTTAGTGTTTTATTTTGGTTAGTGCCGCGAAAGGTCGCAGTTCCGACGTCGGAACTGCTTTTTTTTCTTTTTTTGTGTTTGTTGAAGCGGCCGGAATTAAAGTTCTTCCCCGCGCTCCAGACGAGCCACCGCGCGCCGAATGAGTTCCGCATTACCGATCCCGTGCGCGTCTAAAACTTCCCGGATATGGTCGATTTCCTCGACTGACAGCATGACTCCGAATAATTTTTTTTGCCCTTTTACTTTTTCATAATACGCCTTATCTGCTTTTTTTTGTGCTTCGCTTCTCTCTCCCATAATTCGCCGTCCTCCGTTTTAGTTTCCTTATTATATCACGAAGAAAACAAAAAAATCAACAGCTTTTTTTCTCTTTCCAAGTTTTAACATTTTAACGTTAAATATTATCATATATATAAGATATATTGATAATTTAACATAATCGGATATATATGATAATTTTATTTGACTATATCGAATATATATGATATAATATAGGTACAAAGATGAGATGAGGGAACGGTAAGCAGCCGACCTCGAAGGAGAAAAAAACATGATTTACAAATTTTTCAAGAACGTTGAAACCGTCGAGGAGCTTTATAGCCAATACAAAAAATTAGCCATGCTCCACCACCCCGACCACGGCGGACGGTGTGAGGACATGCAACAAATCAATGCGGAATACGACGACCTCAAAAAGCGCGTCGGGAACACGCACAAAAGCGCGACGGGCGAAACCTATCAGAGCGAGAGCACCGACACGAACGCGCCCGACCGCTTCCGCGATATTATAAACGCCGTTATCAATTTCAATATAGATTTGGAGTTATGCGGGTGTTGGTTGTGGGCGTTCAATGCGTATTCGTGCAAGGACGACTTAAAATCGCTCGGCTTCTTCTACTGCTCCAAGAAAAAGGCGTGGGCCTGGACGGACGAGAACCCGAAGAAGAACAAGCACAAAATGACGCTCGACGAAATCCGCGATACCTACGGGAGCGAAATTATCAAGAAGCGCAAGGACGAAACGAAAAAAATAACGGGGGCGGCTTGAAGCCGTTCCCGAACAAAGGAGATTAAAACCATGAAAGACCATTTTATAATTATCTTCGACACCGACGACGGGCAAAAAGAAATACAATGCACTGCGGACGAATTGGAGCAGGCAAAAAGCGAAATAAAAACGCTTAGAAATTTTCAATAAACACAATCAGCCGAATAAACTAACCCCACAGCCGACCGCGGGCGGCAAATCCCGCGGAAAGGAGATAAAATGAAAACTTATAAAATCCAAGGTTATGGAGAAATTTTCGAAATAAAACTTGTAACCCACAGCTACGCCAACAATGGACGTTTAGCCGTTCAATCGTTTATAGCCCGGACGGGGAGCCGTTTGCAATGATAACCGTAAATATCGACTATCCGTTAAGCGGAGACAAGGAAACTACCGCCTTTATAGATACAAATAATCTTAACGCTTTCCTTATTGAAAGATTTTTACAAGAAAATCAAATTGCAACCCCCACAGGGGAATACGGCCAAAGCGGATTTTGCACCTATCCCGAATATCGTTTCGATTTATCAAAATTTTAATCACCACCATTAAAACAAGCCGACCGCAGGCGGCAAGACCTGCGGAAAGGATAAAACATGAAAACGCTTGAAAATCTTTTCCGCAGGTACGGAAGCCCCGCGCAGGAGATGAACGAAAGCATATACATACACGGCATGCGGGCGGACTGTATCAAAGATATGAAGCATATCCAGAGCGAGGACGAACGCGCCCGGCGGACGATTTCCGAAATGCTGGAATATATCGAAACGTTGAAAGAATACCGCAAAACACTTTTCGCCCGCGCACAGGAGATTTGCGCCGCTTCCTACCGTCTGCAAATCAAAATCAAACGGAGTATAGACAGCTGGAAAAACAAAAAATATTATACCGTTACACTGTCGAAGATATACGACGAAGCCGCGCACATGACCCCCGATAACGTTATAGAAGAAACATTCGACGGAAAAGAACGCGCCAAAGCTCTGAAACGTTTCGAAGCACTCCGCAAGGAGTACCCGAACACGGAAGCTATAAAAGACATAAATAAAAAATCATGGGAAAGGTAAACGAAATGCAAGTAATTTTCTTAAACGCAAACGACAACAAAGCACCCGAAAAGCTGAATATCAAAGACGATTTGCAAAGCTACTATAATTTGCTGGAATGTAACACAATCGACATAGTACGACGAAAAATCGGAAAACGGTATTTCCATATAATTTGCGACGATGAAGGAATGTTGGTAGAGGGGCCGAAAATCTCGGCAATATCCAATCTCGGAGAAATCCGACTTGTGGGAAATCTCGTAATTTGTTCGGATATGGTAACGGAGAGCGGGGACCTCGTGGGACTGTCGGACGAAGAAGCGGAATACATACGCAAACGGATAGAATTTCTATATACCCGACAATACCCGCAAGGATATTATATCCTCACTCAATGCGAATATTAAAAACAATCCGCTGACCTATCGGCGAGACGGGGGAAGGAATTTTTAATCATGAGAAATACAGAATGGAAAATATCGAACGCAAAACGACTTATACAGGCTTTAAGCACACATGCAATTTCAAATCCGCAGTTAAAAACAATAAGCAGGATATTAAATTACATTCCCGAACAGCTACAAGACGATATTAACGACCTTGAAGAAATATTCTATATGCTCTTAAATAACGAAACAACGGAGGAATAAAACCAATGACGATAAAAGAATTTATGGACGGGAACAAAGCTCTTGACAACCGATTCACAAGCCCCAGCGGAGAAAAGCTCTCCGAAACCATGGCAAAATGCACGAGCGTCTGGAGCAACGCCAGCGCGAAAGGCTATCTCATCAGAGCGACGCAAATGTTAAAAATGAGTCGAGAACAGACCCAAACACTACTTGAGCGTATGGAATGGGCTTTTGATGATTTGACGGTAGAAGAAGCCGAACGGGTCTATAACGATTTTTAAGGAGCAACAATCATGACTACCTATGGAACAATCGAAACGATTTCACAACGGCTTGCAATCCTTGCGACCAACAACCGCGGCAAAACCCTTGCCGAATACGAAGCGGAACACCGACGCAACTTTCAGGAAGAAGCGGAACGCCGGGAACGGGAAGCATGGGCACGAGCCTGGGAACAATGGAACAAATAAAAAACATATAAAAAAAACTTTTCTCTTTTCTGTTGACAAATTTATAAAATGGGTATAATATAATAGTACAAAGACAAGGAGGTAAAATATTATGTTAAAACCTTTAGAGATTGCAAATTTTTTCATAAAAATTGCAAACAGCGAAAACGAAGGCAGTATTACAAATATGAAGCTTAATAAGCTCTTATATTTTGCACAAGCGTGGAGTTTAACAAAATACGGCGAACCTCTTTTCGAAGAAGAAATTCAAGCATGGCAGCACGGTCCCGTTGTTCCCAGCATATACAAAGCCTTCCGAATTTGCGGGTATAATCCCATCAACGATACCGCAGGCGATTTTTCCTCAAAGAACTTCTCGCAAAGAGACATACAGCTTTTAATCGACGTTTACAACGAGTTCGGAAAATACTCCGCAACAAAGCTTGCCGATATGACGCACGAAAAAGGCGGCCCGTGGGCAACCGTTTATAAAAACTATATAAGCGACATCGTTATACCGTTAGAACTAATCCGAGATTACTACGAACAAGAACCGTGTATCTCCACTTTCCATTTGCCCAAATTATCCGCCGATAATTTTACAGGATTCAGAAACGAAAACAATGTTTTAGTTCTCCCCAAAGAAGACAACAACGCGGAGGACGACGATTATGAATGAATGGGAAATATGGCTTGCAAAGGTTAGTTTTGAAGACAACCCAAACGTTATAAAAAACAGACCCGTTCTCATTCTTCAAAACAACACAGCTATCTTTATTTCAGCAAAAATAACAAGTCATGCGCCCCGAAATGATTTTCCAGGAGAATATAAAATTATCGAATGGGAAACAGCCGGATTAAAAAAAGAATCTACAATACGGCTTTCAAAATTATTACCACTTCAAAAACAAGATTTTATACATAAACTCGGAAAGTTGCAAGCCCTTGACCAATTCAACGTACAAAGACTCTTAAAACAACTTTATTCTTAAATACAAAAATCCGTCTCGGAACTATTTCCGAAACGGATTTTTTTTACTTACGGAGTCTTTTATCCTCTCTGAAGCTGAATACAGGACTTTGTCATGCCGGCGATCAGATAGCTTTTTTGTTGCGCCCATTCGTCCATACCGACAAGCTTTCCGGTATATTCCGGCATTTCCTCGATCCCGATTTCCGCAATCGACGTACGGAACGCAAAGAAGCCCGAATAACAATCAGTGGGGAAACGGTCGGCGTAGATTTTTCGGTGCACCAAATAATAAATCCTATCTTCTTTCATGCCGTCCAACGTCCCTTTTTCTATCGTAACATGCTGGCGTTTATAACCGTATTTCCCGTACATGTATTCCCGGAACAGTCTCACTTTTGCCGCGAACCAATGCAAAAAATACATCGGCAAACAATAATCCCCGCGCCGGAAACGATAATCCCCGTACGGATAGAAAAATTTATTATATACCCAATCGCAAAAGCTTTCTTCCAAGTGAAAGAACGGCACAGCCAGCCGGGATTTTTCAGATTTTTCTATCCGAACAACCGAGGCCAGATCCCTGGCGTCCGCGCCCCAGGTTTCCGGACGCTGCTCGTCGCAAATGAACATGATAAACGGGAATCCGTCTATTGTAGCCAAGTGCCGGCAAAGCTTAATATACGCGTTCATCATGTCCGTAAGCGGGTTCGCGTTTTTCTCGTCCTTTTCGTATCGCTTATTTTCAAGGGTATTCCCCCGCTCTTTTCCGACCTCCGTGATATCTATGATCCCGAACTCAAAAGCATTGTTATGCGCGGGATCGTTCGTTACCGTAAGTCCCAAACGGATATAATCGAAATCGAGGATATGCGAATACCGGCTATAAGCTTCCCGGGTTTCGGGGTTTCGGTTGAGGAAATCCGTATTCCAAAGCGGCAGATTGCCCTCGTCCAGCATGATATTATCCGTACGCACGGGATAGTTCGAAAAGATTAAAGACGATTGGACCAAATAAATGAAATATGCCCGGGCGTAGCTGTCCAGAACCTCGAAAAGATTTCTTTGATTTAAGCCGTCGTTATAAATTAAGGGATAATGATTATAGTCGTAACCAAAGCAGGTGCATACGGACGGAAATTTTTCAAAGCTTTCGGCTGCCGCCGCGACCCATTCCCGGGCCGTATAGAGATTGAATATTCTATGATTGTCTATCGCTATCCGCAAATCGTTTTCAAAATTAATCCACGGAAAATTCGGGAATTTCAGATCATTATTGATCAGGATTTCAAACGCTTTATCCCGGAATATATTCTGAATCGACAATACGGTGTCCGTCGCTTCCGTCGTCTTGCCGCTGCCTTGAGAGCCGACCAGCATTTGCGAGATCGGCTGCGACATGATAAAGTCACAGTTATCCAGCTCCATGACCCGCAGCCGACGTTTGGCCGTATCGAAACGCTTCTTATTCAGTCGCCACAGAACCAACCCGACCCAAAACACAACGGGAATAAATTTTATCATCGGCCACAGATCCCGGGCCATTTTATAAACCTGAAACCAGATATTCAACACGTCAAAGCTGGCGGCAAAATAGAAATACCAGGCCAAAAAATCCACGACCAAAGAAATCAGGTTAAAATTTATCAGCCAGATGAAAGCCCAGATTTTTAACCAAAAGACATTATCCTCAAGAAAGTTTCTTATATCGAGTATTCGCTCTTTCAACGGAAAAAGCGTATGCCGGGAAAAGCCTTTCCAATTTTTAACCGCTTTCGAGTCCTGCCCATAGTCGTTGTTGTGCCCGCCGACAGACTTTTTATAGACACAGATTAAAACGAGCACCAGGCAGGCCAACAGCGTGAGACACGGCACCAAAAGCGGCAGGAATAACGCCGCGTTTTCCCAAAAGCCTTTGAACAGATCGCCGTTGATGAACATTTTCCAGAACGCTACAAATTTTATTTTCGCGCTGCTCCACTCCACCGGCAGCGGAACCGCGGGAACAGTCCCGCCGTTCCCGAACGTCGGAAGCTCTGTCACCGTGGGCGTTATCCCCTCTATCCCGTACGGCACGGTAAAAAAATACGCGACCGACACGCCCAGATCGCGGAAAGCAAGAATAAGACGCGGAATCGCATTCGAGAACCGCGAGACGGTAAACCACAGACACAACAGCGTGACAAGTCCGCAAAGGATATGACCACCCTTTATATGTCCTTTGTATCTTAATCGTTGGTTTATTCGTACCATACCAAATATAATACCTCTCTCCCGTTATCGTAAAAAATCCGGTCTTTCGTCAACAGCAAAAATTTATATGCGGTTCCTGTCGCGCTCGATTCCGTTGCTTCGCGGAATAATAATATACCGTCCTTATACTCGTAATTCTCAAACGTGCGCCGTTCCTCTTTGTCTTTGAACAGGATTTTATCCTCCGCGTAAAACCGTAACTGCACGTCGCCCGTCTCGTCGGCGTATAATCTTCCTTGTAGTTCCGACGTCGGAATTATTTCACTCGACTGCGTTTTCGCTATGTATGCGATATATAAAATCAAAAGCACAATCAGGAGCAGTCCCGAGATCGTCGCTATATTGATCCATACCCGCTTTTTGTCTATACGTCTCTTTTCCATAATTCCCGCTTTTCTTCAAATCCTTAAAAAATTGTTTGACTTTTGATAACCGATAGAGTATAATAATATCAAAGAGTTGCTTCGGTCTTACTTTTACGTAAGATATGGTCGAAAGGACGTAGCTGCAACTCTTTTTTTTATTGCTCTTCTTTTGTTTCGTTTGTTTCATCTTCCTTATGATTATTCTTTTCGTAACGTTGTTTCAGTTCTTCAGGCATATCCAAATCCTTATTGTGAGGCTTAAAAAATCTTTTAGGTAAGGAAGAAGGACTTTTTAAGTACATAGGTTCAGGGTCGTCCTTATCGGGGTTGGGAGTAATAGGTTCCCCGTGACCTTTTGTGTGGGTAGCTTCTCTATGAACATATCCATCTACCATTTCTTTCTTTTGTTTATCCAAAGCAGGGCCTTCGTCAATAACAAGAGTAGTACGGTTTTTGTATATTTTCAATCTCGCCCAAAACGGGAACTTTTTCGGAAAATCCTTTTTACCGTTCACAGCCGGCTCCACATTCGGAGACGGCTTTTGTTTTGCTTTCACGGCATAGCTTTTACGGATAGCCCGCTTTTGCGCGTCCGATTTACAATGAAATTTCGGCTGTTTCTTCGGCATAATAACCTCAATCCATATCTTTTGTTTCAACTTTGGACTCTACCACAATATTGCTTTTCCAATATTTCGGTATTCGTCTCGTTTTCGGCTTCGGTCGCTGTTCGGGTTTTTTGTCCTTATATTTCTCATATACGGATTTGATTTCCTCGTCCTGCGCCCGGTACCCTTCGCCTTTCCATGTAAACACGTCCCTGCACCCGTTTTCCAAATACTTATGATTTTCCCAATCCGTCTCATCGGCGGAAAGGATATATCCTTTCGCAAGCGTCCAGAGCCTGAAACGCGGATAATTTTCGGTTATGAAGCGGTTTTGCTTACGGTCGATAAATTCCTCGAGGTTTATTCCCGTCACGTCCAGGTGCACCTGAACAAGCGTTTTTCCCGAGTATTCATACCCGAGTACGGCGTAATACCTTTTATCTTTCGAGAGAAAATCAAAAGCGTTATGTAAAATACATAGCTCCAAGCCGAGCTTGTCGCGGTCTATCCCGGCGGGAACGCTTAAAAACAAATAATATCTCTCCATAGCTTCCTCCCGTTATTTCTTCTTTTTATTATTAATCGCATTTCCTATCGCCTTAAACGGCGCAGAGATAATCCACCACAGTGCCTTGAATATCGCTTTTATTACCGTCCAGACGATCGGGAAAAACAACGTTAAGAGCCAGGCGACAAATATAAGCCCTGCAATCCCTAAAATTGCCATTCCGATTTTTTTCAAGAGCGACAACCAATCCTCTTGCGTATCAATCGGCGGATCGACCGCATTCCAGATATCAATCGGGTTCATAGCCACGGGAATAATCGTTTCCGTTTCGTCTTTTACAAATTTCAGATGGATCATTGTAAAATCCAGAAATACGGTTTGTTGCGCCACATACCCGTCCTCATTCGTAAAACTCGAATTTTCCAATGAATCGAAATACGCCGGCGAAGAATAATAATCCGTTTGCGCAAACCGAAACACAAAGAGATGTTCGCCCGCCTCCTGCGAAGCCGTAAAGGCTGCGGAAAATTCGTCGTAATCGTCCTCGTTTAACAGCAGATTCTTACAGTCCGCCGCTTTGTTGCCCGTAAACTTTTCCGGCGTTATTTCTTCTATCGGCGAATACTTAACCCCGTCCCCGAAAATCACTTTCTTTCCGCAAATATAATCCACAAACGCTTCCCAGCCGCTATGCGTATCGTCGTAACTCAACAAATTAAATTCGTCGTTTGCGTCGAAGTCACGAACGATCAGACCGCGCTTTGCTTCGGGATTTTCTAAAAGCTTTATCCGTTCCGTATCGATACCCTCCGCAAACAATTCGCTTGAATATCTACCCAAAATATCCGCCTCTTTCCCGTATGCAGAAGCATAGCTTCTCGCCCAAGTCTCTACCTGATACCGGGAAAGCTGATACTCCGAATGATCGATTCCATTCGTCGAGAATAGCCAGGATATTTCAGGCGTATAAGTCGCTCCGCTGCTGATGGCAGGACCGTTTAACCCATAGCCTTGATTATTATAAGTCCGGAAGAACGCGGACAGCGGCGGCGTTGTCGTCTTTTCATGCCACAGCACCGACCATTTCAAAGCCTCGTTTTTCTCACCGATATTTACCCCGACATAATCGCTTAAGGCCGCGTATGCGCCGGCGTCCTCCGTTACGAAAATCGGAGACGTCACATACTCATACCACTGCGCGCGTATGCCTTGCAAATTGCCGTAATCCGTTATGTACTCGTCGGGAACGCTGAAATATACCGTGTTGACCTCATGCCGGGTATGATCCTTATACTCGCTTTCCATGCGGTAATTCGTATGAGAGACGTTTGCCTCATAAACTTCCGCTTTTTTCCATTCGCACTCGAGCGTTGATTTCGTCGCGCTTTCTTCGCTATACCCTTTCGCATAGCCCGTATATCTGTACTCCTTCCCGACCGTGCTTTTTTCCGCTGCAGACGCGCCCAGCTCGTACAGCAACAAATTTGACACGTCATAGCGTCTATAACCGTATTTTTCCTCATACGCTTTCGCGTTCGCGTAAATTTCCTCGACGTGCTCCACACGGAATTTATAAATCAGTTTATCGTATTTTTCCGTCGTATGGCCGCAGAGCTTAAGCGAAAGAAGCTTGTATTCGGCGGGCTTGCCGTCGTCGCCGTATTTCGTGGCGATATTGATCTGATGTGCGCCGGCGCGGAGGGAAAACTCTTTTTGCGAGGGATTATATACATACAGATACAAAGCATAGTTACCGTTTTTCCAGACATTCGGCGTATAACAGTACTCCACAAAGGAAGCAATAGCCGGGTTTCCCGCCGCGTCGATCGGATATAACGATAAATCTACGTCGTTCAGATCGTCCTCGACTTTCGTATAATCGTATTCGTTTTCCGTCTCCGCAAAAACAGGAACAGCGGGAACGGAGTACCCCGTTACCGCTATGATTACGGCCGATATCAGGACCGCGATTATTCGTGCTATCATCTGCATATATCTGTTCATTTCTTACCCCGCTATTATAAGCGTTTCCGGAAGCGTCACGCCCGTTACTTTTACATACGGCTGAAAGCCGAGCTTCATTGTCGTTTTCCCGATCGTGATTTCCATTCTGAATACTTCTTCCGGTAATTTCATCGGTCCCGTGATTTTCTGCCCCGCAAAACGTTTTTCTAAAATCGTCTGAAATCCTATTGTCTTAAGCGTAAATGCGTTAGCCGTTTTTTCGATATCGAAATACTCCGTAAAATCATTCATGCCCTTTTGGCTTACGATATTTTCATACCAGCTTATTTTTTCTTCTCCGATCATGATTTCAAAATCTTTTTCTTTCGTGCCGGAAGCATAAATTTTTACGGTATAGTCCGGCGTTTTATCCGAAAGCGTATTTATCTTAAACGTCGAATCCGGCTCAACTTTCAAATCCGTACAATCCCTGACAAGTTGTCGGCCGGCATATTCTACCGTAAACGTCTTGACATCGCTCGTAAACCAATTCGTGAGATACCCGATCCCGCCAATCCCGCCGATTAGTACGATCAGCACGGCGAGAATAACCCATATTTTATTTGTTTTTTTCTTGTATTTCGACATTCCTGCCGTGCCTCCTGATTTTTTTAGATTTTCAAAGCCCCGTCCAAGCTTACACCCGTTACACTCGATGTAATCTGAAGATTAAAACCTGCAGACGTTGAAAGTATTCCCGGAAGTTTTACTGAAACCACAAAATAAGGACTTGCTTCTAAAGACGATAAATAACGTAAAAATTTATCATAATAAATTATATTGCGACCGCTCGTTCTAAACGAAGAATAATAGGTCTCTATTTTGCGGTTTGCTTCAAGAGTAAACGTTGCGCCCGTAACATTCAGAGAAATAAATTCAGAAACCACACTATTCAAATCGAGTTCATGTATATTATCCTGCGTTGACGTAGTTACACCGTCTCCGTTTGTCGTTTGGGTCTCGTCGCATACCATTACTTTAGGTGCCTTGCACGAAATTTCAAGCTGTTGATAATACATTTCCGACACCGAATGAAACGCATTATCTAATTTCACTGTTACGCTTCCCGTACGGTTAACGCCTATTTCACGATACTTGACAAAATCGTCTGTTGTCCGTTCAGGTAAATCCGTTTCTATCGTCATACTCGTCGGAATCCCGACGAACGTCACCATGCAATTAGCCTGATACCCGCCGTCACGCGTCGTGACCGTGATAACAATCGTATCGTCTCCGAACGGCTGTTTGCATTGCACCGTCGCCGTTGTGCTTCCGTCCGTTTCCGGCGTGCAGGTCAGATACTGCGTTATATCGCTTTCTTTCAAGGCCGCGTCGTCGGACCAATTCACCGACCAATCCACCGACTTATCCGGCGCGTCCGCCGGCTCTACCGTCGCAACAAGCGTTACCGTCACGCCCGTTTCGTTCGCCGCTGCGAGCGTATCCGACGTAAATGCCATTTTTGCGGGCATAGCATAAATCCCGCCGTTTTCGACCGCATTTTCGATTTCAGGTTTTTCCGGAGTTTCAGTTCCGACGTCGGAACTGCCGACGTCCGCCGAATTATTCCCTATGTCTGCAATGTCGCTGAATTTACAGCCCGATAGACACGCCGACGCTACAAGCATAACGCTCAATACCATACCGAGGATTTTTTTGCTTTTCATTTCTTTTTTCTCCTATTGTTCTTTTTTATCTGCTTCGCTTCGTCGAACATCTGATCATAGATTGCTTTTTCATATACCCGATGTTCTTTCATCGCCGCGCCATAGGTTTTCTTGTCCCCGTTCTGCGCTGCACGGGTAAGCTTCCATTCCGTACGTTCATAGCCTTGTTTCAGCTCATTTCGCGTTTTTGTTTGCGATAATTTCTTTATCTTCGATTTGAATAATCCCATGTTTTCACCTCTATTCTTTTTAAGCCGCTCAAACGTCTGTTTTACCGATATCGTCCCGGGGGTCCGTTTGAGTGTGTTTTTCGAGACGTTCGAGACGCTTCTCCAATCGACAAGCGTATTCCGCTAAACTCCCGACTGCAAAGGAAAGAAACCCGACACAAATCAAAAGAAATATTGTTGTAGGCATTTCAGTCACCTTCCTCTAATTTTTGTATTAATTTTTCCAATGCCTGTAAACGTTCCTCGTCTGACAGACCTGCAAACGCTTTCCGTAGCGTCGCCGGACCCATATACCGGATCGGTTTGATTTTCCTCTTCTCCGCGTTCGTAAAGTCTTGCAGGATTTCCTCGATACACGATTCTATCCGGATCGGCCTTTCAAGGCTTTGCAGTTTCTCAAGAAAGATATTCCATAAATAATCCGTCTGAAGCGTCGGATTAAACATATCGTCCACTTCGTTAAAATTGTGCTTTTGCAAACAACCGTACGTCTGATACGTACGCCGATTTTTCAAAGCGTCGTATAAACAGCACATATCCTCGTAAGAAAATATCTTTTCCTGTTTATACGTGCCCTTGATCGCGTATTTGAAAATTTCATGATATTTACCCCGGGCGTTATTCGCCACAACGTCAAAGCCGTCCTTGTATTTCCCCTCCGTCAGCTCCCGCATGTTCCGGAGATTGTCTTTCGTTACGGGAATGTCCAGCATCAACAGACACCAGATTTTTTGCAAAAGCACTTCCAAGGCCGAAAATTTTGTTCTTACGATTTCACCGTGCTGAGTTTTCGTTTTCGAGAAGGAGTTTTCAACGATTTTCGGCAGGTTCAAACCCTTTTTTAAGACTACCATACAGTGGAAATGCGGGTGAAAGTCGCCGTATTGCTTCCGCTTCCCCGTCGTGATCTCCAATGACCGCACCGCGCCCGCATAACCGTATTTCCCGAAATCCAGACCTTTGATTTTCTTGTGGCCGGAGAAATACTCTATCAGTCGGGAAAATCGGTTTGTCATTTTGTCTAACGTCCATTTTAATTTTGCGCCCGTTACGTTCGGAACCGTGATAATCACATGATAAATGTCGTAGTCCGTTTCTAATTCTTTTAGCAGCGGGGCATAAAGATCGTATCGCCGCTGCGCCTTCAGGCTTTGACAGACATAACAAAAATTATCGTTACAACGAATGATCTCCCTGATGTTCTTGATTCCGTGCTTTTTGTAATAGTCCAAATGCCAGACCTTCGAACAATTCAACGTCTTTTCGGCCTTGCGGTGAAATAACTCGTCGTGATAGTCCTCCGCCATTCGGTCGTAGTATTCGGCTTGATAGATATTGTACTTTGCTTTCGCTTGCAGCTTTTGAAACCAATCTTTGCCAAACCCCAAAGCCAAGGCGGAATCTGTTTGTGTTTGTTTTGTCATCATTCCACCTCGTGGGAAGGTTTCATTACCCGACTTTTGCGTTTTGAAGTTTTTGTTTCGAGAAATTCGTGGGCAGAGAAGTTTATAATATATCAAGGAGGGGAGCCTTGAGGGTCCCACTGCCCCCGAAGGCTCCGCCGCTTCGCTTTCTCCGCATCACCCGCCTTTACGTTTTTCCCGTCAGGCCAGCAATGTGGATAACGCCCTTAACTTGCGACAATTCCCCGCATAACGATAATCCGGACGCTCGTCCGTTGAAAAATCCGGGACTTCGATCGGGATAAAATCCCGGCCGCATTCCAGATAATACGTCTCACCGTCCTTGTTCCCGCCCTTCGAGACCTTTTTCGCAATCAGGTTCACAGGCTCACGGGTTTCGCCCGTCTCCTGATTGCCCGCAAACATCAACAGCACTTCGACGCGCGCGCCGTAATTGACGTCTTTCTTTTTCTCCTTTTCCTGCTTCTTCTGCTCCGGCTCGGTCGAATTAATGAGGACTTCTTCCTCGTATTCGTCCTCGAACTCTTTTAACTCTTTTTCAGCCTCTTTCTCCGCGTCCTTCGGCGCGTCTTTCGTCGCCGCACTGCCGTAATACTTCGCCCGGATAGGTACAAAATTTCCTACCATGTTGACACCGCATACCGAAAAATACGTCGTCGGGTAATCGCTGCCTTCCTTCTGCTTCTGTTTTGCCATTAAATACACTTGCATTTCTGCGCTCCTTTTGCCCTGTTCAGGCTGTTTCCTGCCCTGTTCGGGCGTTGTTTTTATTTATCCAAAACCTTGCGGTTTTTGAATAGCGTTTTTTATCGGTCCAGCGTCGGACCGCTTGAAATATAAGGCTTTCAGCTATGTCATGCCTCTGTTTCCGCGTCAAATATATCGTCCATTTGCGCCGTTTCCGCGGCTTTCATCATTCGGTCTATTTGTGCTTCCAATTCGGCCAAACCCACCGTATAGCCCGAGGTCTTTCTTAAGGCCGAGATCTGGTCTTTCATGCGTTCGCAAAATTTTATGTACGCGTCGTATTTTTTTGAGATCAATCCCGGCGATTTCTTTTCCTTCGGTTCTTCGGCCGGAAGTTCGTCCGTCACCGACGTGAATTTTTTATTCAGATACCGTTTCTTATAAAATCGTTGTTCTTTTACATACTCCTCGTACGCGGATAAATCCTCCCGCCACGTCGTTTTCAAATCCACTTCCCAGTCCTTCAGCGCGTAATATTTACTTAACTTATTGAGCTGTTCGCACGTCACCTCCGGCGTCAGCTTCCCCTCCAGACCGTTTTGAAACGTCGCCATAATTCCCAGCTTTGAAGCAGTAAAACGTTGATACGTCTCCGGCAACACCGGCTGATTGTTGCAAAACCTTGTATTGATCGCCATGAGCCGGATCGCTGTCGTTTTCGGTGTACCCAAACACGTTTCACAAAATTTATAAAACGACGTATAGCCTTGCAAGCCTTCGTCCTGCGCATAGCGATAGAGTTCTTCGCGTTTGATTAGGTTCAAAAAATATCCCGCGCGAATAAATGCGTCCGCGATCTGATTTGTGCAGCGGAAATATTGTTTCATGTAATGGATCAATGTCGATGTTTTCGGCTCCGCTTCCAAGGGAAGAACCTGTTCAAACTGCACCTGCCCCACATGCTGGACATATTTTGCCGATGAGATCTCTTTTATCTGTACCTTAACGAATGTTTCAATAAGGTCGTACGACATAGTTTTACCTTCCTCTATTCTGTTTTCGTTTGTCCTCTTTTCACAGTTACGGGGATTTGCAACTCCCCGTAACCCTTGAGGAAGTGAGAACTTCCGGTTCACGCGCCGGGCGTTCCCATATCGACGGGATTGCTCCCGCCGCTTTATGAAGATTTTTAGTGCTATGAGCTTCTTTTATCCCTCCCCGGAGAGTGCCCGCAACCGCTTACAGGCACTCATAACAGGAGAGAGATCCCGTCCCCGAGGTATGGACTTTCGCCCGTTGCCCGGGATATTGTTTCTTCAAGCCCCATCGTCACGACTTAACGCCGCTTTTATTCGGCCGATCGTTTCCATGGTCGCCGCATCCGGCGCTTCTTCTGCGACAATCTCGGCCGTTTCTTCGTTCAGACGCTGCCATTTACACATTACATTCGACACGTTGAGTTCAGAAAAAGGCTCCTCGTTCGCTTGCGCCCAATCCTCGAACAGATTATAAAAAATTACCGAGGTCAGCAGGATATCTGGCGCGGAAAACTTAAAGGTTCCTATCTTCGCCTTGCCCGCGTGCTGCGCCTGATACAGCTTTATCATAAGAATTTTATACAGCCACGTTGACATAGCCCCTACTTCCGAGAACTCACACGGGATTTTCCAACGCTTACGCATATCCGAAAACGCTGCTGTTATGTAAGAATTCACCGCCGCTAATGAAAAATCGTCCGACATACAGCCTTTCAGACTGTTTTCGTAAACGCTCAAATCCTGATAATACCGTTTCTTAAAAGCTTTTCGCAATGAGCGTTTCAGACACCATTTCTTTATAGACATTCTCTCTCTCCTGCCGATTTCTATTACTTCTTGCGGCTTGCCCAAAACGACTGCTTTTTCTGTTTACGGGCTTCAAACTTCTTGACGTCTTCCGGCTTACCGCTCTTTGCTTTCTTAGCCAAATGCGCGTCCATTCCGTCATACTGCGCCGCCAGGTAGCCTTTTCTATACGCGATCTGTTCCGAAGAAGGCTTCAATACCGAACCGCCCTCATCTACTTTCAGTTTCCCCGTATTCGTGCGGAGCTGTTGCTCTCGCAATTCCCGCGAGTATTTTTCACCTTTGCCAGTCGGGGTCAACAACGTTACGTCTTTTCCCTTACTGTTCTTGCCCTGCCAGGCTACTATCTTACGTTCCTTTTTTGCCATTTGTCCTTTACCTCTTTTTTTTATTTGCTCGCCGTATTCACAACGCGAACAGCGATTTTAATTATCACAGCTCCTCCACATGCAACGACATGTATTTCTCGAGCTGGTCTTTCGTTACCTGAAGCGGATAATCATAAAGCTCCGTTTTCAGATAGTACCGCGGCGCGTCATATACCGTCAGTTTCTCCGCGTCCATACATACATGCGATTCCGACGCATATACCACTGCGCCGTTCTTCAAATTATAATGATACACACGTTCGAATAACGGATAATACCCACGATTGTATTGACTGTCCCATTCCGTATAGCGCGAAAGCCAATGCCTCCGACCGGCACGGTTTTTGAAATCGAATTTACTTTCTTCTTGCTTTAATTCGGTTCCGACGTCGGATTTGCAATCCGTCGCCGACGTATCTGACTGTTCTTCCGGTTCAAAAACTTCTTCCTTTCTCGCAAGATCCGTCAATGTTATTTGTCCCGGCAAAACATCGGGATTTTTCGAGGTCGGTTTTAATTTTGCTTCGGCATGTTTCTTCGCTTCCGTCAAAGCTTCTTTCGGCGTCCATGTACTGCTATAAGCCGTTTTCAACAGATTTTTTACAAGACGCATTTCCGCGACGGTCATTTTAGGATTAAAGAATTTACGGTCACATTCTGAAACCGAACCAAGTTCCACAAGCTGGCTCGTGTTATACCCCGCGTATTTTTTGTCGATAAAATCTACGTTTTCGCCATTCAGCTTGACAAACTCCGCGATGTTTAACAAATTTGAAACTTTCGTTTTACTGAAACCGAACGCATAAACGCAAAAATCTTCGAAACGATCATACGAAAAACAGATATTCGCATTCGGATCGAATACTTCCCGCCAATACAATGATTGTTTTAATTCTTTCAGACGGAGCCCCAATAAGCACATGTCCTTGACCGTTGCGTGGGCGTACTCCAAGATCCTTTGGCAGTCTGTTAAAAAACCCTGTTTTTCGTCCTCCGTTACATAGCACGAGTATTTGAAAAAATTAAAATTCTCCCGCGATTGAAAATCTAATAACTCCGACATTCCTTCCTCCTATTACCTTCCTCAAGGTGTTTCGTTTGGTAACGGGTCTTTATTCGGAACCCGATAAACCGATTTTCAAAAAACATTTCAGGTTGTGTGGTCTTTGATTTTCAAAGCGTCAGAAGATCAGCCCGCTTTCTTTCCTGCCATTCTTCCGCTCCTTTGTGTTTTCGCTTAAAACTTGATCGCTCCGTTATTTACGTTTACGTCTGTCACCGATACTGAAAATGTACTTGTTCCTGCCGAATAGCTCTTTTGATACGCGCCGTTTGAATATTTGCCCGTGGCCGTAATCCGATATAAAAACAGTTCGCCTTGATACTTCAAAAATGCGTTTCGGACATTGTTCATTTGCGCTATCCCCATTGCTCCCGTCGTGCCTCCGCTATATTTCAGGATCTTCAATACGTTTTCTTTCGAGCTTACAAAAGAAGTTTCCGTACTGCTCCACCCCGAACTGATGCTGTCAGCCGCAAGCCCTGTCAAATTTGCTTTAACGCCCAATATCGCCGATGGCGCCGTCATTAACGTGCAGCTATAAGTAAAGGTATCATCTACCGTACCCGTTCCGCAGACCGCCGCACACTCCCACGTATATGTGTATCCCTCCGCACTGAACTCGACGGTTTCCGCCGGGCTTCCGTTCTTTTTCATGGTCACCGAGACATCTGTGATTCGCTTGACGTAATCCACCGTTACTTCCGCTTGCGCATACGTATTATCCCGAGAGGTCACTTTCACTTGTATTTGTTCGCCGAAGGCCTGTTTACATTCCACCACCGCCGTCAGCGCTCCGTCCGCGCTCGGCGTTACCGTCACATAGTCCGTTATCGTTTTCCCGCTCGACCACGCCGAACTCGCATTCTTAAATGCGATACTCCAATCTACCTTTTTATTCGTCGCGTCCGACGAATAAAAAGGTAGATTGGAGTATCGCATTTAAGAATGCGAG
>OJMH01001626.1_pt1 | contig 21671 bp, 16 predicted proteins | sample 1597111 | NCBI WGS metagenome assembly OJMH01 (sample SAMEA2452115, study PRJEB22498) | human gut metagenome | reverse complement strand
TCGGCGCAAACCAGTCGCTTATCGTCTCTGCTAGCCGCTCAAACTCTTTCGGCGCAACATATCTCTTTGTCTTCGTCATTTCATTTAACTTACTTATGTTGTCCATGCATTGATTTGCAGTCTGGCTCTTATTGTTTAATAATTCGCATAACTTCTCTTTACCCACTCTTGCAAAATTTCATAAAATGATAGTACTAATCATATCACATGGGACCTTCAGCCACAACTTTGACAATAGAAAAGTACCCTCTTACAATGCTCCGGTATCCGCTTTATATGCAGACTGCCTTTACCATCTCCAGCCCTTTGTACGACATTTGCGCGCCTTTTATATCGAATCTCTCTTGACATTAATCGCATCGTTTATCCTGGCTTAGGGTCGGATATTGTCGTCGCAATCTTCTAGCCTTTGCGTATCGCGCGCTCGTCTATGCATAGGATTGTCGGACAATCGCATTTGAGCTTTTCTTTTGGCTTTAAATCTCTCGGATTATTCGCTCCGCAGTGCTTTGCAAGACTCACAACTGCTTTGAATATGCGCTTATTTGCGACGCAGTCCAGATACCTTTCAGCAACGGCATCCTTGAAGTTTTCCGACATGCGCTTCTGCAGCTTTAACCCCCTAATGGTATCCCTAAAACAGATGTCCGCAATGCGGACCATCGTTTAGCCCTAATTTTGATATTGTGTGCCCTGCCGTAATTTTGCCTTGCGCTCTAAGTAGCCGTAAAAAATGCTGTTTCTTGCCCCGCAGAAGCGGCAAAATGGTATGCCATCTTGCGAATATAATCTATACTAGCAATATACGCTTCCCCATCCGTTTTTCGTACCCTGTAAAAACTTAATGCCACTCGAGGCTTTGTAGAATGTTTATTATACCCTTTGACCCATCTTTTCCTAGCCTTTTTGATCCTTCTCTTAACCCGCATTTTCCATCCATAACTCCGGCTTTCTCGTAGAACAGATAAGTTGGAGGAAATTCAAAATTTGCCTCTCTATAATCTATAATTTATTAAGTTATTATAACTGTAAGGTAAGCCACCGGCAGATTCGCTTTAATATATGGCACCGACTTACAAGCAAAGGTTTTAATTCAAAAAAGTTGAGGCGTATAGATTTTCGGGAAGCAAATTTTGCATATACAAAAAAATACTAATTGTAGTAAATGTGATATATAGTAGCGAACCGCCTTTCAACTCAAATGCCCTTCCTTCGGCATCCACATCAGTCGTCCAATACAAGATATTCTTGGCTTCAAAAAGGTCGTTTATATCAAAAACCTTCAATACCAAGCACTGAGATTTTAAAATTTTTAAAGCATTTCAAGACAATGAAAATATCGTTAACAACCATTCATTTATGGCTTGAAATGCATGCAAGAATTCCCTTATAATCATATAATTAAACATCGGGTTTTTATTCATTAATGAAAATCTATATTTAAAAAATTTTATGAGAAACTGGATTTCAACATTAAATAACACAATATCAAACGCCCAGTCTATATGAAAAGATTAACGATATGCCTTTGGTTTTTATTTGCTTATTCTACGGGATTCGCGGAAGACATAGTAATATTTGATGTTAAAAACCCTAACGACTCCACGCTGAAGTCGAATACCCCTAGAGATGAAAATGGGGCTATTATAGCGACTTCAAATCCCATAGTTTTTGAAGGAAATTTCAATTTGGATGCCAATAGAAAGCTGGCGTTAGATTTGGAAAATCCGGAAAATGTGATACTAAGATTCGACGTGGAGTTTTTAGATAATTTAAAAACAAAAAATCAAGAGATAAACCGGCGCATTTCTGCGGTTGTTGGCCCGAATGAGAAAGGGCGCATAGTTATCGACGCCCTAAAACCATTAAAGCACCCGGAAATTCTCAAAAAAATGAAAATAATGCGCAACGATCCATTCGCCAGATGCGACCGCAATGCAAGTTGCAATATGTCCAATGTAAAGCGCATTACAATAAAAGCCGTAATTGGGCATAGCAGTATCCCGCCTGTTCGAATATCGAAAATTATCGCGCTAGACACAAGTTCTGAAAAGCTTCCAGATTGGTATTATATGGGCGAAAAAGAATTTTTCCCGTTTATTGATAAATACGGACAGTTTAAATTTAAGGAATGGGAAAACAAAGTTCATTCAGACAAAGACTTGCAAGCGCAAAAGAATTTGGAGCTGAAAGAGCTAAAAGAGCTTCCTGGAGCCGCAGATTGGAACAAATATGGAGGATGGAACAAAGGCCCGCAATTTGAAGCCACAGGAAGATTCCGAGTGCAAAAGCATAACGGCAAATGGTGGATGGTTGACCCAGAAGGCAAACTGTTTTGGTCGCACGGAGTGGTTCGCGTGACACCGTCTTCGGCAGTGACCCCGCTCGACGGGCGTGAATTCTATTTTGAAAATCTCCCCGGTAAAAACGATGAATTTGCATTATTCTACACCACCAAAGACGAACTGCTCGCCCCATATTACACTATACGTGGCCTAAAAAAAACATACGATTTTTCCGCTGCAAACATATTCCGCAAATACGGCGAACAATGGCGCTCCAAATATGCCGATATAGCCCATAAGCGCTTAAGGAGCTGGGGATTAAACACCATAGCAAACAGTTCAGACAAGTTTATATACTCTCAAAATAAAACTCCATTTATAGAGCGCCTAGAAACTCGTGGGCCATCTTTTTCCGGTTCAAAAGGCTGGTGGCCTGTTTGCGATCCTTTTGATCCTGAGTTCCGCTCCTACCTTAGGGCGCAACTCGAGAAAAGGAAAAGCGAGTTTATAAATCCGTGGTGCATAGGTTTATTTGTTGACAATGAGCACTACTGGGGCGCACCTGAATTCATAGGCAAATGCACTTTAATGTCTCCTGCCTCGCTAAAGGCAAAAAATGTTTTTGTAAACGACCTGCGCAATAAATACAAAAGTATAGACGCCCTAAATAAAGCTTGGGACAGCAAGTACTCCGATTGGGAAAGCATTTTAAACTCGACTGATATTCCCGCCGGCGCCGACAAAAAAGACTTGGCCTCTTTTTCCGAAAAAGTAATAGACGCCTACTTTAAGACAATACGCGAGGAAATTAAACGTTTCGATCCCGATATGCTATATATGGGCTGCCGTTTTGCCGGGTTCAATCCTATGATACTTAGAATAGCCGACAAATATTGCGACGTAATAAGCTACAATATCTACGCATACAAATTAGACAAGTTCAAGCTTCCAAACGGCATCGATAAGCCCGTAATCATAGGAGAATTCCACTTCGGTGCCGTTAGCGATACAGGCAAGTTCCATCCAAGCCTCTGCATTGCAAAAGATCAAAAAAGCAGGGGCGCGTGTTATAGGCAATACGTTCTGGACGCACTCAAACATCCAAACATAATAGGAACACACTGGCACCAGTTCTCAGACCAAGCCACGACAGGGCGTTTTGACGGAGAGAATTTCCAAGTAGGATTAACGGACATCTGTGACACCCCTTACAAAGAAACCATTAATGCCTTGCGCGATATGGGTTATAATATGTATAAAATAAGGAATGGGCATTCCAATTAATTTTATTTAAATGCTTAGTAGTATTAAAATAAACCGATGTTATAACAACGGCTAAGATATTTATATTTTCCGGGCTTGTGCAATAAGGGCAAAAACGGCAGGACAAGATTGTCCTGCCGTTTTCAAGCTCGGATTTAGAGCCATGCAAAAGCTCATAATCCGCTCCGCTTAACGGGCGGATTTTTATATGCCAAAAATTATAATTTAGAGGCAATGCGCAAAACAATCATGATGCCTGTTCCGGCGCTTACGCGCGTTTATTTTCACGCGATATAAACCAGCGGCTATGCAATCCCAATAGGCGTTTGTAACAAGGCTTTATCCATCCCACCATAGGCAACTTTTACAATTCTTGACAAATTGAAGATTGAGATATTCTAACGGCAAATCTTTTGGGAAAATTTCAACAGTAAAAGAATTTTTTCCAATCAAACAGTCGGGTTTGCCTAAAAGTTTTATTTTTGCAATAACAGCTGGCGCCTGTTTGCAATGCCTGAAAAAAGGGGGATGTTATCCGCCGCAAGGGAAAAGAATCCCGGCTGCATGGCAACAAGTCAGAAAGCATGCAGCCATACAAAATAACTCTAGCGCCAAATCTGATTTTTACGGGAAAAAGCGCATTTCCGCGCCGACATTACGAATCGCCGTTTTCAGCCTCTAAACGGGCTATCTCTTTGGAATCGACTCCCAAAAGCGCCATTTGGCTTATTAAGAATCTCCGCGTGGCCTGAGTTTGAGACGCATTTTTAAAATCAAGCAAAGAAGCAAACCCCTTTAAAGCTTCATCCTTTCTGCCCAAATTATTTGCAATTATCAGATACGCCATAGCCCTGTTATAATCGCGGGAATCAGACATAAGTTTTTGAAGTTCGGCATCAACATCAGCCAGCTTTAAATTAAGCAGTCCAACGCTTCCCCAATATCTAATAAAGGGATTGCCGGATTCCACCATTTTGCGTATTTTTTTCTCGTCGGCCTTATCGCATTCCGAAGCAGTCCAAGCCGCCTCAAACACCTTTTCATACCCGCACTCAGAAGACCTGGCAAAATCGTACACAGTAGAATGTTTCTTCAAAATTTCATCGTATGCAAATTCCGGAATTACGCCCAAATCGCGAGATTCTAACATCGCTTTCTTCAGGCGGTTTTTCATGTCTTTAAGAAGTTTGCCGTGCGATTTGCCATAGGCTAAATTTTTTGTCTCGTCGGGATCTGAAGCCGTATCGTACAAGAAATGCGCGCCTTGGGGCTTCCACCAATATGCGAACTCGTCTGGAAGCGAGCCGTCGGAAAAGCCCCGCCAATAAGCCCTCCAACCTGCCTGTCCAAACGCATAGTTTGAAACTATGAGCGGATGCATAAACGCGAAATAATTTCTAATATACCTTGCATTTCCGGACACTATTGCGCGGCTAAAATACGTCCTCTCGTCGAAGCGCGACGAAATCAGGAATATGTCTGATTTCTCTCGATCCACATTTTGCCCCAAGAAAGGCTTGCCCTGCATTTGTTCCGGAATTTTTATTCCCGCCAGATTTAAAATTGTTGGGGCTAAATCAGTGAAATCCACTGTGCGCTCGGAGATTTCACCGCTATGACCGAACGGGTTTAAATGTTTTAGTTTTTCGGGAATATATACGATAAGCGGAACTTGCGTGCCGTCTTTGTTCAAATTGCGCTTTTGCCTGGGAAGGATGCCGCCGTGGTCGGAGTAGTAGAATATTATAGTGTTGTCGACGACATCTTTAGGCTCTTTCATCAAATCGGAAATTATCTCCCCTACCCGCCTATCCATAGCTTTTATGCAGTCGTAGTAAATGGCTATGTCGCTTTTTATTTCTGGCAAATTTGGAAGATAGAAACCCGCTAAAAATTACGGATTGCAAGGCGGTAAAATCCCTGCGTTTTTTTCATAAGCCGCTAAAATACGGCAAAACAAAAAATAGGTTATTTTAGTTTTGAATTTTCTTGGTCCTCAACCGAAGGATCCCTGCCAATAATTCTAAAAATTTCTGCAAGCGCGTCTTGGCAATCGTATTTTGCCGAGACTGCGTCGGCTTGGGCCGAAGTGTAAGACACCTGCGCGTCGGTTCTTTCAAGCGACGATGCTTTCCCGACATTAAAACGCTCAGTCACAAGCTCTAAATTTTCTTTGGCTACTTTTTCGGAAGCCAGAGCGACTTCGTACTGTTTTTTTGCCTTATTTAAATTTAGGCGCGCGGTTGTAAGCTCTGCATAGACGCTCTGCTCGTACTCTGCTATTTGGCTTCTTGCAGTTCTAAGCTGGGAAACGGCCTGTTTTATTGCGTTTATATTACGGTTCCCATTAAAAATATTTTGGGCTATTTCCGCGCCTCCGGTAAGATTCCAAATGGCGGGCCATCCTTGGGAAAGACCGGCGGCCAAGGCTTCGGCGCTCAGGCTTATGGTTGGATAAAGCTCGGCTATTTGCTCGTCTATGTACAACTTTGCAGCCTCTGCATTCGCGCGCAGTATCCCCAATGAAGGATCGGTTTTTCGCACTATTTCCATCAGCGCGTCTACTCCTATTTCAACATCCGGCATTTGCCCTTCTCCGGTCAAAAAATCAAAAGCGCTGTCAAATCCCAATGTTTTAACTAGTTCCGCTTGTGCTGTTCGCACATTATTTGCGGAAGTTATTTGGTCCAATACGGATGAATCGTAATCGACCCGCGCCTTTGAACAGTCGTATTTAGTTCCTTTGCCATGCTCGTATTTTGCAAGCATATGGTCCAAATGCTCCTTATACTGGGCAACCGCCTGTTCCGCGACAATATTCAGCTCTATCCTTCTCTTGAGTTCAAAGAAAGCTTTCCTAACACTGTAAACGGAATTGACGCGCGCCAAAATAAGCTCTTTTTCCGCCGCAACAACATTTTGGATTTCCTGCGCAACCTTAGCGTCGGTCTTGCCAAAGTCGTATATAAGCAGCTTAAAATCCACGCCGCCATATCCGTTTCCGTCGAAATGAGAAGATTGGGGGCGCTTGAATTCGTTAGAAGTTCCCGCCTCGTATCCGGCAACTAGATCAAAAGTTGGCAGGTAGTCGGCTTTTACTATTTTCAGTTGAAGCTGCGCCGAAATCAAGTTTTGGCCTGCTTGAAACACTGAAGGGCTCGATCGCAGCGCAACACGCTCGAGTTCGCCGAGATTATAAGTTTTGCCTGCTTCAATTCCCATTTCTGCGGGAGTGACCGTGCGTTCTCCTTCAAGGAGCGGATCACCTTTTTGTGCTTTGCGCGCCTCGTCAACAGTAGAACACGAAGCCAAAAGCCCAGCGGAAACCAAAAATATGAACAATATTATGTTTTTCATCGCATTTTTATCCCTACGCGCGAATTAAAGCGTTCGCGTATACTTTGCACCAGAGCGTAAAGGCACGGAGTCATAACAACCCCAAGGCACGTAGCCACCAGCATCCCGGAAAAAGTTGTTATACCTATTGCCCGCCTGCTTGCGGCGCCCGCTCCGGAAGCCATAACAAGCGGTAGAACGCCAAATACGAAAGAAAGAGCCGTCATCATAACTGCCCTAAAACGCTGGGATGCGCCATTGAGGGCGGCTTGGCGTATTGGCGTTCCCATAGCCCTTTCCTGTTTAGAAAACTCGACCATAAGAATCGCGTTTTTTGCGGCAAGTCCGACTAGCATTACCATTCCCAGTTGGGCGTATATGCTGAAGCTCTCCCCAGCTATAAGCAATCCGGCGATTGCCCCCATTACAGGCGCGCAAACGGTCATCATAATCGGAACCGGTATCGTCCAGCTTTCATATTGCGCAACAAGGAAGAGATACGCAAATAAAATTGCCAGAGCCATCAGTTGGATAATTTTATTTTCATTTTGCTTTTCCTGATAACTCATTCCCGTCCACGCCACCGAATATCCGGCAGGAAGTTTTTCCGATTCTATTTTTCTCATTATCTCTCCAGTCGAGACGCTGGAATCTGTCATGACATTAATTTCGGTAGAGAGCAGCTTGTTAAACATATTTATCTGCTTTGGGGCCGAACCAAGCCTTAATCCCGCCAAAGAGGCAAGAGGAACCATATCACCGTCTGTGCTGGCCACCTGAAGCTCCATAATGTCGCGCAAATCCGACCTCATCCCGCGTTCGGCTTGCATATTCACTTCGAAAACATCGCCCAATATATTGAAATCGTTTATATAAAATGAAGCTATATTATTCTGCAACGCAGAAAATATCGAGCTTACAGGAACGCGCAATGTCTCTGCCTTATCGCGGTCTATATCCACGACAAGCTGCGGGATTTCGCTAGAATTTGTAGTCATAGAGCTTATAACCCCCGGATACGCCGCGATTTTTGCCGCCAGTTTTTTAGCCTCCTCCATAATTTCTTTTGAAGAAACTTCCCCGGATGCGGTAAGCGCAAAAGATATGCCCCCTGTCATGCCAAGCCCCATTATCGCCGGCGGAGTAAAACATATAACTTTCGCCTCCGGAATCTGCGCCGACAAGCCTTGCACGCGCGCTAGAATGGAGTCTAGGCTTAGTTCTTCGGATTTTCTTTCAGACCAGTCGTCCAGCTCTATAATAAGCATTGCGGTATTTTCACCGTCGCCGCTTATCATTCCCCTGCCGTTTACAACCATGCAATTTTTGACACCGTCGATAGCGCTTACAAGCCCGGAAAATTTTTCTGAAGTTTTCATGGTTCTTGAAAGCGTGGCGCCCGGAGATAGTTCAATGTCGCACATTATAGTGCCCTTGTCTTCCCGGGGTATAAATGAGGAGTTCAAAAACCCGAACAAAAAATACGCCAGACCCACAACCAAAACAAAGATTGCCGCAGTTAAAAGATTCTTTCCGGCAATAGCCGAAACTATCCGGATATAGGCGTTTTTAGACCCGTCTATTACATAGTTGACGGGCTTAAAAAATTTTCTTTCCGAAGCCGATCCCGGACGCAGAATTATAGCGCATAGAGCCGGGCTTAAAGTAAGAGCCACCACCGTAGAAAGGCTGAGCGCTATGCACATGGTGACGGCAAACTGCGTATATATCTCTCCGACCATACCGCCATAAAAAGCCAACGGTACATAGCACGCTATCGTGACCAAAGTAGTCGCAATAACCGCGCCGCTGATTTGTTTCATAGACTTTATGCTGGCGCTTTTTGCGTCCAGCCCTTCCCGCTGCATTACAGATTGGCAATTTTCGACTACCACAATCGCATCGTCCACGAGAGATCCTATTACTAAAATCAACCCGAACATCGTCAGCAGGTTTATACTGTACCCCAAGGCGTATATCGCGGTAAACGTTCCGACCAAAGATATTGGAATTGCCAGGGATGGAATTATTGTCGCCCGCCAGTCCTGCAAGAAAAGATAGGTTATAATAACGACAAGCAAAAGGGCAGAAACCAACGTTACGACGATTTCCTCCATAGAAATTATGATAAATTTTGTGGGATCGTACGCGGTGCTCCAAGTTACTCCGGGAGGGAAAGATTTTTCCAATCGGGCAAGCTCCGCTTTTACGCCTTCAATGGTTTCGATCGCGTTTGCGTCCGTGCTTCTAAAAACACCCAATCCCGCGGAAGATTTCCCGTTGAACTTGCTGTTGGAGCTGTACGACTCGGCTCCGAGCTCTATTCTGGCAATGTCTTTTAAACGCAATATATTTCCGTTGGCGTCGCTTCTTACTATTATATTTTCGAACTCCTCAACTGTTTTTAAGCGGCCTTTGACATCAACTTTAAACTGCATATATTCGTTTCCGCCCTCCGAGCCGAGAGTTCCGGCAGCCGCTTGAAGATTTTGGCTCTCCACCGCGTTTTGAATGTCTGAGGTGGATATTCCCAACCCTCCCATCCTAATCGGATCTATCCATATTCTCATTGAATACGTCATTGCGCCGAAAGCGTCGGCGGAAGAGACGCCTTTAACCCTGCTTAGGGCATCTGATATAGTGGTCGAGGCGTAGTTATTTAGCTGCATTATCGACATGCTCGAACCGTCCGTCTGCAGCTGGAACATTGCCAGCAAGTCCCCCGAACGCTTGCGCACGTCTATTCCTGTGCGCTGAACTTCGCTTGGCAACTTTGCTTCGGAACGCTTTACTGCGTTTTGAACCTCCACCATGGCAATGTCTTGGTTTGTTCCGGTCTCGAACGTGAGAGAACACGAATACGATCCTGTGTTGGAACACTCCGAAGAAAAATACAATAAATCTTCAAGCCCGTTAAATTCCGATTCCAAGACAAGCGCGACTGTGTCCCTCATCACCTCCGCGCTGGCGCCGCTATACGTTGCCGAAACCCTTATTTGCGGCGGCGAAATTTCCGGATATTCCGCGACAGGCAATTTAAACATCGTGAGTATGCCCGTTATTACTAGCAGCAAACTCACAACCGCAGCAAACCTGGGACGCTCTATAAAAAACTTCGAGAACATTTTCTTTTCCCTTATTTTGCAACTTCTATTTTTACGCCTTCGACAACCTTATGCGGGCCGTCGGAAACGACCCTCTCCCCCTCGGACAACCCGGAATTTAAGAACTGCATTCCATCGGAAGATCGCCCCAGCACGACGTTTCTGCGGCGGGGAATGTCATTTTCGTCCACAACGTAAACATACGATGACTCTTCGTCGTGAAGGATTGCTGAAACCGGAACGCGGACTTTTGACTTGTCGTCTTTGCGCTTCAAATATACCGCGACCGTATTATTTGGAAGCAAGCGCGATTTTGAATTTTTAAATTTCGCAAATATAGGGACCGTGTCGGTGGTTTTAACCGCTTCATTGTTGATAAATTCTATCTCTCCTTCCTCGTCATAAAAAGTGTCGTCGGCTAGCTTTAGCCTTACCACACAAGTTTTTCTCAAAGTTTCTATGTCTGAAAAGTTCTCAAGAAAATCCCTGCTGCTCATCGAAAACTTGACCCTTATAGGGTCTAACTGGACTATTGTTGCCAGAATTCCGGAGGAAGGCGTTATATAATTTCCTTCGGTGTAATTCGTCAACCCTATTACACCGGATATGGGCGAATATATCTTGCAATGTTTTAAGTCGTCTTCCGAGAGTATCAAATCCGCCTCGGCGCCCAAAAGTGAAGCCTGGTAAGACTTATATTGGCTCAGCGAGCTCTCCATTTCATCTTTTGTTGAGACACCTTTTTTAAAAAGTTCGTTTGTGCGCTCGTAGTCGTTTCTAGCGTAAATTAGTTTTGCCTCGTACTCCTCTATTTTTGACTTGTCGCTCTTGTACATAGCGGCATAACGAGTGTCGTCAAACGTGTATAGGAGCCTTCCCTTTTCCACGTACTCGCCGTCTTTAAACCCAACTTTTACAAGGTCTGCGGATATTCTTGACGTTATATTTACAGTCTCTATCGGCATCACTTGAGCTGTGTATCTAAAAGTTTCCGGCTCCCCTGCACTGTCGGCTTTGTAAACAGGAACGCATATTTTTCCCCCCGCACCCGCGGCTGAATAGGCATTTGCGAAAGCGCACGCCGAAATAGCGCCAAATGCGAATATGGTTTTGATTCTTGCAATCATGACAGTTCCCTTTCCAACCCTTCGTAAACTATACTCAGCAGCCTATGAAGCGACTTTTTATCGCGCTCCGACAAGCCTTCAAATACCGGCAATACATGTTTTTCGATTATGCGGTCTATTTTCTTTGTAATGCCTTCCAGTTTTTTTGTTCCGCAAATCATTACAGTGCGCCCGTCTTTGTTCCCGCGGGATTTTTTTAGATACCCCCGCCTCACAAGGCCGGCTACAGACTGAGACAAGGCACTTTTAGACACTCTTAATTCGTCCGACAAGCTCCCTATTGAAATCTCTCCGTTCCTGCATATAAACTGAAGTATTTCCATTTGGTTTATTGTCAATCCGCTAAAGCGTTTATTGTCTTTATGAGCCACGAATCGCTTGGCCTTTTCGGCGCAAGCGTGCAGAAGAAGAAAAATCGATCCGGAAAGCTTCTCTTTCATAAAATCTAAATTCCTAAATTATTTTAGTTTTCTAAACTTATTATTTTGTTCCAGTCAACAGAAAAATTCAAATTGAAATTCGCTACTCCCCATGTATGAGGCTGCGGCCAGCTGTCTGCGAATTTTACGCATCCGTTTGTAATCGCGTTTTGGTTTCAATCGGAAAACAAGCGAGCAAAGGCGCGCTCAAAACAGTGGATGAAGAAGAAAAAAATGTTAGACAAGTCTAATTTTTTTGTTGACACCGCGAAAACAAAAACATTTCCTACGTCAAAAAAAATGAAAGACCGAAAGAAATATTTAACCAGGGCGAGAGAAGACTATTTGGAGGCAGTTCTTATATTGTCGGAGAGGTATGCCAGCATACGCCCGATCGACTTGGCGAAATTTATGGAAGTGTCAAAAGCAACAGTTTCCGTGACTTTGGCGGCGTTGTGCAGCGCAGGATACCTTTATTACGATAAGCGCAAGGCAATAAAATTTACCCCGAAAGGTAGGCAGGCCGCCGAGTCGGTTTTGAAAAAGCACAACATCTTATTCCAATTTTTGACGTCGAACCTCGGAATAGCCCGCTCCGCGGCCCATGAGGCCGCATGCAAAATGGAACATTCAATAGATTTAGATATGGCAGAAAAACTTTCAAATTTCATCAAAAGGCTTGGCGACCAAACAGCAAGCGAGGAAACTCCACCTGACGATGGAGGGCAAAACTTTCAGGGATTCAAGCCGAAGAAAAATTTTTTAAATAAAAGTTAGATTCGACTAACTTCCCCGCCAAATCCGCATAAAAAAACAGGCCGCATAGATATTTTTTCAACAAAAGTTAGATTAACCTAATAATACTCAATATGGACATAAGAAAAATCGCAAGCACCGCCATGGGCGGAATAAGCATATTTGCGTCGTGCGCTTTTGCGCAAGGCGCGTCTCAAACGGACAAAAATACGCCAGAAGCAGAAGGCTGGACTGAACGCGAAAGCCTCTTCTTGGCGGCCGCTGCCGAAGACATATCAAAGGATTCGGGGTTTACCCCGTCTTTAAACTGGACTGGCGAAATCTGGAGCAATGTATCAGACGGCCGCGACATACACACCATAGCCGACTCTCTTTTTACGTTGGGCTTTGAACAGGACTTATCCGCCATCGGAAAGACAGACGGGCTTGGAAGAATAGGCATCAGCGCATTCTACTATGCGCAGACAAACAACGGGGAACTTCGAGGATTCGACTCGTCCCAAGGATGTTTCAGCAATATAGTCGCCGGAGACATGGCACGGGTTTTTGAAATATATTACGCCAATGAATTTGAAACCGCCGCGGGAAACATAGGCTTCAGAATAGGTCAGCTTGCCGCCGACGAGGACTTCATGGGTATGGATTACTCTGACGTTTTCTTGAATTCGTCTTTCGGAGCTATGCCGAATGTCGCGCCAGGACAGTTATTTTCGCAATACAATGTCGCCACTCCTGGGCTTGTAATATATTACGCGTTCAATAATTTCGACGCGACGTTCGGAGTATACAACGGAAATATAGCAGAAGACATCTCATCAAACAACGGCTTCGACTACAATAATGTCTTCGACACTGTCGCCTTGTGGTATCAGCTCGGATACAACTATGAAATCGGGGGGCTTGGCGGGCGCGTCATGTTTGGCGGGAACTACCACAGCGACCCTTCCAAAATTAATTTCGACGCCATAGACGCGGGAAGCTTTTATTCGTTTTACTTCGGAATACAGCAGACTATCGTAAACAACTCGGACGGAGACGCGCTTTTTGGAGTTTACACAAGAATAGGAATTGTTCCAGACAGCAAGGCTTCTGATAATAATTTTTACGCAGACTTTGGATTCAATTGGTTTGGGCCAATACCGTGCAGAAGCGACGACATATTTGCCGTCGGATTTTCAGTCATAGAAAACGAACGGGCAGCACGCTCTGAATACGCCCACTACGACGGCGCGCTGGAAATAACATATAAATGCCAATTAACACCGGCTATTTCGCTGCAGCCCGACTTTCAAATATTTGTAAACCAGGGAGGCGGAAACGACTCAAAAGCCGCCTACATCGCCGGCGCAAGACTTGAAGTTAACTTCTAAGATATTACCGCTAACTTAAAATTAAAAATATGAATACTAAATCGAAAAACATCTACAACAAAAGGCTATCATTGAGAAAACTCGCAGCTTGCGCGGCATTTGGATTCTGCCTATCGGCCTGCTCGCACGCAATCGACTCAAGCGCAGTTCTTCAATCGTACGTAGACAATACGGTAGTTGCCACATATTCCAAAATGAGCGATTCTGCTATTGAATTCAACGCAGCAGCATCGGAATTAAAGAAAAGCCCTTCCGATGAAAATGCGGAAAAGGCAGCAAAGAAATGGAGCCAAGTGCGCACATATTGGGAACAGGGAGAGTCTTTCCTCTTCGGACCAGCAGCTTTTGCAAACTTGGACCCCAACTTGGACTCGTGGCCACTGGACCAATCTCAACTAGATACCCTTATCAAAAGCATAAACAAAGGGGAAATATCTATTGACGCGCCATATATAAGAAGCGGGCTGGGAGCCGCCTTCCGGGGATTCCATACAGCGGAATACCTGCTTTTCAGAGATGGCAAAGTGCGCAAGGCCGCCGATATTTCAAAGGCTGAGCTAGAGTATCTTGCGGCTGTGGCGCAAGTATTGGCGGAAGATTGCATCGCATTAGAATCGTGGTGGAAAGGCGCAGATGCGCTCTCGGATTCAAAAGCTAAAATTCTCGAAGCCGCCGAAATAGAAACCAGCGGTTCATATGCAAATGAGATGAAAAATGCAGGGAAAAGCGGAAGCCGGTACGCTTCCGACAAAGAGGCGATTAGCGAAATATTCGACGGATGCATAGATATCGTCGACGAAATCGCTGAATCTAAAATAGGGACTCCTGCAAAGACTGAAAATCCACTGGAATGCGAATCGCGGCACAGCGGCTCGAGCCTTACGGACATACGCGACAATATTATCAGCGTTCGAAATTCTTACGAAGGAATAAATTCCGGCGGAAAGAATCTGTCCGCCCTTGTCGCAACCAAATCTGAAGAAACGGATGCGGAGGTAAAAAAAGCGATAAAAGACACGCTTATGGCAGTTGAAAGCCTCAAATCCCCAATGTTTAATAACCTAAAGGAGAATAAGGATGGATTCAAAGTCGCGATAGAAAAATGCCAAAATCTTTCTGAAGTTCTGGCAAAGGCCAAAGGGCTCGTCGCCGAGTAGGATTTTATATATTTAATTTTCTTGATGGTTACCCGCGGGCTTCCGTGTAAAACAACGCTTTTCGCGGAAGCCCCCTGCTTTTAAAGGGAAATTTTATGTTTATTCTTAGAAACCTCGCAATCGCAGCTCATTCGTTATGCTCCATAGCATTTTTATGCGCGTGTTCGGAAACAAAGAACGCAAACTTAAAAAAATCCGAAACTTTTATACCGCAAAAAGCGGCGGCTATTGGTTATCCCCATCCGGATATTCCTTTAGACGCCTTAATAACACCGGAGGTTAAGTCGTACGCTGCATTCAAAGATATAAAAGCGGAATATATAAGAGAATCTTGCGTAAAATGCCACGTCAACGCAACTGTAAATATGAATATGCCCCCAATAAAGGATTCAAATGGAAATAAAGGCCCCGCGTACTATCTCGGAGGCAAGGCCGGAACGGTTTTTATTTCGAACTCGAAATCTTTCGAGCAGCCTTCACCTGCTGTCGTCGATGCGGGCCTTGTATCCAAATTCAAGCAGGGCGAGGCAATCTTTGAGGGCAACTTTGTGGCAACAAAAAACGTTCCTTTTGGCGGACTTGGCCCAACATATATGAAAACATCGTGCATAGCCTGCCACCCTGGATATGGAAGAGCGCGCAGAACCGGAAATTTCGCTCAGGAATATGGGAACGGCTACATAGCAACCGTGCATAATCCAGATGGAAGCATAGTAAAAGGATATACCGACATGCTCCAAATAAACTCGGTAAAGCCCTATTTGCCATACGCAAAAGGCGTCAAAATATCTTGGCATAATTTCGTGGACAAATATTCAAACCGGTATCCGGACGGAACACCGTATAATAAAGGCAAAAAAACCGAAGGCACTTTGACCTATCCGTCTGCCGACATAATAGATCCGCTATTGCCCCTGCCCCGGAACTATAAAGTTTCAATAGAATCCACAATAGGAATTTACGGAACCGGAATGTTGGATGCAATTCCAGACAGTTCAATTATAGAAGAATACAATCGCCAACAATCCTTGACAGGCCCGATAAAAGGAACTCATGGAAAATGGATTTACGACCAAAAATCGGGAAAGAAACGCCTAGGAAAATTTACATGGCACTGTTCAAGGGCGACTCTAGACGACGGGCCTGGCTCAAACGGAATTTATAATACCACAAATGTATCGCGCTTCGACAGGCAAAATCTATACGGCACAAAAGAATGGATTAATAAGCATAAGGAACTCGGAATATGCGTAAAAGATTTTGAAAAGCCGCAAAAACCTGAACTCTCCAAGGAGGATTTCGAAAATTTTATGATTTGGCACAGGGGATTGGCGGTTCCAGCAGCGAGAAATCTCGACGATCCAGACGTATTGAAAGGGCGCGACATTTTTTATGAAATCGGATGTGTAGGATGCCACAAGCCCGAATGGAAAACCGGATACTACCAGCCATTCCCAGCATACTCAAACCAGACTATTCGCCCTTATACCGATATGCTCATGCACGATATGGGCAAAGAAAATGCTGGAAGGTTTCGGACTTACAGGACTCCCCCCTTATGGGGACGGGGGCTTATGAATAAAACAGCCGGGCATACCGACATGTTCCACGACCTCAGGGCCAGGGATTTTGAGGAGGCAATTCTTTGGCACTTTGGAGAAGCGGAATTTTCCAGAGAACTTTTCAGAAATCTGCCTGAAGAAAAGCGCAGCCAGCTGATAAAATTTCTGGAATCCCTTTAAAAAACAATCTTCGAGAGAAATGGAAAAACACTTAAAATATATGACAATTAAAAAAATCCAGCAGCTAGGGTGCGGAGAAATTTGTTTTCTTAGCTTAAATGGATCAGGCGAAAACAATTTCCCGACCCATTCAAAAATATTAAACTCTATTTCCGGCGTTAGAATTGCAGGTCCCGAAATTTATGCGTCAGACTTTCATGAAAATTACGGAGAAACAGAGCGCTCGGGAGAAATTTTAATCCGCGGAACCAATACAACAAATGGGATTTACAACGGGCTCCAATGTATCTCCGTCCCCAAGCCGGCTTCAAAAGAGATATTTCTAAACGGGGAGAAAGTAGGCATTGAATTCGAAGACGAATACGCGCGCTACGCCGTTTTAGGCGGAATTTTTCCATGCGATACAAATAAGTGCAAAATATCCCAAACTATAAACGTATTTGAGAATATAGAAACCGCATTAAAAGGAATCGGAATGGATTTCTCGAATGTCGTTAGAACATGGTTCTACAACGACAAAATATTGGAATGGTATGAAGAATTCAACCGCGCCAGAGATTCTTTTTTTGAATCAAGAAACATATTCGACGGAATTGTTCCCGCAAGCACCGCAATAGGATCGCGCAACTCCAGGGGAGCTGCGCTTGCGGCAAGAGCTTTTGCGGTTTTGCCGAAATCGGAGCGCGTGAAAATAGCAGAGTCCCCTTCTCCGATGCAATGTCCAGCCTCTGAATACCGCAGCTCTTTCAGCAGGGCTATGGAATTGTCCCATCCTAAATTTAGACACCTTATTATTTCTGGAACGGCGGGAATAGAATACGGCGGAAATACGGCGTTCACCGGCAACTTGGAAAAGCAAATGAATCTCGCATTGGATGTGGTCGGGGCAATTTTAAAGTCTAGGGGCATGGATTGGAGCCACGCCGTAAGAGCGGTCGCATACTTAAAAGAACAAGCCTTCCTTGAAACGTTCAACAACATTAAAATTAACCGCGGGCTTGAAGAACTTCCGTGCATTGCAATCCAAGCCGATATTTGCCGCGACGACCTCTTGTTTGAAATGGAATTGGATGCTGTGTCTCAAGAATAAGAAGAATAAATTCGGCATGCTAATATTCATAATGCAGATATCCGTCTTTTGCGCCTTGGCGATGTGCTCGATATTTATCGGAGTCGCAGACTTGCCCGTGCAAGATATTATCGCGCTTGAAGCGGAAAAATTGGATGTTTTAACGATAAGCAGAATCCCGCGTCTGTGCAGCATCGTCGCAGCCGGAGCGAGTCTTTCCGTGGCGGGATTGATTATGCAGCGCATAACGAAAAACAAATTTGTATCTCCAACGACGGCAGGAACTATGGAATGGTGCAAACTCGGCGTGATATTCGCCATAATTTGCATGCCCGAAGCGGGATCTATGGCGCGCCTGGCAGGAGCTTTTACGGTGTCCTTGGCCGGAACTTTCATATTTATGGCAGTTGTCAACAAAGTCAAAAGCCGCAATATTGTCATCGTTCCGTTAATAGGCATAATGTTGGGGGGCGTAGTCGGGGCAGCGTCGACTTTTTTCGCGTACAAATACGATATAATCCAAAATACGGCGTCCTGGCTGCAAGGCAATTTCTCCCTTGTCATAGCGGGAAAATACGAACTGCTATACCTCGGTATACCCATTATGGCTATAGCATTCCTTTATGCCGACCGCTTTACAATAGCTTCAATGGGCAAAAATACCGCAACATCGCTTGGATTGAGCTATAGAGGAATTGTCAATGCTGGAATTACCATAGTGACATTGGTTAGCTCAATAACTGTTGTGTGCGTAGGAAACATCCCTTTTGTTGGCTTAATCGTCCCTAATATAGTAAGCATATTTAAGGGCGATTCAGTAAAGGACATTCTTTGGGATACTGCTTGGTTCGGCTCGGTTCTCGTATTATTTTGCGATATTTTGGGAAGAACGATCATATTTCCCTATGAAATTCCCATAGGTGTAATATTGAGCATAATCGGAAGTTTTACATTTCTGGCGCTCATATTGAAAGGCAAGAAACATGCCTGATTCAAAACAAAAGTTTTCAAAAATGTTTTTTGTGTTGGCGATTCTATCCATTATTCTTGCGGGAATATACCTATTCGGGAATCTGCCTGCAGAAACATGGGATTACAATATCCCGAGAAGGATAAACGTGCTTTTGGCAATTTTTGCCGTGGCAGCCGCAGTGGGATTGTCTTCGGTTACATTCCAGACAATTACATCAAACTACATTCTAACTCCAAGCATTATGGGATTGGACAACCTGTATGTATTTATACAAACTCTCATAATTTGTTTCCTCGGCGCGGGTGTAACTGACACGATTATAGGGCAAACAGAATTTCTGATAACGCTCGCCGTTATGATATTCGCATCTGCCGGAATTTTTCTTTTTATGTTCAAGCTCAATTCTGGGGATGTGTTCTCAGTAGTATTGTCCGGATTAGTTTTTGGGGCGGCATTTGGAGGGCTTTCAAACTTTATGCAGGTTATAATAGATCCTAGCGAATTTTCCATATTGGAGGGGAGAATGTTCGCAAGTTTCAATAGAATCAATCTGCCGCTTCTGGGAATAAGCTCGCTGATAATTATAGGTGTATTTTTCTGGATATCACAGGATTTTAAAAGTTTAGACGCTGTCACTCTCGGGAAAAACCATTCCATAGCCCTAGGTGTGCGCTACCATAAAATTGTTTTAAAAACGCTTGTTGCAGTATCGCTGCTTACTTCGGCTTCGACCGCGCTCGTTGGGCCTGTGACATTCCTTGGAATTTTAACCGTAAGCATCGCGCGCTTTGCCTTTCCGACCTACCGCCACGCAATACTTGTTCCCGGTTCCGTTCTTACGGGCGTATGCATTTTGATATCGGGCATTATCGCAACAGAACGCATATTGGAATTCTCCGTGCCGCTGAGCGCGATAATAAATTTTATCGGCGGAATATGCTTTATATGTCTAGTACTAAAACTAAAGCGCGTATGATATCAACAGAAAATATTTCAAAGAAATACAAGAACGACTTCGCTCTAAAAGAAGTGTCCACAACTCTTCCCACAGGAAAGATTGTTGCTTTTATAGGAAGCAATGGAGCCGGGAAAAGCACGGTGTTAAACATAATCAGCCGACTGATTTCACCATCAACGGGAAACGTATATATAGACGGCAGAAAAATACCCCAATGGGAGACGGAAGAACTTGCAAAAAAGCTCACTATTCTCGGACAAAGCCTTCATTCAGAAGCTAGAATAACGGTCAAGGACTTGGTTGGGTTCGGAAGGTTTCCGCATTCCAAGGGTAATATGGACGCCAAGGACAAAAAAGCCGTCGAAGATGCGCTGGCAATAACCGGAATTGAAGAATTAAAAGACAGATTTATAGACGAACTCTCCGGAGGACAGCGACAAATGGCATACATAGCCATGTCTATCGCCCAAGATACGCAATACATTCTTTTGGACGAACCTCTGAACAATTTGGACATGGGCAGAGCGGTAAAAATTATGAAAATCATGCAACACTTGGTTAAGGAAAAATCAAAGACTGTTTTCATGGTAGTCCACGATATAAATTTCGTGTCTTTCTACGCCGACTATGTACTGGCGTTTAAAAACGGTGAGCTCAAATACCAGGGGAAAACTGATTCCATAATGAAATCGGAAATCCTCAGCGATATCTACGACATAGAGATCTCCGTGGAGAACTACCGCGGAAAGAAAATTTGCATATATTATAAATAATTAACTATCAAATATAATGAAACCACTAATACTGAAAAAAATAAAACTGTCTTTATCCGTCGCAATTGCCCTAGCCGCAATTGCGCTATTATTAAAGTATTCCGCAAACGGAAACACTGCGCTCGAAGACCGGTCCATAAAGCCCAATCCCCAAAGGATTGCAGTGCTGGACTACGGAACATTGGATACTTTCGACGCATTGGGAATCAAAGCAAAACTCGCAGTTCCCAAGAACTATATGCCGTCCTATTTAAGCAAATACAAATCAAGCGAATACGAAAATATTGGAGGATTGAAAGAATTTAACCTTGAATCCATAAACGCGTTCAAGCCGGATTTAATTGTAATTTCGGCAAGGCAGCAAGACTATAAGAACAAGCTTGAGGAAATAGCCCCAGTTTATTTCGTAAAAACTTCAGTAGCAAAAGACCAGCTTGCCGAAACTATTAAAAACATAGAGTTTTTCGGCAAACTTTTCGGAGTTCCTGAAAAAGCCGATTTAGCGATAAAAGATATACGCGCCGACGTCGAGAGAACTAAAAGAAAAGCTAAAGAAAATCCGCTTAGAACTCTTGTTTTAATTGCAAATGACGGGAAAGTGTCAGCGTTCGGCTCCGGTTCGAGATTCGGAATGGTCCATGACGCATTAGGGCTTGTCCAAGCCGATCCCGGCATAAAAGTAGGGCGCCACGGACAGCTTGTTAATTTTGAATATATAGCAGAGTTAAACCCAGACTTGATACTTGTCATAGACAGATCTGCCGCAATAGGCAAAAGCATAAAGAATACAAGAGTTCTAGACAATGCATTGGTTGGAAAAACAAACGCCGCAAAAAACAACCGCATAATAAAGTTGGATCCAGAATGCTGGTATCTGTCGGGTGGCGGAATAATATCCGTCAAAAAAATGATATCTGAAGTCGAGGAAGCTATCTCAAAATAAATTTTTTATTATTGAACTGGACAGCGGCATGCGCGTTTTCTTGCGCGCATGCTTTTTTTTTAGATTGGACATAAACTTGTAAAACTCTGTATGAGCGCCTTAAATTATATTGGTTTTGCATTGTAATGACGCTCTACATCTGATAGTTAATCAATTAAATATATAAATATCCATTGATGAGAATAGCGATTTTTTATTCCTCCTTCTTGTAGGATTTGCCCATGCAAATTCAAAGCCCAACTTCGTGCTAATTATAGCCGACGATGTTTCTCCACAGGATATTGGAGTATTCGGTTCGGAAAATGCAAAAACCCCAAATATAGATGGGTCAATACCAAAGGTTGTGGAATGGGAGAAAAAAAAGAGGGCAAAGAGAATAAAAAATGTTCTACAATG
>OJMH01001619.1_pt1 | contig 21777 bp, 16 predicted proteins | sample 1597111 | NCBI WGS metagenome assembly OJMH01 (sample SAMEA2452115, study PRJEB22498) | human gut metagenome | reverse complement strand
AAGATATTCTTTTTTTCAAATAGAACAATTTATTATAGATCCAGATAGAGAATATGGTAGTATATGCAAAGCATTGAACGGAACTATCTTAAAACTTGGACCTACATCAGATACATATATAAATGTTTTTGACATAAGAGAAGAAAGTATAGAAAAAGAAGAAAAGGGATATTTAGGTATTAAATTAAATAAATTAAAAGGTTTTTTTAATTTGATTTTTGGAGAAATGGATGAAGAAGAAAAATCTATAATAGAAGAAAAATTAATTAAATTATATGAAGATAAAAATATAAATTTTAACGATAAAAGCTTATACAAAATAAAAAATAAAAGAAAAGTTTTTAAAGAAAGTAGAGATATGCCAATATTAGAAGATTTTTACAATTTATTAGGACAAGATAAAAGAACCAAAAAATTTCACATCAAACTATTACCATTTGTAAAAGGAAGTTTGAATTATTTTAATAAATATACAAATATAAAAATAAAAAATAATTTAATAGTTGCAGATATATATGAATTAGGAGAAGAAAATATAAAATATGGTATGTACATTTTTATAGATTTATTTTGGGATTTAGTGAAAATAAATAGAAAAAATAAAAAAGTAATATATATGGACGAAATATGGAGACTAATAGGAGTGACTTCAAACAAAGAAGTTGCATCATTTATATATAAAATATTTAAAACAATAAGAAAATACGGTGGAAGTGCTGTTGCAATAACTCAAGATATTTCGGATTTATTTAGCTTGGAAGAAGGAAATTTTGGAAAGAGTATTTTAAATAATACAAGCATAAAAAATTTCTTCTCTCTTGAGGAAGAAAATATAAAAGTATTAAAAAAATATACCAATATTTCAGAAAAAGAAGAAATTGACATAAAATCATTAAGAAGAGGCGAAACGCTTATGTTTGTTGGAGAAAATCATATTCTTGCAGAGGTAAAAAGTTTTAATTATGAAGATGACATAATTAATAATGAAGAAGAAAAAAATGAAAATTAAATATTATTATATTTTATAAAAATATATGATTTAAATTTTTTTATGAAATATTATATTAAATAATTTTTATTAAAATAAAAAAAATTAGAGGAGAAAGTTTATGAATAATTTAGAAGTTGAAAATCAAATAACAAATGACGTTTCTATTGAAAATAAACAGAGAAATTTTTTGCAGACAAATATAGGGAAAGCCGTTAATACCGGATTGAATATAGGTCTTAGGTATATTCTTCCGGATGTAATAGAAGACCAAGTTATAGAAATAAAAGATAGTTTTTTACAAAATGGATTTAAAGAGGGAGTTCAAACAGCAATTGATTCAGCAATTAATTTTGGAAAAAGTGCAATAGGAATTGTAACAGGAAATTTTGAAAATGTACAACAAATGCAAACAGCAGTTAAATCTGGAGGAATAATAGATGGAATTTCAAATGTATTAAACTTTACTATTAATAAGGTAGTTAATAGTGGAAAGATTCCGTATGCCTTAGGTAGTGCAATCAAAACGGGAAAAAATGCTATATTAAATAATATAACAAAGAATATAGAAAGCGAGTTTGAAAATCAAGTAAATCAGATTGAAAAATTAAATAAATATACAAATAATTGGAAGGATTATTTTAACAATAAAGATTTTGATGGAATGCAGAGAGAGTATGATAAGATTAGAGGAAAAATGAAAGAAATTGCACCAATAGAAAATACAATAAAAACAGCAAGAGTAGTAGAAAACTTACATAAATTAATAAAAAATAATGGAAAAAATTTCGACTTGACGAGTGAGGAATTAGAGCTTGCAAAAATGCTTTAAATTACTAAAAAAAACTAGATAAAATAGACTGTTTTGCTTGCAAAAAAAGTATTATTTTAGTATAATACAAACATAGATATAACTTAGAAAAGAGGTAAATATATGGACTCAAAAGACACAGAATTAGAAGACAGAGATGGTAAAATAATAGAGAGAGACATCGAAGACGAAATGAAAACTGCATATATAGATTATGCAATGAGTGTTATTGTATCTAGAGCTTTACCAGATGTAAGAGATGGTTTAAAACCAGTTCATAGAAGAATTTTATATACTATGTATGAAGATGGTTTAACATCAGATAAGCCATATAGAAAATCAGCAACTACAGTCGGTGACGTTTTAGGTAGATATCATCCACATGGAGATTCATCTGTATATGATGCAATGGTTAGAATGGCTCAAACATTCTCACTTAGATACCCATTAATTGATGGACATGGAAACTTTGGTTCAATCGATGGTGATGGGGCAGCTGCTTATCGTTATACAGAAGCAAGAATGTCTAAAATTGCGGAAATTATGTTGACTGATATTGAAAAAAATACAGTGGATTTTATGCCTAACTTTGATGATAGACTTCAAGAGCCAACTGTATTGCCAGCAAAGATTCCAGCACTTTTAGTAAATGGTTCTTCAGGAATTGCTGTAGGTATGGCAACAAATATTCCACCACATAATTTAACAGAAGTTATAAATGGTATTATTAAAATTATTGATGATGACAATGTAACTGATGAACAATTAATGCAAATAATTAAAGGACCAGATTTTCCAACTGGAGGAATGATTCTTGGAAGAGAAGCAATCAAACAGGCATATACAACAGGAAAAGGAAAGATAACTGTAAGAGCTGAAGCTGAAATTGAAGAAATGAGTAATGGAAAACAAAAGATTATTGTAACATCATTACCATATCAGGTAAATAAGGCTAAATTGATTGAAAATATAGCAAACCTTGTAAAAGAAAAAAGAATTGAAGGAATATCAGAACTTAGAGATGAGTCTGATAGAGAAAATGCTGTAAGAATTCATATTGGACTTAAAAAGGATGCAAATGCAAGAGTTGTATTAAATCAGTTATATAAAAATACACAAATGCAAGATACATTTGGAGTAATAATGTTAGCTTTAGTTGATGGTCAACCTAGAATACTGACTTTAAGACAATGCTTAGATTACTACATAGACCATAGAAAAGGTGTTATATTACGTAGAACACAATTTGAACTTGATAAAGCATTAGCAAGAGCCCATATATTAGAAGGTTTAAAAATAGCATTAGATAATATTGATGAGGTAATTAATATAATAAGATCATCATATGATGATGCTAAAGAAAGATTAATGGAAAGATTTGGCCTTTCGGATATTCAAGCTCAAGCAATATTGGATATGAGATTAAAAACTTTATCTGGATTGCAGAGAGAAAAGATTGAAGAAGAGTACAATGAGTTAATGAAGTTAATTGCTCATTTAAGAGAAATATTAGGTAGCGAGAAACTTGTATTCGAAATCATCAAAGAAGAATTAACAGAAGTTAAAGAAAAATATGGTGATGAAAGATTAACAAAGATTGTTGCTGCTGAAGGTGAATTTAATGAGGAAGACCTTATAAAAGAAGAACAAATGGTAGTTGCATTAACTCACTTTGGTTACATAAAGAGAATGCCAATAGACACTTATAGAAGCCAAAAAAGAGGCGGAAAAGGTATTAGTGGTATTTCTACAAGGGAGGAAGATTTCGTTAAACAAATATTCACAACTTCTACTCATGATACAGTATTGTTCTTTAGCAATAAAGGAAAATTGTATAGATTAAGAGGATATGAAATTCCAGAAGCAGGTAGAACTGCTAAGGGAACTGCGATTGTAAACTTATTAAGTTTAGATGCAGGTGAAAAGATTTCTGCGGTAATACCAATTTCAGATTTTGAAGATAGCAAATATCTATTAATGGCTACGAAAAATGGATTAATAAAGAAAACTCCATTACAAGAGTATAATTCAAGTAGAAAGACTGGATTATTGGCAATAACGTTAAAAGATGATGATGAGCTAATAGATGTTAGGTTAACAGATGGTCAAGATAATGTTGTATTAGTTACTGAAAAAGGACTTTGTATAACATTTGATGAGAAAGACGTAAGACCAGTTGGAAGATCTGCACAAGGCGTACTAGGAATTCGCTTAGATGAGGATGACACTGTAATTGGAATGGAATCTATATTATCAAATAATAAAGGCGTTACATTATTAGCAATTACTGAAAATGGCTTTGGAAAGAGAACAGAACTTGACGAATATAGAGTACAGAATAGAGGAGGAAGAGGTGTAATTACATACAAGATTACCCCTAAGACTGGAAATATAGTTGGAATAAGAATGGCAAAAGAAGACGATGATGTAATGTTAATTACAAACTCTGGAACTATTATAAGAATTAATGTTAAAGATGTAAGCATATTAGGAAGAGCAACACAAGGTGTAACATTAATGAGAACGAACGAAAATGAAAAGGTTGTAAGTATAGAAACTGTAGAACCAGAAGAATAAAATAAAGTATAAATTAGGCTTTTCATGTTAGATTGAAATTTAACAAGGAGAGCTTAATTTTGTGTAAAAAAAGAATTACAAATTATATTTATTTATAACATGTAATTCTTTTTTGGATTATTTATTATTTTTCTCTAAATTATCTTTAGCAACTGCCATTAATAATTTTATTCTATTTGTCTGATTTGCTTCACTTGCACCTGGGTCATAGTCTATTGGAGAAATATTAGCATAAGGATATTTTTCTCTTATTGTTTTTATTACACCTTTTCCAACAACATGGTTTGGCAAACACGCGAAAGGTTGTACACATACTATGTTAGAAATGCCATGTTCTATGTATTCTACCATTTCTGCTGTTAAGAACCAACCTTCACCAGTCTGATTTCCAATCGAAAGAATATCTTTTACTTTGTCTTCTAGTTCCCAAATATCGCAAGGTTGTAAATAACCTTTTTTAGAATTTGCTAAGGCAATTCTTTCATCTTTCTCAAGAATGTCTATTAATTTTATTGCAAGTTTAAATATTTTGGCTTTATATTTATCTGTCTTTATAAGTGTGTTAAAAGTTATTTTGTGTGTTGCCATGAATTTTACGAATCCCATAAAATCTGGAAGTATAACTTCTGCACCTTCTTGTTCTAATTTTTCTGCTATGAAATTGTTGCCGAATGGATGATATTTTATTAAAACTTCACCAACTATTCCAACTTTTGGTTTCTTAATAGAAGTATCTAATTCAATTTTTTCAAAGTCGTTAACCATATCATAAATGCTTTTCTTAAATTCCGATAAAGAAGAGTGTACAACTAATTCTTTGCATTTTTGCATCCATTCATCATATAGTTTTTGCGTTTCACCTTTGTTTACCTCATAGACTCTATTTTTAGTAAGCATTTTTTGAAGTAAGTCTCCGTAAACAACAACCTTAAGAAGTTTTTCTACCATGTCTGGAGTTATTTTAAATCCTGGCATCTTTTCCATTCCAACAACATTAAATGAGATAACAGGAATATTAGCAAATCCAGCATCTTTTAATGCCTTACGAATGAATCCTATGTAGTTTGTAGCTCTACATCCACCACCAGTTTGAGACATTATTAAAGCAGTCTTGTTTAAATCATATTTTCCAGATTCAAGAGCTTCAATCATCTGACCTGTAACTAAAATTGATGGATAGCAAGCATCATTATTTACGTACTTTAATCCAGTTTCTACTGTATGTTGTGTACAGTTACGTAGTAGCTCAAGATTGTATCCGCAAGACCTTACGGCCGTTTCGATTAGCTCGAAATGTATTGGAGCCATTTGAGGGCATAGTATTGTATAGTCTTTCATGTCTTTAGTAAACATAACTTTTTTTACGGTATAATCTGCGTTACAATTTGTGCATACATTATCTTTTTCACGCTTATTCATACTTGCAAGTAGAGAACGAATACGAATTCTAACTGCACCTAAGTTGTTTACTTCATCAATTTTTATTAATGTGTACATTTTATTGTAACTTGACAATATTTCTTCAACCTGATCAGTGGTTACTGCGTCGACGCCACAACCGAATGAATTTAATTGCACAAGTTCTAAATTATCATGCTTTCCAACAAAATCAGCTGCTGAATATAGTCTTGCGTGGTATACCCATTGATTTACAACTCTTAATGGAGCCTTAGGCTCTGTTTGGTTGGCAATACTGTCTCCGGTAATAACTCCAAGTCCCAGGCTTGTAATTAATGTATCGATACCATGATTGATTTCTGGGTCTACATGATATGGACGCCCGGCAAGAACGATACCTTTTAGATGATTTTTCTCTAAATATTCTACGGCCTTAACGCCTTCAGCATGTATATCTGCTCTGCAATGTTGATATTCTTCTTCAGCAAGTTTTGCAGCATTTAATAATTCTTTCTTAGTGAAATTGTACTTTTTAAATTCCGGTAAGCCTAGAATTGTTTCTGCTAAAGTTTTTGCATCAAAAGGTAAGAATGGATTCAAAAAAGTAATATCCTTGTCTTTTAATTCTTCGACATTATTTTTCAAAACCTCTGAATACGAAATTACAATAGGGCAGTTATAATGATTATCTGCTGATTTATATTCTTTTCTAGAATATGGTACACATGGATAGAATATCGTTTTTATTCCTTGTTTTACTAAACTAATTATATGACCATGTGATAATTTGGCTGGGTAACAAACAGATTCAGAAGGCATTGATTCCATGCCTTCTGAATCTGTTTTTCTGTTACTCTTTTCAGAGATTATAACTCTAAATCCAAGGTTGGTTAAAAATGTAAACCAGAAAGGGTAATCTTCATACATATTTAAAACTCTAGGAATTCCTATAACACCACGAGGTGCATTTTTTTCCTCGAGAGGAATGTAGTCAAAAATTCTCTTATACTTATATTTTACTAAGTTTGGTAATTCTTTATTTTCCGAAACGATTCCAGCTCCTTTTTCACATCTATTACCAGAAATATGCTTTGTACCATTGCTAAATTTGTTTATTGTGAGTAAGCAGTGGTTTTCACAACCATTACAACGCACATGTGATGCTTCAACTTTTAAGTTATTTATAGCATCCAAGTTAGAGATAGTAGAGACATATTCCATATCTTTATTTGCTTCGTATTGTTCTTGAGCTAAAAGTGCAACACCATAAGCACCCATAAGCCCAGCAATGTCAGGTCTTACAACATTTTTTCCAACTAACAATTCAAATGCACGCAAAACAGCATCATTATAAAATGTTCCACCCTGAACTACAATATGAGAGCCTAAAACCTTCATATCTCTAATCTTCATAACTTTTTGAATGGCATTTTTTATTACAGAATAAGAAAGCCCTGCTGAAATATCTCCCACACTATAGCCTTCTTTTTGAGCCTGTTTAATTTTGGAATTCATGAATACAGTACATCTTGAACCTAAATCGACAGGATTTCTTGCGGAAATGGCAGAATTTACAAATTCGCTAATTGTTAGTCCAAGACTCTTTGCAAATGTTTCTATAAATGAACCACATCCAGAAGAACAAGCTTCATTTAGCATTATATTATCTATGGAGTTATTTTTCAGCTTAATGTATTTCATGTCTTGACCGCCAATGTCTACTATACTAGTAACATTAGGCATAAACTTCTTAGCAGCTGTATAATGTGCAATTGTTTCAATTTCGTTCAAATCAACATTTAATGCTGTTTTAATAAGTGCTTCTCCGTAACCTGTAACACCACTGTATCTAATAGTTACTCCTTCAGGAAGTACTTTATATAATTCTTTTAGCATATTTGTTACACTTTTTAGAGGATTTCCTTCATTTCCTGCATATAAAGAGTACAACAAAGCGCCTTCTGTATCGGTTACAACGAGTTTGGTGGTTGTAGAGCCTGCATCAATACCTATAAAACAATCTCCTTTATAGGTTGATAAAATACCTTTTTTTACAACATCTTTGCTGTGACGTGCTTTAAATTCTTCGTATTCTGAATCAGTGACAAATAAAGGCTTTAGAGGATTTGTTGTAGAGTCATGTGAGCTTCTTAGAACTTGAATTTTTGCCATTAATTTCTGAGTAGAAATTGGAGTTGTTTCCAAAGAATCTAATGCTGCACCTTTTGCAACTAATAAATGTGCTTCATCTGGAACTATTATTTGCTCATCGGTCAAATGAAGCGTTTCTATGAATCTATTTCTTAACTCTGAAAGATAGTTAAGAGGGCCTCCTAAAAATGCAACATTTCCACGTATTGGTCTTCCGCATGCAAGTCCACTAATAGTCTGATTAACAACAGCTTGAAATATAGAAGCTGCAATATCTTCTCTTGCTGCACCTTCATTTATAAGTGGTTGAACATCAGTTTTAGCAAATACTCCACAACGTGAAGCTATTGGGTAGATAATTGAGTGTTTTTTTGCAAGTTCATTTAATCCAGAAGAATCAGTGTTTAACAATGATGCCATCTGGTCAATAAATGCACCAGTACCACCAGCACAAGTTCCGTTCATACGTTGTTCAATAGACTTTCCAAAATATATAATCTTAGCATCCTCACCACCAAGTTCAATTACGACATCAGTTTTTGGAATGTATTTTTCTACGGCTCTTTTACAAGCAACAACTTCTTGAATAAAAGGTACATTCAAAAATGTAGCTGCAGACATTGCGCCAGATCCTGTAAGAGCGATAGTAAATTCAGCATTAGGGTAACGATTGGCTAAATCATCTAAAACTGCACATACTGTATTTTTTGTATCTGAATTATGACGTTGGTAGCTTGTATAAATTGTGTTAAGATTATTATCCATAACGGCAATCTTTACTGTAGTAGATCCAACATCAAGTCCTACATGCAATAAATTGTTCATATTAAATCTCCTTATGTTTTAAATAAAAACTACCCTAATTTTATACGGAAAAGCGGATTTTGTCAAATGAAACTGACTAACTGTCAGAAAATATAAAAAACCTACAAATAGCTTATTTGTAAGCTTTTTTGTCGAAAAATGTATGATTGTGTATTTTATGTGAAAAATTATTTTTTGGACAATTATAGGTTCTAATTAGAAAATTAAGAGAATAGACATGTTATCAAAGATAAAATTAGAGGAGGATTACATAATGAAAATAAATTTTAAAAAAATAGTAATAGTATTGGTGATTATCGCAATAATTGCAGGCGTAATAACATATTTTATAAATAAAAATAAAAAACCTGAATATGTAGAATATGAACCACAAGAAGAAATATCAGATGAACAAGAGCGTAAAACAATGATTTCACTATATTTTGTAAATAAAACTACAAGAAATGTAGAACCTGAAGCCAGAATGTTAGACGTAAAAACACTAATAAAAGACCCATACACTGTTATAATAAACATGTTGATAGATGGACCAAAAAACGAAAACCATGACAATGTGATACCAGAAGGAACAACATTAATAGGAACAAGTTTAGAAGGAGATACTTTGAAAATAAATTTTTCATCGGAATTTGTAGAAAATCATATTGGCGGAAAAGAAGAAGAACAAAAGACTATAGAATGCTTAGTAAATTCGCTTACAGAATTAACAGAAGTAAATTCCATAAAAATATTAATAAATGGAGAAGAGAATGCAAAATTTAAAGATGGAGAAATAGACTTTTCTCAGAACTTTATAAGAAATGAATAGAATAAAAAACTCTTATATAATGAAAAATTATACAAGAGTTTTTATTTGAAGAAATTTATAAATTTACATATTGTGCATGCTTTTTGAGTGCAACAAAGAAAATTTTCTACGCAAAACAGTGAATTTAGAATATTATTTTGTGGCTTACAATATTTATTACAATATGACTTACAACAAGGTTTATAGGAATAACAATTACAAGAAGGCTTTGGATTACACATAAACTTATTATAACTATTCATTTTTTACTTCCTCTATTTACATAATTTGATATTTAATATATAATATTAACGTATTAAAAATATGTGAATTCAACAAAAATGGAAAGTGAAAATTATGAATTTAAAAGAAAATGAGAGAATAGATGATTTGCAATATAAAGGATTAAAAATTATTCAGAATAAAACAGCATTTTGCTTTGGAATAGATAGTGTGTTATTATCAGACTTTGCAAAGGAAATAAAAAATAATAGTAAAGTTGCGGATTTAGGAACAGGAAACGGTATTGTTGGCCTTTTATTATGTAAAAAAACAAAGTTAAATCAAATTATAGGGGTTGAAATTCAAGAAGAAATTGCTGAAATGGCAGAAAGAAGTATTAAGTTAAATGATTTGGAAGAACAATTTAAAATTGTTAATGTTGACATAAATGATATTTTTAAGAAAAATGTACTGCAAAAAAATACGTATGATGCAGTTGTAATGAATCCACCTTATAAAGAGGTGGGAAAGGGAAAAACAAACGAAAACTCTAGTAAATTAATAGCAAGACACGAAGTAAAGGCTACACTTTCCGACTTTATAAAGGTAGCAGCCGGATTGCTAAAAGATAAAGGAGAAGTATATGTAGTACATAAACCAGAACGAATTGTAGACATAATGCAAGAAATGAGAGCAAATAAAATAGAACCAAAAAAAATGAGATTAGTTTATCCATACGAAAATGAGACTCCATCTATTGTATTAATAAAAGGAGTAAAAGGTGGGAAAAAATTTTTTAGTGTAGACAAACCATTAGTAATATATCAAAATAACGGAGAGTATACACAAGATATAAAAAATATTTATATAAAAAATAATTAACAAAAATATTAAAATAAAATAAAAATAAAACCAAAAATAAAATAATAAAATAAAAAGAATAACAATAAAATAATAATAAAATAGAAAATAAATTAATTTAAATAATAAAAAAGGAAGATAAATATGTTTGGAAAATTATATTTAATTGCAACACCAATTGGAAATTTAGGAGATATTACGTATAGAGCTGTTGAAATATTAAAAAAAGTAGACATAATTGCTGCTGAAGACACAAGACACTCATTAAAATTATTAAATTATTTAGATATATCAAAACCGATGATTAGTTATCACAGACATAATGAAGATACTAAAACTGAAACATTAATAAATTTATTGAAAGATGGTAAAAATATAGGATTAATAACAGATGCGGGAACTCCAGGAATATCTGATCCTGGTGAAGAAGTAGTAAAGCAAGCAATAAAAGAAAACATAGAAATAATACCGATTCCTGGTGCATGTGCTCTAATAAATGCATTAATTGCATCTGGACTAAATACAAAAGAGTTTGCCTTTTATGGATTTTTGCCATTAGATAAAAAACTTAGAAATGAAAAAATGGAAGACATACAAAAACAAAATAAAACAATAATTTTTTATGAAGCTCCACATAGATTAGAAAAAACACTTGCAGAATTATTAGATAGATTTGGAAATATTGAAATTGTGATTGCAAAAGAACTTACTAAAATACATGAGAGTTTTATTAGAGGAAGAATAGAAGATATTTTGCCAACCTTAAAAGATGTAAAAGGGGAATATATAATTCTATTTGAGATGCATAGCAAAACAGAAAAACAAATTGAAGTAGAAACATTAAATCAAATGACATTGGAAGAACAGTATAAATATTATGAAAACCAAGGAATGAATAAAAAAGATATAATAAAAAGAATCGCGAAAAATAATAAAGTGCCAAAAGATGAAATATACAAAAAATTTATATAAAAAAGACGGGGCCAATAAACCTCGTATTTTTTATTTATTATTTATTATTTTTTTAAATTATCAGAAATATTTGATATATTTTGAGCACATTTTTCACAAACTAATTTTCCTTTGTAATCTACCACATTTTTAGTTCCTCCACAGAAAACGCAAGTCTCTTCGTATTTTTTTAATATTATAGAAGAACCTTCTACGTATATTTCTATAGGATCTTTCTCAGCAATTTTTAGCTTGTTACGTAGTTCTATAGGAATAACGATTCTTCCTAATTCATCTACACGTCTAACAATTCCAGTTGACTTCATGTCTATAATACCTCCTACAACAAAATTCGACATCAATCTACAATAATGATAACACATTCATTTGTAAAAAACAAGTAAAATTTGGAAATTTCATGAAATAGTTTCAAAAATAAAGTAGAAATTGAAAAAATTTACTGTAAAATTTAGTAATTGTAATAAAAGTTTACTGATGAATAAAAAACAATATAATGAATATTAAAGACTGGTTTGAATAAAATTAAATAGATGGAGGTACATATGCTAAATAAAATATGGCCATTTTTTATAATTATTTCGTTTATATTTGCTTTATTAACTGGAAATATAAATAATTTTAATAATTCGATTTTTAATTCATGCACTCAAGCAGTGGATCTTATAATAAAATTATTTGGTACTATGTGTTTATGGAATGGATTGATGAAAATTGTACAAAAATCTTCATTAATTAATAAGCTTAGTAATATGATTAGCCCACTAATGAAATTTTTATTTCCAAAAATGAATAAAGAAGATAAGGAATATAAAGAAATTACAATAAATATAATTGCAAATCTTCTTGGAATCGGTAATGCGGCAACACCACTAGGCTTGCAAGCAATGAAAACTATGCAGGAAAAAAATCCCAATAAAGATACTATAACTGACTCAATGGCTATGTTCATAGTTTTAAATACGGCTTCTTTACAATTAATACCAACAACCGTTATTGCCGTAAGAGCATCAATGGGGTCGACAAATGCTGCTCAAATAATTCTACCAGTATGGATCGTTACACTGGTGGCAGATACGGCAGGAATAATTACAAGTAAGCTATTGATGAAAAAGTTTTAAGAAAGTTGAGTTAAAATATGAAAATAGTTAATTATATATCCACGATTGCTGTTCCAATCGTAATAATTATAATAGTTATTTATGGAATTGCAGATAAGAAAAAAGTATATGATATTTTTGTTGAAGGTGCAACAGAAGGAATGAGCATAGTTATTAAAATTTTTCCTACATTATTAGGAATATTTTTAGCTGTAGGAGTACTTAGGAGTTCAGGATTATTAGAAATAATTACAAGAGCAGTATCTGTTTTTACAAATAAAGTTGGATTTCCGAGTGAAGTAATGCCACTTGCAATGTTAAGACCAATATCTGGAAGTGCATCACTTGCTGTTGCAACAGACATAATGAAAACATATGGTGTTGACAGTAAAATTGGTTTAATTACATCTACAATAATGGGTTCAACAGAAACTACATTTTACACAATAGCAATATATACAGGAAGTATTGGAGTGAAGAAGATAAGGTTCGTATTAGTTGCAGCATTAATTGCAGATTTCATAGGAATGTTAACATCTGCAATAGTTTGGAACATTATACTCTAAAAAATGACCTAAAATTAAGGAGAAATTTTGCAATTTTTGAAAATCAAACTGGAGCTCGCCTTGAGGGGAGCGAATGGAGCCCCGACCAAGAGCGTAATGTTTAGATTTTTATAAAATTACCAAATTTCTCTTTAAGCGTTATTTATGATATGTCTCATTATTTGCAATTTTGAATGCTCTATAAATTTGTTCTAATAAAAATATTCGTATTAATTGATGCGGAAATGTCATTTTTGAAAAACATAGTTTTTCATTGCAATAATTTAAAACTTGCTTCGAAAGGCCAAGACTTCCACCAATAATAAATGTAATTGAACTATTACTAATCGATAAGTTTTCTATTTTTTGAGAAAGAGCAACAGAGTCGAGTTCTTTTCCCGTTAAATCTAATGCAATTACATAAGAATCTTTTTTTATATGAGAAATTATATTTTGCCCTTCTTTTTCTTTTATTTCCTGTTCTATTTTTTCACTAGCCTTTTCTGGAATTTTCTCATCTTGAAGTTCGGTAATGGTTAAATTGCAAAACCTAGATAATCTTTTAGAATATTCCAAAATTGCATCTCTAAAAAAACTTTCCTTAATTTTTCCGACACAAATAACATTAATATGTAACATAAATTTTTATATAGTCAAGGTAAATCGACTAAATCCTTTCTTTTAAGCAATATCTATAAGTCCACTTGGACCATCTCTTTTAGCAATTCCAACTTTTATATCATTTTCATCATGATGATTGCTAATAATTTCTTCAACAACAGTTTTGTAAGCAAGTTCTGGAAAGTTATTTTCCTTGCTTAAATGCCCAAGCATTACAGAACTTAATCCGGTTTTCATAAGTTTAGAAACCAAATCACCAGAATTATAGTTAGATAAATGCCCATCTGGACCGGCAATTCTTTGCTTTAATTGATATGGATATTTTGAATATTTCAAAATATCTGGGTCATAATTAGATTCCAATAATACAAATGAACTCTTTGATAATTTATCAAAAATCTCTGGTGTAACATGACCTAAATCTGTTGCAATGCTGATTTTATTTTTTTTATGTAATATGTTAAAACCACATGGGTCAGCGGCATCATGAGGAATGCTAAAAGGCTGAAATGTTAAATCCTTTATTTCAAATTCTTTGTTAGCACTAAACTTTTTTTGATTTTCTTCTAAAATTTTTGCTTGCTGTTCTGGCATAGCATTCCAAGTATTTTCATTTGCATAAACCGGAATATTATATTTTTTAGAAAGAGTTCCTAAACTCTTAACATGGTCAATATGCTCATGAGTAACAAGTATTGCATCAATATCAGTCACTTCAACGCCAATAAGAGAAAGTGCAGAAACAATTTTCTTAGCACTTTCTCCAGCGTCAACTAATATTTTTGAATTTTCAGTTTCTACAAATAAACTATTACCAGTACTTCCACTAAATAAACTACAAAATTTAAACATATTAATTCCTATTCTTCATGAACTCTTGTAATATTTGCTCCGAGTTTTCTAAATTTTTCTTCTATACATTCATAGCCTCTATCAATATGATCAAGGTTATATAAATCTGTTTCGCCGTTTGCAATTATTCCAGCAATTATCAAGGCTGCTCCTGCTCTTAAATCTGATGCATAAACTGGTGCACCAGATAAGAAATCAACTCCTTCAAAAACAGCACTTTTCCCTTGTGCTGTAATGTTTGCTCCCATTTTATTTAATTCAGCTGTATATTGAAAACGAGATTCCCAAATGCTTTCATTAATAATACTTGTACCATCTGCAACAGATAACACAACACCCATTTGAGGTTGTAAATCAGTTGGAAAACCTGGATATGGTAATGTTTTTATCGTAGCCTTAGAAGGACGTGTATCACACCAAACATGAATTGAATCATCACCTTCTTCAACGTTTCCACCTATTTCAAGTATTTTAGCAGTTAAACATTCTAAGTGCTTAGGAATACAATTATGAATAACAACATCACCTTTTGATGCGATTGCTGCAAGCATAAATGTTCCTGCTTCAATCTGATCTGGAACAATTGAATATGTTGCATTTCCATGTAATTTTTTTACACCAGTAACCTTAATAACGTCAGTTCCTGCACCGTGAATATCTGCCCCCATAGTATTTAGAAAGTTTGCAACATCAACAACATGAGGTTCTTTTGCTGCATTATCAATTGTTGTAATTCCCTCTGCAAGCACTGCTGCAAGCATAACATTAATAGTAGCTCCAACAGAAACTGTATCCATGTAAATTGATGTACCCACTAATCTATCTGCTTCTGCAATAATCTTACCTTGAGCAACTGTTGTATTTGCTCCAAGTGCCTCAAAACCTTTAATATGTTGGTCAATTGGACGGGCACCCAATTTACATCCGCCAGGAAGTCCAACTTCAGCTTTGCCACAACGGCTAAGAAGTGACCCTATTAGATAATAAGAAGCTCTGAACTTGCTTGTAATATCTAAAGGAGCCCTAGTTGAAGTTATTTTTCTTGTATCTATTTTTAGAGAATGTTCTGTAAGCCATGTGATTTTTGCACCTAATTTCTCTAATATTGTGCATGAAAGCTTTACATCACTTATATTTGGTACATTTTCTAATGTACATTCTCCATCTATTAATAAAGTTGCAGGAATTATTGCAACTGCTGCATTTTTTGCTCCGCTTATATTTACATCGCCTTTAAGCCTTGTTGGTCCATTTATTACTAATTTCTCCAAAGTAAAATCCCCTTTCTAATGTGTATAACCTAATAAACTACCTATATATATAACATAAAAAAGAAATATTTACAATAAAAATGTGTAAAAAAGATAAGTTAGCTGTTTGCCAACTTAACTTTGATATTCTCAAATAATTCTACGATTTTAAACTTAAAAGTTAGACTAGAATTATCATTAGAATTTGTTATTAAATCATATTCTTCATCAGACATATTATCTTGCAATAAATCTTTTGAATCATCTGGGACAATACCAGAAGATACATCTACAAAGCAAAGAGGAGGAAACATTACACACCACCAATTTTGACCAGAAGCCGTTCCAATTTTTACTCTAAGGGCATCATAAATACCAGAAGGAAGAGAGACGTCTCCATAGTGTTTAGTTGGAAAATTGTACTGACCAATTTCCACAGTAACAGGGTAATTATAATCATTATCGTAAACAACTTTTTGAGCAATTTCTCTAAAGTTGTCAAGATGCTCAGAAGCAATATTCATCGCATCTTCCTTTGAAGAAGCATCTGCACAGATAGAATTCATATATTCTAATAAAGCATCTCTAACTTTATACTTTAAATTTTGATCCTCTACAGAGTCACTATTTGCTATAACGTGAAGTCTAAATACTCCATCTGCAATATCGGAAGAAACGGCATTAACGTATGAAATTGCAGAAAATAATGTAAAAATAGTGAAAAGTAAAATAAGAATTATAGCTCTAAAAATTTTTTCTTTACAAAACATAAATAAATCACCTCTAAAAATTTTATACTAAATTATTAATAAAATTATTTACTAAATTGCTAAAAAATATACAAAATTGGTAAATAAATATTTAAAATAAAATGTAACAATTATGCAATAAAACTGCAAAAATTCTACAAAACAAAAAATGAAAACTTGATAAATAAGGCGAAAAATAGATGCTTTGTCGAATTATGACATACGAAACATTTGTAATAATATTGACACAAATATGCAAAAATGTTAAAATTTACCATAGATAGAAAAATAAAAGTGGAGGTAAATATGGCTGATATTAATAAAAATTTAAAGTCAATTTGTAGTTTCTATGCAAGTGAGTGGCACCTAGTCACAATGTTACTACCAAACCTAGACCAAAAAATTAATAAAGGAGTTAAAGTTACCACAATTCTAGAAAAGGATTTAACAAAAGAAATGGAAACATTATTAACAAAATTACATTTAGAAGATAAAAAAGAAATAATAAATATTGGATGGCAAAAAAGTAATTTAGAAGACATAAAGCAAGCAGTACAAAACAATGATTGTATTATAATAAGTGGAACAAAAGAATTTATAGAAAAAGCAAGAGAAGAAATAGAAAATAATTTATTAGAAAATAAAATTATAGAAATAATAGATTGTTATGATATTGAAGATTGCAAATATGGAATTAAAGATATATTAGACAAGCATGATAAAATATTAAATACTTCTGGAGAGAAAAATAAAGAAGAATATATTACAACAATAAAAGTTGCAAATTAGTTTTTACTTAAAAAATAATGTTGAACTGTTGAATTAAAGGTGAAATTTTACTAAAATAATTGACTATTTTCCAATATTAGTATAATATAAGGTTGCAATCAATATTTTGATTCGAAAGGAGAAATAACATGGACGAAAAATATATGGCAGCAGAGGAAGTTCTAAAAAAATATGGACAAGAACATCTTTTGAGTCAGTATGAAAAACTAAGTGAGGAGAATAAGTCAAAATTATTAGATGAAATATTAACATTAGACTTTAATCAAATTGAGAAATTATACAAAAGAATAAATCAAACAGTAGACTTTGCAAATTCTAAAATTGAACCAATCGATTATACAGATAAGAGTGCAATGTCTGGTAATGAATTAAAACATTATGAAGAAATTGGATTAAAAGCAATAAAAGAAGGAAAACTTGCAGCAGTTACAATGGCTGGTGGTCAAGGTACTAGATTAGGACATAATGGACCAAAAGGTACATATGATATTGGATTAGATTCACATAAACCTATATTCGAAATTTTATGTGATACATTAAAAACTGCAGAAAAAAAATATGGAGTTTTTGTTACTTGGTACATAATGACAAGTAAAGAAAACAATGATGCAACAGTTAAGTTCTTTGAAGACAATGACTATTTTGGATATCCAAAAGATAAAGTTGTGTTCTTTAAGCAAGGACAATTACCAATGATTGATACAAAGGGAAAAGTATTAATCGGTGAAGATGGCTTAATAAAACAAGCAGCAGATGGACACGGCGGAATATTCCTATCAATGAAGAAAAATGGAATAATATACGATATGAAGTCAAGAGGAATTGAATGGGCTTTTATCGGTGGTGTTGATAATGTTTTAGTAAATATGGTAGATCCAGTACTATTAGGCTTAGCAATAGATAAAAAAGTTCTAGCAGCAGGGAAGAGTGTTGTAAAAGCTGAACCTCATGAGAAAGTTGGAGTATTCTGCAAGAGAAATGGAAAACCAAGTGTTGTAGAATATAGCGAAATATCAGAAGAAATGGCAGAAGCAACAAACGAAAATGGCGGATTAATATATGGAGAATCTCATATATTATGTAATTTATTTAGCGTAAAAGCTATAGAAGAAATAAGCAAAAATACATTACCATATCATAGTGCATTTAAAAAGGCTAAGTATTTAGATAAAGATGGAAACTTAATAACAAGTGATAAACCAAATGCATATAAATTTGAAGCATTCTTATTTGATGCGTTTGAATCACTAGATGATATGGCCATTTTAAGAGTAAAAAGGGAAGAGGAATTTGCACCAGTTAAGAATGCAGAAGGTGTAGATAGCCCTGAAACAGCTAGAAAATTATACAAAGAATTTCATAAAATAAAATAATTGTATAATTAAAATATAGGAGTTTGAATTTTTTGTTATACAAAAGGTTCAAGCTTCTTTTGCTTAAATATAAAAAAGTGTTTTCAAGAAAGGAATTTTTTATGAGTTATTTAGAAAAATATAATGAATGGTTAAATGATCCAGCAATTGATGAAGAAACAAAGAAAGAATTAAGAAGTATTAAAGATGATGAGTCTGAAATTCAAGACAGATTTTATAAAGACTTAGAGTTTGGAACAGCAGGATTAAGAGGAGTAATAGGAAATGGTAGCAACAGAATGAATAAATATACTGTAACTAAAGCTACACAAGGACTTGCAAACTACATAAAAATGCATAACCCGGAGAATAAAGGTGTTGCAATTTCTTATGATTCAAGACATATGTCTAAAGAATTTAGTGAATTTACAGCATTATGCTTAAATGCAAATGGAATAAAAACATATGTATTCGAAAGTTTAAGACCAGTTCCAGAGCTATCTTTTGCAGTAAGACAATTGAAATGTATAGCAGGGGTCATGATTACAGCAAGTCATAATCCTCCAAAGTACAACGGATATAAGGTTTACTGGGAAGATGGAGCACAAATCGTTGCACCACATGATAAAGGAATTATAACAGAAGTAAACAACATAAAAGAATTTTCTGAGATAAAAACAATGTCAAAAGACGAAGCCGCAAAAGCTGATTTATATCACGTTATTGGAAAAGAAATAGACGATGAGTATATAAAGACTCTAAAAAATTTAGTACTTAATCTAGATATAATAAAGAGAGTTCAAAAAAATGTAAAAATAGTATACACACCATTACATGGAGCTGGAAATATGCCAGTACAAAGAATACTAAAAGAAATAGGATTTGAAAATGTATATGTTGTACCAGAGCAAGAAAAACCAAATGGAGATTTCCCAACAGTAAGCTATCCAAACCCAGAAGATGCAAATGCATTCAAGTTAGCACTAGAATTGGCAGAAAAAGTTGATGCAGATGTTGTACTTGCAAATGACCCAGACGCAGATAGACTAGGTGTATATGCAAAAGACTCAAAAACAGGAGAATATCATTCATTTACAGGGAATATGTCTGGACTTCTAATTGCCGAATACGAATTATCTCAAAAGAAAGAAAGAGGGAAAATTCCAGCAAATGGTGCATTAATTAAAACAATAGTATCATCAAACTTAGCCGATGCAATAGCAAAAGAGTATAATCTAAAATTAATAGAAGTTTTAACAGGCTTCAAATACATTGGTGAGCAAATGAGATTGTTTGAACAAAGTAATGAATATACATATATGTTTGGATTCGAAGAAAGCTACGGATGCCTAATTGGAACACATGCAAGAGATAAAGATGGAATTGCAGCAGTAATGGCATTATGTGAAGCAGCAGCTTATTATAAAGAAAAAGGTTACACATTATGGGATCAAATGATAAACATATATAATAAATATGGATTCTACAAAGAACTTACAATATCAATTACAAGAGAAGGTGTGACTGGAGCAGAAGAAATTAAACAAATGATGGAAAAAATGAGAGAAAATCCAGCTACAACACTTGGAAAATATAAGGTAGTTGAATTTAGAGATTATAAGAAAGACATTATAAAGAATAATGCAACAGGAGAAACAACAAAAACAGGATTACCAAATTCAAATGTTTTGTATTATGGACTTGAAAACGATGCTTGGTGCTGTGTACGTCCTTCTGGAACAGAGCCAAAGATTAAATTCTATATGGGTGTAAAAGGAAAAACAGAGGAAGAAGCAGAACAAGAATTAAAAGAACTAACAAAAGTAATGGAAGAACAAGCAAAAATGTAAGCAAATATAACTAAAAATAACAACAGAGATAATTTTTATTTTTATAAAAATTATCTCTGATTTTATTTAATCTGTTTAATTAAGTTAACTAGATTGTTTGCGTTGAGTCGTATCTTTCCATCCGTCTATATTATTTCTTTTTATTGCACCCATGATATTGGCTTTTACATGTGGATTTTTTATAGATAATGTAACAATTAAATTCTTAACATATTCTCTTGTTGAATGACCATCCATAGGGCAAACTTTAGGCATTATTTGTTTGCCATTTTTCTTAATATATCGTTTTGTTTCTTTTTCAGACGCATAAATTAATGGTCTAATTAAAGTAATTCCAGACCTATCCATATAACTTACAGGAGAAAAAGTGGAAATACTTCCTGCAAAAAGCAAATTCATCAAAAAAGTTTCCAAAACATCATCTAAATTATGACCTAATGCAATCTTACTGCAATGTTCACGTTTTGCAACAGTGTTAAGAATACCCCTACGCAAATTAGCACATAGAGAACATGGATTTTGTTCTTGTCTGTCCTCAAAAACAATCTTGCTAATATCGTATTTCTCCTCAAAGAAAGGTACCCCTAAGTCATCACATGTTTTCTTTAAAAATTCAGAATCGAAATATTCAAATCCAGGATTTACACTTATAGCAATTAATTCCGTATTTATTTTCTTAAAATATGTATCAGCTTTAGCAAAACCTATTATTTCGGTTGTACATACTGGGGTAAAGTCACCTGGATGAGAAAAAAACACTACCCATTTTCCTTTATAACTAGAAAGAGAGATTTCACCAGTTGTAGAAATTGCATTAAAATCTGGAGCTTCCATACCAATTTTTAAATTATTATTCATCATTATTTCATAGTCCATAAAAATATACTCCTTTATATTTTTATTAATAAAATTCGAATATGTATAAATAATATTAATTAGAATAAAAAGAGCAGATAAGTTAATAATAAGAAAAGTATGTGCTATAACGCATATATGTAAAAACAATTTATAATTATTGCTTAAAAGAAGGTAGCTTAATTTTAATGTATAGTTAAAATTGCGATTTTTTCTATATAGCAG
>OJMH01001610.1_pt1 | contig 21916 bp, 25 predicted proteins | sample 1597111 | NCBI WGS metagenome assembly OJMH01 (sample SAMEA2452115, study PRJEB22498) | human gut metagenome | reverse complement strand
CCCTATGGGAACTTCGCCCAAATCCCAGGCTTTCAGTGCCTGATTGTAGGCGAGTTTCATAAAGAATTCGTCGTCTCTATTTAAAAAAGAGGAGCGCAGGGGTTCAAAGGGGCAGGGCGGAGTTGATTTATTTGGCATATCTTACTTTAAGTTCTTGACTAAACTTTTCTAAAATTTGCATAATGAAAGGATATTAGTGTAAAAATATCAATAAATTAAATGTCAGATTGTGTAGAAGTCGAAGGTAAAGTGGTGTCGGTTCTTCCCGGCACTATGTTTCGTGTTGAATTGCCGAACGGGCATATGGTGCTCGCTCACATATCGGGTAAGCTCCGCAAGAATTTTATAAAGCTTACAGTGGGCGATAGAGTCAAGATGGAGATGACTCCGCAGGACATCGAAAAGGCCCGCATAGTTTATCGCATGCGCACCGAAGAGCCTGTTAAAAATACTCCTATACGCTCTTTTGGCCCGAAAAAGAGGTAAGGGCGGCGATGTCGAGGCGCCTTTATCCGGCAATTGCTCTAGCGGCGCTATTTTTACTTGTTTGCGCCTTATCTTTGCAGACGGGCTCTGCTGATTTGCCTTTCGCGGAGCTTTTTTCCGTCTTGCTGGGCTGCTCTGACAATGAGACTGCCAACATATTGGTTTTTCAGATTCGCCTGCCGCGCCTCGTTGCCGCAATATTAGTCGGGGCAAGTTTGGCGTCTGCCGGGCTTGCCATGCAGACGCTCTTTAGAAATCCACTTGCAGACCCATCAATAACGGGCGTAAGTTCAGGGGCGGCGCTTGGGGCTGCCATTGCAATCTGCGCACTTCCAAACTTTGAAGTTTTCATACAGTTAAGCTCCATATGTTTCGGGCTTTTAGCCTCTTTTTTGATATGGCACTTGGGCAGAATAAACGGCAGAACCTCGACTTTTTCAATGCTGCTTGCAGGTATTGCAGTGAACGCTTTTTGCGGAGCGATAGTGGGATTTATAATGTATAGCGCGCGAGACGCGGGGTTAAAAAGCTTTATCTTCTGGACTCTCGGTTCGCTCGATTCCTGCACTTGGGCGGGGATTTTTGCCGTGGCGATTGTAAACATCGCGGCATGGCTTTTGCTGTTTTTCAATGCGCGAGCCTTGAATATGCTATCGCTCGGAATGGACGCGGCATTCCATAGCGGCGCAAACGTAGAGCGCTTGCAAATCATTGCAATAGCAACGTCTGCAATTATGACGGCTGCTGCTGTTTCCATCTGCGGAATAATAGGCTTTGTGGGGCTAGTGGTGCCGCATGTAATGCGAATGATTTTTGGTTGCGACAATAGACTTTTGCTTCCGCTAAGTGCGCTTGCAGGGGCGATTTTACTGATATTTTCGGACATGGTCTCAAGAATTGTGACCCCACTTGACAATGTGCCGATAGGTGTCGTCACAGCTCTGATAGGCGCTCCGTTTTTTGTCTATTTGCTAGGGAGGGTGAAGAATGATTGAAATTAAAAATGTCTCATTTTCCTACGGCGATAGACTCGTATTGGATTCGCTTAGCTTTGATGTAAGAGACGGTGAATTTGTGGCAGTCTTGGGCGCAAACGGGGCGGGTAAAAGTTCGCTAGTAAAACTCATAAGTGGTTTAAATTCTCCCACGAAGGGCTCGATTTGCCTAAATGGCAAAGATATTTCAGCTTACGGAGCTATGGAGCTTGCAAGGCTTCGTGCGGTTCTCGAGCAAGAGTGCTCGCTTGCGTTCGACACTTCCGTTTTAGATGTGGTCTTATTGGGGCGCTTCCCATACTCAAAATTTTCGACTTCTTTAAGCGATGAAAAAATTGCAAAAAGCGCCCTCGCAAGAGTCGATTTATCGGGCTTTGAAAATCGCCTGTACAACAGGCTTTCAGGCGGAGAAAAAAGGCGGGTTCAGTTTGCTAGAACTCTGGCGCAGCTCGGCGATGAATCCGCTCTAAAGGGCAAGGCTTTGCTTTTGGACGAGCCTAGCGCGGGTTTGGATCCATCGCACGTCCACAAAACTTTAAGTGCCGCAAAGCGCGTTGCGGAGGCTGGGGCAAGCGTGATTGCCGTTTTGCACGATCCCAATATGGCTTCAATTTACGCCGATAAAATACTTCTTTTAAAAGACTCAAAGATTCTCGATTTCGACTCTCCTAAAAACTCAATTACCGCAGAAAAGCTGGAGTTAACCTATGGCGCAAAATGCAAAATTATTTCAGACGGCGGTCTAAATTTTGCGCTCTTTTTGAATCGATAAAATTTTTAACTTCACATTCGGGCACGCCTTGTGGAATTTCAAGCTCGCTTCTAAATTCCGGCATTTTTGCAAGGGGGGCTGATCTGCCGAAGGGGCAGGCGCGCAGGCATTCGTCGCAGCCGAAAATTTTGCCCTTTGCAATTTCGCGCTCAAAGCCGCTAAGCGGAGTCTTGCGCTCTATTGTGAGGTTTGAAATGCAGAGGCGCGCATCTATAGAATATGGCTTTTCTATCGCGCCGCTGGGGCAAGCGTCCATGCATTTGGTGCAAGTTCCGCACCTATTTTTTACGGGTTGGTCCGGCTCCAGTTCAAGGCTTGTCAGTATCAGCGACAGGAACTGCCACGGGCCGTTTTTTTCGCTTATTACAAGGCTATTTTTTCCGCGCCAGCCTATTCCGCTTTTTATTGCGTAATACTTCTCCATTATGGGAACCGTATCCACGCAAAGTTTCTGCTTTCCTCCAAAAGAGCTTAAAATTTCATCAAGCTTCTTTAATTTTGCCTTTAATACTCTGTGGTAGTCGGCTCCCTGTGCAAAAAGCGCTATGCGCCTTTCCTTTGATGGTCTAAAGAATCCCGCACTTAAAACTATTATGGATTTTGTCTCTTCAAATAACTCAAGCGGATTTAGGCGCTTTTCTGTGTTGCGCCTCAAATAGTCCATCTGGTCGCACTTGCCAAGTTTTAGCCAATCTAAGAAAAACTCGCTCTCCAATTTGCCAACTCTTTCGGGCAGGGCAACTTTCAGCGCGTCAAATCCCAATTCTTCGGCGCGCTTTGCAAGCATTTCTTTTAGGTCGAGCTTAGACATACAATTTTAAGCCTTAAAAAACTTGCATTTTTTTATGAAAGGTCAAACAATATTGTAAGTTATGAAAATGGTTAAAGCGATTATTAAGCCTTTTAAATTGGACGAAGTCAAATCCGGCCTCGCAGAGATTGGTGTGGAGGGAATGACTGTAACCGAAGTCAAGGGCTTCGGCCGCCAGAAGGGGCACTCTGAAATCTACAGGGGCAGCGAGTACACCAGCGAACTCTTGCCAAAGCTGGTTCTAGATATTTGCGTTCCCGACGATTTGTCAGAAAAAGTCGTTTCAACCATAATGCGCTGCGCACAGACAGGCAAGATTGGCGACGGGAAAATCTTTGTCTGGAGCATAGACGAGGTCGTGCGCATAAGAACGGGCGAGCGCGGATTGTCAGCCCTGTAATTCAGCCCATTTCGCCCAGTATTATTAGGCATGCCGTTGAGGCAAGCAAGATTGCAAGCCCGGATTTTCTGAAGTTATTTTGGTATCCGCTTAGCTTATTGTATAGCAAGACCCAAAGCGGGGAGCTTATGCCTAGCGCGCTCACGTAGGCGGGGTTTGGCGCTTGGCTTAAGGCATAGTCGCAAAAGAATAGGGACAGGGCGCTTGTGAGCGTTACTATGCCGCCACTCTTTAGGCTGCGCACTTCCGAGGCAAGCTTGAGAAATTCGACGGGCTTACTCTTAGTAGCTAACATGTAAGCTGCAGTATTGTAAATTCCCGAAACAAACATTGAAACTGTGAAATACATCGTATTTCCCGCAAGAAAGCCGTCTATACCCATAAGGCTTTTTCTGTTTACACTCATAATTGCGCCAATAACTACTGCAAGGGCCATGTAGCGAACAATGCCTTCGCTGCGCGAGTGGTCCGACATTCTAAGGTAGCCGAAAATTACAGCTGCTATGCTGAGTATTATGCCAGCAAATAAGAGAGGATTTTTTAGCAGTGTAAAGAAGTAGTCGGGGTGCATTCCCCACCATAAGATTGCCGATATTACTATCGATAAAACCATTATGCGAGAGGTCGCACCCGCGCCGAAAAGTGCGACGGAGTTGTAGATTCTGGAAGTGAAAAACCCCGTCAGAATGCCTTGTATAAAGGCCCTTAGCAAGAAATTCCAATCGAGAGGCAGATTAACAAAAAAAAGAAAGGGCAGCGAGCATAGCGAAACCCCAAAGCCCCTTAGCGCGGCCAACATGTATCCATCAACTCTGTATCGCTGGTTTACCGTGAGTGAACCAGCGTCGAAAAACGCAAATAACAATCCGTAAACAAACCAAAACATAAGTGCTTTTTCGTAAAAGCGCGGATTTTTTTAAATATTTTTTTTAGGCTTAGTTGAATAGATAAAAAAAGGCGGATTCAAATTGAATCCGCCTGCAAATTGAACTTTTGGCTATATTAGAGATTGTAGAATTTGCCGCCGTAGATTGCTTCGTCGCCCAATTCCTCTTCAATGCGGAGGAGCTGGTTGTACTTTGCAACGCGGTCGGTGCGGCTCATAGAACCTGTCTTAATCTGGCCGGCATTTGTAGCAACGGCTATGTCCGCAATAGTTGCGTCTTCAGTTTCGCCGGAGCGGTGAGATACTACCGCCGTGTAGCTTGCTTCCTTTGCCATTTCGATAGCGTCGAAAGTTTCCGTTAGCGAGCCAATCTGGTTTACCTTTACCAAGATGGAGTTTGCAACGCCCAAGTCGATACCCTTCTTGAGGAACTCAGTGTTCGTTACAAAGAGGTCGTCGCCAACGAGCTGTACGCGGTCGCCGATAGTGTCGGTTAAAAGCTTCCAGCCTTCCCAGTCGCATTCTGCGCAGCCGTCTTCGATAGAGCGGATCGGGAATTCGTCGCAGAGGTCCTTCAAGAACTCAACCATTTCAGCGGAGGAGCGCTTGGAGCCGTCTGACTTTGTGAACACATACTTCTTAGTCTTTGTGTCGTAGAATTCGCTTGAAGCAAAGAAGATGTCCTTGCCGAGTTTGTAACCGGCGTCTTTAACTGCCTTTGAGATAACTTCCAAAGCGTGCTTGTTGCTGTTGAGGTTCGGGGCAAAGCCGCCTTCGTCGCCAACTGCAGTGGAAAGGCCCATCTTCTTTAGAACGCTCTTAAGGGAGTGGAAGACTTCAGCACCCATGCGGATAGCTTCGCTGAATGTGGGAGCGCCGACGGGCATAATCATAAATTCCTGAATGTCGATGGGGGCGTCGGAGTGTGCGCCGCCGTTCATGATGTTCATCATGGGAACGGGCAATACCTTCGCATTGGGGCCGCCCAAGTACTTGTAGAGGGGCTGACCCAAAGAGATAGCGGCAGCCTTTGCAACGGCCATAGAAACGCCCAAGATTGCGTTTGCGCCGAGCTTTGCCTTATTCTTTGTGCCGTCGAGCTTGAGCATGAACTTGTCGATGCCGATTTGGTCTCTGGCGTCCATGCCGACCAATTCGGGAGCGATTACGTCGTTTACATTTTCGACAGCCTTCATTACACCCTTGCCGCAGAAGCGCTTCTTGGCGTTGAAACCCTTGGGGAACGCCTTTTCAGGAAGGGCGCCGTCGCGCAATTCCAAAGCTTCGGAAACGCCTGTTGACGCGCCAGATGGTACAGCAGCGCGGCCGAGAGAGCCGTCTGCGAGTTCTACATCGACTTCAACCGTCGGGTTACCGCGGGAGTCGATTATTTGTCTGCCTCTGATATCTACTATTGTAGTCATATTTTTTCCTTGATGAAAATTCTTGAACTAAAGCCTTTGATGTTCATTTAAATGCGTCTTTTGTCAACACTAACTTAACTTTTATAGCTATTTTATCTCGCTTTTAGCTTTATTTTGCTCACTTTGCTTAATGCTTTGCGATTTTTTAAAGCGCCTGAATTTCATATTGTCTTGATAAAAAAGTCTCAATTTCTTAGATTTAAGTTATGTCGATTTTTAGGAGTGTATTTTACTTTGCATTTTTTGCGCTAATGTTGACCACCGCCTGTATTTTGCACGCGCAAAATTTCGATTTGAAGTACGAGTTGGAGGATATTTTGCGCGTCGATGGCAAAAGAGAGGCTTCTGATTTTAACGAATGGACCGAGAAAGCAAGGCCCCGAATCTTAAAGGCTATGGACACACTCTACGGACCCGAGCCGGATTCGAGAAATTTTAAAATTACACATCTAATTCTCGAGCGCTCCGACAGCGCTTTAAACGGCCTTGCAAAGCGCGTGCAACTGCGGATAAAAATTGAGGCCGATGGTGCTGAAAAATCTTTGGATCTTCTAATTTACATACCGCGATTGGCGGCGCTTCCCGCTCCGGTATTTTTGGCTATTTCAGGCTCAGAAAATTTTAGGGTTGCGGACGACTTTTCAATATTAGCCTCATCTACGAATATTCCCGCATCTGCAATCTCAAAGGGCAGGGGGGCTGACTCCGCCATGTGGTGCGTTGAAAGCATCTTAAAGCGCGGCTACGCATTCGCGGTATTTGACGCCACTAGCCTATTTGCGGATTCCAAAAGCGGTGCAAAAAATTCAATATATAAAATTTCAAAAAATCAATCAGACGATGAAAATTGCGGAGCTATTTCCGCCTGGGCTTGGGGGGCAAAAATCGCATTTGAGGCTCTTAAAAATATTAGTGATGCGGACTCAAGCAGAGTCGCGCTACTTGGGCACTCCAGATTTGCAAAGGCCGCCCTCGTAGCCTCCGCGCGCTATCCGCTCTTTAAGCTTACAATCCTAAACAACTCAGGCTGCATGGGGGCGGCGCTATCTAGGCGAGCGCAGGGCGAAACCATTGCAAGTATCACAAAAAACTTCCCTTATTGGTTTTCGGAAAATCTGAAAAACTACGCATCTAAAGAGTTTAATCTGCCTTTGGAACAATCTGAAATAATAGCGCTAATTGCTCCCAGATACGTGTATGTTGCAAGTGCTTCGGAAGATTCTTGGGCGGATCCGGAGGGCGAATTTATGTCGCTAGTTGAAGCCGGCAAAGTTTATGCGCTCAAGGGCAAATTTAAGTTCCCGACCAGGACGGATTTTAAAGTAGGCAACTCCTTCTTTGGCGACTGCGCTTGGCATCTGCGAAAGGGACCTCACGGACTCACTCTAGAGGATTGGGTAAACTTTATCGATTTTGCCGACGAATGCATGTTCGCCCCAGACTTTTAATTGTTATGCCTTGATTCCTCGCCTTTTGGCTTTGGAAGCATTGCGCATATAGTTACGTAATTTTCGATAACTTGGCGTATCAGATACTGCAGCTTAATTTCGCGCTTTGCGGAAATTTTTTCCAATATCGCCATAGTCTGTTCGCAGAGATTTATTTTAATTTTCAATTTTCTTCCCGTCTAAATCGAATTTATTTGCACGACTTGCGCTTGGTGGAATTTAAGGCCTTAACTTTGTAGGAATTATTTCGGGCACAATGCTCGCAGGCAAGGGCCCTCTCTATCCTAGCTGCAAAGAAAGCCGATAGATTTCCGGCGTACCAGATGTCCGCAAACTCCTGCGCGCTCTTCAAAGCTTCGGGACTTAAAACTATGGTCTTTCGAATCCACGTTCCACCATTTTTTCTTTCCATATTTGGCACAGTATTTATTTTTATTAAGAAATCAAGTTAAAAAAGAATATTTTTTAATAAAAAATAATAGTTATGTAATAGTTGCGCAATGATTGCCTTTACTGCCGCTGTGAAAGTTTAAAAATAGATTTTTAATTTAAAAAAATGCGCCGCTTTTAGCTGTAAGTGGGGAACGAAAAAATCCGAGTATTGAGACTTTTGGCTTTGAGCTTTGCCATATTTGATTTGCGCACGCTCAATGATTGTTTGTAGCCATTTTAAGCGTGTGAAGCTCTTGAAAATTCAGAGGCTTAATATTGAAAAGCTTACCGACCCTTGATTTAATTCTCAAAGCCCCTCTAAAATAAGTCGAGCCCTAGTACAAATTTAAACCCGCAAAGAGAGGGAATGCGCCCTAAGATAGAACTTTCTTCCAGATACTTTCGGCGCGCTTTAAAATCTCTAGCTTTGCGTTTTCTATTTCGGCTTTGCGCAAATCCAAATTCTCGTTCGCGATTTTTGACAGATCGCTTAGATCGTACAAAAATACGCCGGAGAGTTTGTCGCAGTCCTTTGAAATATTGTTTGGAACCGCCAAATCCATTAGGAAAATAGGCTTGTTTGCGCGCTTTGACTCGGCGTCTTGCGCGACTTTTAAATTGATTATTTCACTTGCGTTTGAGAGCGCAAAAATTGCTATGTCAAACTTGCATAGCTCTGCTGCCACTCTCTCAAAATCTATCGCAGCTCCCTGCACATCGCTAGACAGCGCCCTGGCATTCTCCCAAGTCCTGCTCGATACTGTGATATCGTGCGCGCCCCTGGCATTTAGAGCTTGCGCCACGGAGCGGCCGACTTCACCTGAGCCAGCGAGCAAAATTCTGGTGTCTGAAATATTCTCAAATATTCGCGTGGCAAGCTCAGCCGCAACCGAACCTATCGTTATGTTTCCGCTTCCGACATTTGTGTTTGTCCTTATCCACTTCGCGCAGTGTATGGCCTTTTGCAAAACCATATTCAACACCCTCTTGCAGTGCGATTTTTCGGAGGCTTCGGCATAGGCGCGCTTGAGTTGCCCCAATATTTCGTTTTCGCCTATCATTTGCGAGTCCAAGCCGCATGCAACTTCAAATATATGTTTGATTGCCTCTAAATTTTCAAATTTTTTTACCCTGGATTCAATTTCGGAAGTGTCGCGCTCTCCGGATAGCGACAGGGCGCACAAACATAGCTTAAGAGGTTCGGGGCAATCTCTGTAAACTACAAAAATTTCAACCCTATTGCAGGTACTTAAAATGAAAGTTTCAAGCACTCCGCTTTGTGCGAGGGCAATCTCTCTAGCCCTGTTTAGAAGTTCGCCGGAAAGTGAATATTTACCTAGTGTCGCCGCGTCGCAGTCGTGGTGCGTAATTGATATTGCGCAGATTTTTACGTCCGCACTGGCTCCGGTAAAACTCTCGGCGGGCATATCCATCTCAGTCATTCCACACGCGCGGCATCATTGAATTTACCGCGTCGCAAAATTCTAGAAGAGCCTCGTTTTTGCCGGTAAATTTGCGCATAGCTTTTTTCGCCTTCTTTAGCTCTTCGTCAAATATATCGCCGCATTCCTTTAAAACGTCGTTTGCCTTCATTAAATCGCGAATCTCACCTGCAGAAAATGCGGACATATTTTCGGAAATCTTGCAGGACTTGCTCTTTGGCAGCTTGGAAAGCAGTATTATTACGGGAAGCGTCTGCTTCTCCGAAAGCAAGTCCGTTCCCACTGTCTTTCCCGAATCCTTTTCCGTCAAGACCCAGTCGCAGACATCGTCGTACATTTGGTAGGCTCGCCCAAGATGCTTGCCCGCAAGTTTTGCGGCCTTTGACCACGCGCAATCCTCCGTGTCCGAAAGCGATGCGCCCATAAAGCAGGCAAGCTCAAATAAAGTGGCAGTCTTACCCTCTATTATAGATAGGTAGCGCTGCATTGAAACTTCGTGTTCCACCGCCAGAGACTGCCTTATTTCGCCCTCGCAAAGCGTTTTCACCGCGTCGACGGACATGTGCCAGACGCGTTCGTCGCGCTCCTTGAATGCAAGCTGCATTGCGTGTGCAAATACGGCATCTCCCAGCAAAATTGCAGTGCGAGTCCCAAATTTTTTGTATGCAGTTTCCGAATTGCGCCTCATTGAGGCATTGTCTATAACATCGTCGTGTATCAGGGAAGCTAGGTGTATAAGTTCGACTATTGCGGCTCTGTTTTGCAAAGTTTTGTCGGAATAGCTCGCGGATTTTGCGCTGGCAAATAAAAGAAGCGGACGCAGATACTTGCCTTGCGGCTTTACGCAATCGGCTACTGCCTCCCTCAGTTCGGGCTCGAAGTTATCGGCTTGCTTTATCAAGTACGCCTTAAAGTGCGACAGATGCTTTTCAAACTTGTCGCAGAAGCCCTCAAAAATTCTATTTTTACAGCTCATTTCCCTAAAAGCGCGTAATTCTCGCACAATATAATTTTTTCGCAATTAAAAAGTTGAAAAAAATGCTCTAACTCGGCTCTGCCGGGAGTATTCCTCGCGGATTTTTCAGACAATCAAAAGTTTGTTGCAATTTTGCGCTTTAAAGATTTTATAGTTGTTTGCTTTACTTTAAAATATGCAAGATTCACCCTTATACTCAATAGTTTTTTTTCTGGCAGGAGCGTATCTTTTTAAAATTTGGTACGGAGATCTAAAGTCAAAGGATAGGCCAAAGAACGCCTTGGCAGGCTCTACGCCATGCGGGGTGGGTTTGGCGCTAATAGGTGCGCTCGTCGGCGCATTTTTAATGGCTTCAGACTCTCTTACTGAAGATGCTCTGGGCTTTCAAAGCATGCAGAGCGTCGTTACAATTTGGGCGCTTCCAGTCTGGATAAGTTCCGCGTTTATTGAGGAACTCGTCTTTAGAGGCTATCTTTACATTGATAAAAAGGGGCTTTTGATTGCAAGCTGCGTAATTCTCTCGCTACTGTTTGCACTCTTTCACCCATTTTTATGGGATTATTCCATGGAGGAGGGGCTAACTTTTAACTTCAGTTTGCAGGCTTGGGTAAACACGTTAAATAAATTTGCATTTTCGCTAATTTTGTACGCGCTGAGGTTTGCCCCCATAAATAAGTCGCGCTCGCTGATACCCTGCATTGCAGCGCATATGGTTTACAATGTGGGCGTATTTGTGGTAAAGTTTTGGACGGGGTTTGTGGAGTTGTAAAATGCCGGATTTTTTGCGGAAAAATTCGCTGTTTTTGGCTCCGATGTCGGGTGTTACAGACCCGGCCTTTAGAACAATTTGCAGAAAGATGGGGGCTGATGTTTGCGTGAGTGAATTTGTCTATTCGCGCGCGGTGCTTTTAAGAATTCCAAAGATATTGGATAAACTTCGCTTTGAAGAATCTTCGCGCCCCTACGGAATACAGCTATTCGGCTCCGATCCCGTCGAGGTTGCCGATGCAGCTTCGCTTATCGAGGAACTTTTTGCCCCGGATTTTATAGACTTAAATTTCGGCTGTCCGGCTCCCAATGCAGTCGATGCCGGAGCGGGTGCTGCTCTATTAAAAAATCCAAAAAAGATGGCTGAAATTGCGAGAACTGTGGCGGGCAAGTTAAAGAGTGTTCCGCTTACTGCAAAGCTTAGAACAGGTTGGTCGCACAGCCAGATAATAGTTCCAGATGCGGCGCTTATGCTTGAAGATTCAGGGGTTAAGCTTTTGGCCTTGCACGGCAGAACTAAAACTCAGGGCTATTCGGGCGAGGCCGATTGGGATTTGATAAATAAGACGGCAAGTGCCGTTAAAATACCGCTTATTGGAAATGGCTCTGTCCAGAATTTGAGCGCCGAAGAGCTCTCTAGTAGCCCTTGCTTTGGTTTTATGATTGGCAGGGCCGCCATTGGTAACCCCTGGGTATTTCAAGAACTAAAGGCCAAGTTGAACGGCTCAAGCTACGTTCAGCCCGGAGCCTCAAGCAGAGTTTGCTGCGCAATTTCTTATTTGGAGGCCCTCTTAAATAATTCCAAATTTGCCCCGCCTGTTGACGCAAAGCGTAACATGCTCGGCTTTCTAAAAGGGCATGCGGGATTTAAAAAAATGCGCGAAACAATAGCCAATGAAAAATTGTCTATTGACTTGTTAAATTTGTTGAAAAATTTTAAGCAGCAACTGGATTTTGAAACGCAATGAGAAAGTTTTTAATATTTATGTGCGCGCTGCTGCCGCTTGGCAGCCTATGGGCTCAAGAACAAAAGAGCCATAATTCTGACTTGGACGCAGCCATTGGAGCGTACGCCGTAGGCGACTTAAAGAAGGCGAAAGAACACCTCTTAAAGATAGAGTGGAAGGGCGATTCAAATTCGCGCTTTGTCGATTTTTTGCTATCAGATATCGCCGTTAAAGAGGGCGATTGGCCTCTGGCAAAGGAGCGCTTTACGCGGGCCTTTAAGAATTTGCCGGAGGGAAACGAATTTTTGCTTGCAAAGAATTTCTCAAGTTTTTGCGATTTGAACAAGTTTTACGAGTTTGAGGCTAGCCTTCTAGAGCCATTTTACGAGACTCACGCAGAATATCTGAAAAAGGATTCACTACTTGCTTGGTATTACGCAAAAGCCCTTTTTAAAATCGGCAAAAAGGCAAAGCTTGGCGATGTCATTGAGCTATTGTGGCAGAATTTCTCAAAAGATGTGATGGCAGACGGAGTTGACGAGTGCATTTTAGATAAAGATTGCCGCGAATTTTTAAGGCAGCTAGCTAAGGATAGCCTAAATTCGGATTCTCCGATACAGAGGGCAAGAGCCCAAATAGTCCTGGGCGACACTAAGGATTTTAAGTTGCCGGAAAAGCCCAGCATGGGAGTTTTGCTTTGGTATGCGGAAAATTTTAAGGGAATTAGCGACGAGGATATTGAGAATGCTCTCGAGCTAAACCCAACGTCTGTATTTGCTTGGAGAGCCTGGTATCTGCTGGCTCAGCAATGTTTTGAAGAGCAGCAGTATGAGTTGGCCTACAACTTTGCTTCGCGCGCAGAAACTCTCGCTCCGGACTTTATCCTAGACAAGGCAAAGATTTATATTTTGCTCGGAGATAGCGATAGATTCTTAAAGCAATATAAGCAGGCTAAAAGCTACTATGAAAAGGTTGTAAAATCCCGCGAATGTGTCGGCGAATTGGTCGCGGAGGCCACTTATAAAATGGGCTTAAACGCCTATGAAGAAAAAAAGTGGCGCGAGGCCTATGTGTATTTTCAGTATGTATTTACAGCATACGAGGGCTTTGACTTTTGGTCGTCTCGCGCGTATTACTACGGGGCTAAGGCGCAACTGGAATTGGGCAACAATCTCGGCGCAAGAAACCTCTTGCTCTTTTATCTTAAGAGATCCAAGCACAGGGATACACTAATATACAACAATGCAGCCGCTCTTTGGTCTCGCATAGAAATAAATTAAATAGCGCCTCGGTTTATAGATTTTTGCCTGCGCCCAAAAAGTCTCTATTGAGGATATTTTTTTATCTTTGTAATTTTTCTAGGCAAATACAAAAAAATGCGCGCCTGCCTTATCTGCGCAGCTTAAGGAAATGGGGTTTTGTCTGATTTGGGAGAATTTAAAGCCAATGTCGGTCGGAGCCTTTCGGGCAATAGGTTTGATATGGCATTTACTCCCTGAATATTATGCGCCCGCAATTTTCGCAAAATACGGGTTCGCTTGAGCTTTTTAGTTCAGCCTCAACGCTTCCGGAAATTTTTAGATGACAGCCGGTGCACTTGCCGTCTTGCTCGGGGCATACTATTGGAAAACTCTTTTTTGAGCTTTTGACAAATTTATAGGCCTCCAGAAAATTGGGCGCGCAATTTTTTTCGGCATCGCGAACTTTGAATCTGGCTTCGTCCAAGGCCGCGAGCAGGGCGGTGTAATTTTTTTCAAATTTTTCAAGCTCAAGGTCGAAGGACTTCATAGTTTCGGCGTGGTTTTGGCTGGCAATTCCCAGTTGCGCCTTGGCTTCGTCTATTTTAAACAGAAGCTCCAATTCTTGCTCCTCATTTTTAGAGTTTGCAATTTGGGCATTCTCTATGGCTTTTATGAGCGCTTGGTATTCGTCGTTTTTCTTAACTAAAGCCTGCTGTATCTTTAGTTTTGAAATTTTTTCTTCATTGGCAAGCCTTTCGCTTCGCATCTGCATACGCAAAGTTTCGAGGTTCTTCACATCGTCTTGCAGCCTTTTAAAATCGGCTTGAGCTTGCGCGCGCCTTGCGAGAATTTCCTCTTTAGCGCCGGGAGCGCGCGATATTTGCGTTTCCAATTCAAAAAGAGCCCTGTCGCGCTCTTGCAACACCAAAAGATTTGCAATTTCGTTTATCACGCCCACAGACAAACAAATTATTTTGCATCTTGCAATTTTATTTTTATATTCTAACGTTTTTCTAATGAAGATATTGGGACTTGATTACGGACATAAGCGCATAGGTATGGCCTTTGCCGACGAGCTCGGCGTGGCTTTCCCGATAGGGGCTGCCGTAGAGCCCGACTTGGAGGGAAGGCTCTCTCACATAGCTTCTGAAATTGCGGGGAGAAAGCCCGACATGCTCCTGCTCGGCTACCCATACAATATGGACGGCACAGCGAGCAAGAAGATGGAGGAAGTGGACGAATTTATAGAGCTATTAAAGTCTCGCTTTGGCCTGCCTGTCGATACTTCGGACGAGCGTTTAAGTTCGTTTCAGGCCGAGAGCGATTTAAATAATTTTACAAAGAAAAAGAAGCGAAGCATCGCAAGCCGCAAAAAGTACAGGCGAAGCGGCGACTTGGACTCAAGGGCGATAGCTCTAGTTTTGCAGGACTATGTCGACAATCTCGAAAACAAATAAAAATAGCCCCTCTATGCGCTTTAAGTGCACTTGCGCCTACGACGGAACCGATTTTAAGGGCTGGCAAAGCCAACTTGGAGGCGGCACTATTCAGGACTTTATTGAGTCGCGCTTGGGCGAAATTTTTAAGTCAAAAATCAGGATTCACGGCAGTGGGCGCACCGATGCGGGGGTCCACGCAAAGGCGCAAGTTTTCCATTTTGACGCTCCGTGGGCGCACGGGGTTTGCGAATTATCAAAGGCTTTGCTGCACGGTTTGCCCAGTGGAATACAAATTTCAAAAGTGCAACTTGCACCTGCCGATTTCCACGCTCGCTACTCTGCGAGAGGAAAGCGCTACGCCTACAATATATATGAGGGCTATGCGCCCCCATACGAGGCTCGCTACTTTTACAGCCTTGGAAGGCGCAAGTTGGATATTGAAAAAATGCAAAGGGCCGCAAATGTGCTCTTGGGCACTCACGACTTTACCGCTTTTTCCGCCAATAGGGGACATGATAGGGACAATCCCGTCAAGACCATCTACAAGCTCAACGTCTCAAAGCGAGGCAAGAAAATAAAGATTCTGACCGAGGGAAGCGGCTATCTTTACAAGATGGTGAGGATAATCGCGGGGGCTTTAATGGAAGTCGGTTGGGGCAAGTTGGACGAAAGCGACATAAAAGCAATCTTAGAGGCGAGGGTGCGAACCAATAAATTTTCCACGGCCCCGGCTTGCGGACTCTTCTTAGAGAAGGTCTTTTACTGAGTATTTTTTAAAATATTGTTGCGGCGAATATGCTTTTTTGTAAAATGAGCTATTTATAATTGAAGATGGTTTACTTTATTTTAACAGTGTTGGCTACTCTTTCGGTTTCGGCGTTTTGCTCTCTTTTTGAGGCTATGTTGCTCAGTGCAAAGCAGTCGGAAATTGAGGCTTTGAAGAAGCGCCATCCGCGCTCCGGAGAGCTTTTAGATCTCTTCACCCGCCAGATAGATCGCTCTAGTTCCGCCATACTATCCTTAAATACAATAGCAAATACGTTTGGCGCGACTCTATCGGGCGTGCTCTTTGCAACTCACGTATCTCCGCTTTTGGGCTCAGATTTCCACTCGCGCTACACATTTCCGGCTTTTTTAACTCTTACAATTTTAGTGTTCTCCGAGATTTTGCCAAAGAACATAGGCATTCTATACAGGCCGGCGCTTCTTCCTTACATGGTTTATCCGCTGTATTGGATAAGAATTGCGATGTGGCCGGTTTCGACGTTTATGAGCAAGCTAATATCCTTTCTCACAAGCGGAGCAACCCGCGTTAGCGCCAGCGAGGACGAGATTAAACTACTTGCCGAAAAGGGCGCAAAAGACGGCCTTATTTCTATGCAGGAAAAGGAGCTAATTGCAAATACGCTGTCTTTGGACGATACTTTAATTTCCGAGATAATGACTCCGCGCACGGTAATCTTGGCTCTGGAGGAGTCTCAGACGGTTGGTGAAGTTTTTGAGAAGCGCAGCCGAATTTCATTCGGAAGGCTGCCGGTTTACAGAAAGAGCATAGACAATATAGTAGGCGTTGTAAGAAGGCGCGATTTGCTATTGGCAAAGGCGAATGACGAGGACTCCCGAAAGGTTGGGGAGTTTGTGAAAGATGCGGTTTTTGTGCCTGAAAACGGAAGCTCTCTGAGCGTATTGCGCCAGCTTATAAAGAAGCACCACCACATGGGTATAGTTGTTGATGAGTATGGATCTCTCACGGGAGTCGTAACTCTGGAAGACATATTTGAGCATTTGTTGGGGTCGGAAATTTTTGAGCCCGACGATATAGCTGTAGATATGAGGGATCTTGCGCTAAAGCGCAAAAGAATGAAGGATAGAAAATGAGCTACGTTCCGTGCGAATGGTCAGAACACAGGGCCGTGTGGATTACATGGCCAGCTATGAGCACTTGGTGGACTTCCGCGAGAAACGAGGTGTTGCAAAGCTTCGCAAATCTGGGGAGTGTGCTGAGTAAATTCGTGCTAACCCGATTAAACTGCCCATTGGACGCCCAGAGCGAGGCCAAAAGGCTTTTGAATGCGGCAAAGGCCGATATGTCCAACATAGAGTTTTACGATCACAAGACAAACGATGTTTGGTGCAGAGATAGCGGCGCAATATTTAGAATTGGCGAAAATTCGCTGGAGGCCATAGATTTTAAATACAACGCTTGGGGCGGCAAATTCCCTCCGTGGGATTTGGACGACGCCTTGGCGTCAAAAATGGCAAAGGCTGCGGGGGCAAAGTGCGAGCGCATTGAGAATTTTGTTTGCGAGGGCGGGGCTCTGGAATTTTCCAAGGACGGAATTTTGCTTACGACGGATTGCGTTGTTCAAAATCCCAATAGGAACAATTTGTCGCCTTCTAAAGTCGATGAAATTTTACTTTCGGCGACAGGCTGCAAGAAGGTATTGAGACTTCCCGACGGTCTTGTAAATGACGATACCGACGGGCATATCGACAATCTTGCGCGCTTTACCGAAGGTGGGGTAGTGCTTGCCGCGCTGTGCGGGAACGACAATCCGTCCTGCTACCAGTTGAGCGAGAATTTTGCGATGCTAAAGGAGAGCGAGGATATGTCGGGCAAGCTATTGCAAGTTTTGCCTCTGCCGCTTCCGGACGAGCCTGTAGTATTGGGCGGCAAGATTGCCCCCGCAAGCTACGCAAACTACCTTGTTACAAATGGCGCCGTGCTCGTTCCCACATTCGGTCAGAAGCGCAGCGACGATAGGGCGATGGGGATTATTTCTGAAATGTTCGAAAACCGCGAGATTTGCGGGATTGAATCGAGGTATTTCTTGATGGAGGGTGGAACTGTACATTGTCTAACGCAGCAGGAACCTTTATGGAAAGCAATTTAGCACACTCAAATACTAAAAAAGCCTTAGTTCCGCTTAGAAAGTTGTCGGAGATTGTAAAAGATCTGCCGGATCCCGAAACTTGCCACGAGCGCTCGGTGGAGCGCAAGTGCGGAGCGCTGATGCTTAAGTTCGAGAAGATAATTTATAGAAATTCGAAGGGCAAGCACGAGCAGAGATGGTCCTACAATGCAAGGATAGTGGTGTAGTTTGCCGTTTTTACTTGAAATATAACTAAATATATATAACAAGTCTGATTGTATGAAAGCGATGTTTACTCTGTTTTTGCTGTCTTTGGCGGCTTTATTTCTGTGCGCGTGCGAGAGCGTAAAAGAGGATGCCCGCGAAACCCCAATTGGCAGTGTAATTTCCGGCAAAACCAGAAATACGGAATCCTACATGGACAAGGTGCGCAAGCAGAATCGCTCCATGGGTAGGGATGTTTGGCGTCCGGAATCTCCGGACAGGTTTTAGCAGATGTCTTTTTTTGATTTAGACTTTGAAAGTCTTTCAGATGAGCTGCTAAAGGCGGGCTTTGAAAAGTTCCGCGCAAAGCAGGTTTGGGAGGCCGTGTACGGAAGAAAGATTTTCGATTTCTCGGCAATAACAAACATACCAAAGAAGCTGAGGGAGTTTTTAGCCGAGAAGTATACTGTTGCTTCAGCCAGGCCTTTAAATTGCAAAATATCGATAGATGATACGGGCAAGCACCTGTTTGAGCTTGAAGACGGCTACTTTATCGAGTGCGTCATTTTGGAGGCGCCTTGCGATGAGTCCGAGGAGCTGAGAAAAACGCTATGTATAAGCACTCAAGTGGGCTGTGCCCAGCGCTGTCGCTTTTGCGCCTCGACATTGAGAGGGTTTAAGAGAAATTTAACGGCATCGGAGATAATATCTCAGCTTCTTCCATTTGCCAAGGATTCAAAATTTGAGTTTGAAAATATTGTTGTAATGGGAATGGGCGAGCCTTTGGCAAACTTCGACAATGTGTTGCGCGCCCTGTCCGTAATAAATTTGAGGTTTGGCTTTGGTGCCCGCAGAATTACGGTGTCCACTTGCGGAATCGCAGACAAGATAGCGGAACTTGCGGCTATGAATTTTCCATATAGGCTTGCGCTTAGTTTGCATGGTCCGACAAACGCAGTTAGAGACAAAATAATGCCTGTAAATAAGCGATATCCTCTCGAAAAATTGCTGCCGGCGCTCGATTTGTTTTCAAAATCCAACGGTCGCATGCTAACTCTCGAATACATACTGATAGACCGAATAAACGATTCTCTCTCGGATGCCGACGAGCTTGCTAAAATTGCCTTGAGATTGCACGCTCACGTCAATTTGATACCCTACAACAAGGTTGAAGGCTTAGAATGGAAAAGACCGGATTTATTTAGGAGAAATACATTTTTTAGAGCTTTGAAATCAAAAAAAGTTTCTGTAACCTTGCGTCGCGAGAAGGGGTCGGATATTGAAGCCGCATGCGGTCAACTTGCATTACTTGCTGAAAAAAATAAAGTTAAGGATAATTAACAAGGCGGTGTCTAATTGGATAGCCGATGTTTTATGGCGGATAGAAATGTGTAGGGTAAAATTTTAAAAAAAAATCTTGCATCGTGTTTTATGTTGTGTCAGCATGCACAGAAAACAGTTACTACTAGTTTTGTTGTGCAGTAGAAACTTTATCAGAGAATAAAATACATAATATTAACAATGAAAAATAAACTACTAGTTATTTTGACAACCGTCTTAATCTCCTTTTTGGGACTTTCGCTTCAGGCCCAAGAGGCTGCCAATTCTCCCGCTACGGAGGCGAATAAAAAGGAAGATGTCCAGAAGGTTTCGGGAATGACATTGGGCGATATGTGGGTCGCGGGCGGTATAACCATGTATCCCTTGGGCTTTTGCGCTATTGCGGGGACGGCTATAGCCATAGTTAATTTTATTTCGATTCGTCCTGTAAAATTTGCGGCTCCGAAGGATATAAAGGCTTTGAGTGCTCTCCTGAATGAGTTGAAGGTGGACGATGCTATTGCATATTGTGAAAAGAATCCGTCGCCTCTTACAAACATAGTTGGTTCTGGCTTGGCTCGCGTCATTAATAAGGAGAGAAATTGGGATTCTATTGAAGATGCTATGGAAGAGTCCTCAATCGAGGAAATGGCGGGTCCGTATGTGATGGTGAATTATCTGGCTCTGATAGCTTCGATTTCCCCCATGTTAGGTTTGTTTGGTACGGTTTCCGGTATGGTCAAGGCCTTTAATACAATTGCTGCAGAGGGGGCGGGCAGTGCTCAGAAACTTGCCGACAATATTTCCGAGGCTCTTATTACTACGGCTGCTGGAATGATAATTGGTATACCTGCTATGTTCCTGTTCTTCTATTTCAAGAATCAGTATGGAAAGGTAGCTTCATCTATGAGTAAGATTGTTGGCGATCTTATGTTTACATTCAAGGTTGCGGATAAGTATGGGCCTCAGGACCTCGGCGTTACCGGCGGTGAATCTACAAAGTAATTTTATTTTCTGAATTTGTTTTGGAGTGGTATAAATGAAGATCAGAGTACATGAGGATGAGGATGTCCACTTTGAGCTGACTTCAATGATGGATGTTGTATTTCTTCTGATCGCCTTTTTTATGACGGTAACCAGTTTTGCTTCGGCGGAGATGGTAAAGGTAGAGATGCCGATTGCTCCGGAAGCTAAGGTTACTGAGGACAGTCGAGATAGACAGTACGTATCGATTGACAAGGACGGCAATTTCTTTTTGGGATCAAAGCCGTCGGATGCCGATGAGATAGAGCAAGCCATCGCGGCTCTTGCGCAGAATCCGGATTTTAAGGGTGTGTATTTGCGAGCCGATGCCGAAACTCCTTATCGTTACACTAGCGAGATTATGAAGCGCTGTGCGAAAGTAGGCGTTTTTAATATAATATTTGGCGTGGAGCAGCAGTAAGATGGCAAGGCGTAAGAAAAAAGGACTTGAGATAGAGGATGCATCTTTTACTCTAACCTCTATGATGGATGTGATCTTCTTGTTGTTGATATATTTTATGTATTTGCCTATTCAGCAGGAGGCAGATTTAACCGTTATGTTGCCTGTTGAAGCTCCGCCTGTGGACTCGGTATCATTGCCTAATGAGCAGGTAGTAAGGATAATGCCAAATAGTAGCATATATCTGAATGGTTCTGAAATTGCAGCTTCCGATGAGGTTTTATCTGGACATGAGTTGGACAATTTAGCTGCTACTTTGCTACGCCTAAAGCGAAGCTCCGATGCGGCAGGGCATGCTACCGTAGTTACAATTATTCCCGATGGTGATTCATTCCACCAGGCTTCTATCTCGGTTCTCGACGCCTGTGCGAAGGCCGGTATAAAGCAGGTTTCCTTCTCGGACGCAATATAGGGCAAATTTTACAGAGTTTTCAACATTGGGCGAAAGCGTGGCTTTCGCCCTTTTTATTTGTGCAATTGGTTAAATCAAGTTCAAATATTACAAAAAAATAAATTTTTCCAAAAATATCAAAAGTTAATTTGTGTTATTTTGTGTATTGTATATAATGTTTAAAGTTAACATTTAAAACATTATGTCAAACGCAAGAAAAATAGTTATTATGGCGGATGCCGCAATTAGCGATTCGCCTATTGATAGTCAAACGCTAGGGCCTGTGAGATTCAGGCGCGGCGATGATTTGCTAGTAGAGGCAACCTTTCTTCAAAATGAAATAGTTGCTGATATGTCGGCGGCGCAGAGTGCGGTTTTAGAGATTCTTGACGTGGGTTCAATGAATGCTCCAGATCCCCGAACTGTTGCGCTTTTGATGCGGAAAGAAGTCGTGGAGTTTTCGAATCCAATTTGCGATTCCAGCGGTAAGTTGGATTTGGAGGCTGATGGTCAAGTTCCGCATGCTGTATTTAAGTTTTCAAATATCGAGACTCAAATTGCAAGCGGTGAGCGGTGGCTCTGTTTGAGAGTTGAATTTTCGGACGGGTCTAAACTTTCTTTTGCCTCAGGCTGGATTTTTGTTGAGGAAAATTTTCTATCAGATCCTGAACTGCTTCCCATTGAAAATCCGCAGTATATAAAGCGCGATGAGGCGGGATTGCTTTTTTTAAATAAGAGCGCAAATTTGTCGGATTTGGAATCCAAGGATCTGGCTAGGTCTAACTTAGATATATATTCAAAGTTGGAGACAAAATCGTTAATTTCAGAATCTCTAGAATTTTTGCCCGCCTATAAAGAGGAGTTGGAATCCATAAAAGGCGACGTTGAAAGTGCAAAAAATATTGCAATATCTACTGTTGATGAGGCCGAACAAGCTGTAAGTGAAATAACTTTATTAGCTTCGGATTTAGAAAAATTAAAAGAGGATGTACAAATCGCAAAACAAGCTGCAGAGGCCGCTGCGCAAGAAGCGCAGGCGATTTCCGACCCCGACGGACTATTACAAAAGCACGATTCGGAAATTTCCGCTCTGCAAGCAAGCAAGGCAAATGTAGGCGAGCATTTTTTAAACAAGGGAAGATTAGTTTTTAGCGATTTGGCAAATAAACTTACTTTTC
>OJMH01001606.1_pt1 | contig 21928 bp, 17 predicted proteins | sample 1597111 | NCBI WGS metagenome assembly OJMH01 (sample SAMEA2452115, study PRJEB22498) | human gut metagenome | reverse complement strand
AGCTTCTTCCCCTCGTCCATGCACCCGTCCACGATATCCTCGAGCGCATCGAGTTTCGCCTCGCTCACCTTTTGCGGCTCGCTCATCTCATCGCTACGAATAAATCCGCCCGTGCATTGCGAGAGTCGCAGGAGCTGCGTCAGCACGTTTCTCGCCGTGACTTCGCCCTCCGCAAGCAAAGCACAGCAGTCGCGGTTGAGGTTGTCGTATATCACCCTTGCCCGCTCTTCAAGCCGAATACTCCGCACTTCGTCGATGAACGGCGGGAGGTCGACGGCATCCTCTATCCGAATGCGGAATGCAATAGCGTGTACTTTTTCGGCCAACTCCGCAAGGTTCTGATACCCGATGACCTGGTGCCGCTGGTACCCGCCGAGTATCGCATACTTGTTTCGGAACAGGTAATAACTCGTGCCGAGGATGCTTTCGTCCAGGAACTTGTACTGACTGAAAAAGTCGAGCGGGCTGCCCGTCGTCGGCGTTCCCGTCAGAATCATGTTGTACTTCGAAATCCGTCCGAGCCTGTGCAGGGCTTTGGATTGCGCCGTCTGGGGATTCTTGATTTTACTCGACTCATCGCACACGATGATGTCCGGTCTCCATTTCGACACTTCCTTTTCGAGTCGCCAGCAGCTTTCGTAATTCACCACGATGACCTGCAATGCCGTGCCGTTCATATACTCAAAGGCACTCTTCTTTTTATCGAGCGTTCCGTCCAAGACCGTCAGCGCATATCGGAAATCCGCGAACTTTCGGAACTCTTCCTCCCATACCCCGACGATGGATTTCGGACAGACGACGAGCATTTTATGGATACGCTCCTGTTCATACAACGTCCCCACCGTGCTGATGGTGATGAGCGTCTTCCCTGTACCCATGTCTGCGAATATCGCCGCCGCACGCCCCTCTTCAAGCATTTCGAGAGCAAAGTTATATGCTCTGACTTGGTGCGCATATAAGGTGGCTTTTACTCTCGGCTGGGTGTTTATCGTCTCGTATTTCTTTGCGACAGCCTTGCTTTGAGATGACAGTTCTATTCCGTCGCCAAGCCTCGCGCCGAGCAGTTCCAGCGTCCGTACTGCTTCGTCCGTGTACGGAAGTACCCATGCTTTGTCGTCCGCATCGAAGTATCGCCCTGGAATGTTTTTCAGCCCGTCTCGGTAAAGGTAGGCATCATACACGCGGATGGTGTCAGATGAGCGGGTTGCGTACATTCATCCCCTCCCAATCAATCACCTCTGCCATCACTTCCGCTCCGAATATTTCCAGGAGCCGTTTGCTCTGTTTATAATCGAATGCACCTTGCTTTGCGGTACGAACAAACTCTTTTTGTTTCATGTTCAGTTCCCATGCCAAAAGAATGAGACTGATTTTCGCTTGGCGCATTGCCATCGCCAATAGTGCTGCTTTTACTTTCATTTGTCTCCTCTGGTCGGCTCTCCAAATTTTTTGAGAATAGACTGCATCGTCTGAAAGTCCTCACCCGTGAGCCGCGTCGCTAATTTTTCAAGCAGGTTTTTCTGCTCTTTCGTCAAATACTGTTTCCCAATCCGATAGCCATCTACCACATGAACGCCGCCTCCGTTCCCAAGTGTTGTGTAAATCGGGTAAGACAGTGTAAGCTCTTGGATATCGCGTTTTATCGTTGCTCTTGAAACGGAAAACTCGAACATTAGATTGCTGATCGTATCGAATCTTCGTTCGCAAAGAACTTCGAGTATCTGTCTGCGACGCTCATTTGCATTCAACTGTCTCACCTCCTTTACCTTTGATGGCTGTATTCTAAAAGGCAAATGGCTCACTTTTTGAACCATTTGAAAAATTTTCTAAATATTTTTTTGGGGCCTTGGACGAACAAAAAAAGCCCCGACAGATCGGACTCCTATAATGGAATCTTTTCTGTCGGGGCTTCACGTTTCCGGCATAACCACCGATAGTTCAAGTATTTGACCTGGGCTTGGGTTTATAAAGAGGCGCTGTTTCAGCCACGACCATGCCCGTCGTTATACGTTATTCAGTTGTCATCGTCCTCGTCCAAATTCTCCATGCCCGGCGGTGCGTATGTATCACATCGTTCGTGACGCCGGTCGAGCATCCTGCTGATTGAACTCACCCCGCATTTGGGGCATTCTACTTTGACTACTCCTTGCTTGTTCTTAAAGCCAACTGTCTTTGCACCACAGTTACGGCAATGCCGTATAATGGGCTTCCATTCCTGCATTCAAGGTTTCCCTCCTTTTCCCGCCGGCACGAGCCTTGAATTTGCCTATCTGCGCAAGCAGGGTCGGGAAAGTCCACTGCCGAAGAAAGGTAACTCGCGCCTCCGTTGTTTACTGTATCCGACAACACGGGGCTATTTATTGTCGGGATCAGACTTTATGAGCCAACTTGGGGAGGTCTTTCCATTCGATAATGGGAATGCGGACGCAGCCGAGGTCATATCCCGCCACCTGCATTACACTACCGCATTTCGAACACTCGTACCATCCTTTTGTTTCTTCCAGATTCAAACTCTTATTGAGTTCACCACATTTCGGGCATTTCACGTTATACGTCATTGTTTTGTAAATCCGCCTCCCTTGCGTTTGTTAGTTTTCCAAATCTTTAATCACTTTGATAGCAACACCTTGTATTCGACAACTATTAACCACAATATCTTTCATTCGTTTGTTTTCGGGATGAAGTACGATGATTCCCTTTTCATTATCGGGACGATAGCGTTTAAGAGTTACTTCATTCTCCACAAGCGCAACTACGATATCATTATAATCCGCAGTTTCCTGTTGTCTTACAAGCACAAGGTCTCCGTCATTGATTCCTACGTCAATCATTGAATTTCCGCTTGCCGTGAGCAAGAAACACTTTTTTGCGTTTCCTACAAACGATGCTGGGAGTCTAACATATCCGTCTATACACTCATACTCTTCTGTAAGCGGACCACAAGGAACATATCCAAGCTTTGCAACCGACACGGTTTTCTCCGTTCTCGACTGCTCTATGGACTCATACCCATATTCGCCTCTCGCAATTATTCCTTGTTCCGTCATATACTCCATGTATCTCTGCACAGAACTCTTTCCAACTCCCAATGCTTCCGCTATTTCTCGAATGGGAGGTATTCTCCCCATTTGCTCGCACTGGTCTTCAATGTATGATTTGATTCTTTGAACCAACTCGCTGTCTTTTGTTCTCATTTTGTGATGGCCCTCACTTTGCCTATTCGGGACACTTGTCCCTGATAGCAACACTATTATACTTCTTTTGCTCAAAGAAGTCAAGGCTCTAAAAGGTATAAAATTAGGGGTGTCCGCACTCCATGACACCCCTAATTTTTTAGCCACTATAATGTTGTTACGACTACTCATTCACCGCAGTAAATACTTTAGAAAATAAAAGTTGTTTAAACAATTCATTTATTTGCTTGACTATTTTTTCTGAACACACTTGAGTCCCTATTTCTATATTCCCTGCCATGCCATGATACGATAAGTTCGCTGAAGAAATCAAAACGTCAGCATCATCAACCATAAGAATTTTTGCATGAAGCGCAGCCATCTTATCTTCCTTGTTTGTATAATTATAAACCTGCAAAAATTTGCTTCTATAACGAAGTATTTTTTCAATTGAGACTTGGCTTTTAATGTCATTAAAGAAAATTTTTATCAGCACTCCTTTCTGGCTTTTCTCAACCAATGTGTCTATCATTTCTGATACAAATTCCGATACTGAATAACCTGTCAAAAGAATGCTTTTTTTAGCATTCTTTATCAAGTCTTCAACAACATTTTGAATCCTTTTTGTTTTCAGAGAAAATGCTGGAGGTACTGTAGCAACCAAGCTTATCTTTTCTTTTTGTTTTTCAGATAACGCGTTGCTCACGAGTTCTACTAATGAAATAGCTTGCTCTCTGCTTAATTGAGGATATTCTCGTTCTATTAAAGCCAATGATTTAGGAAATAATGCGCATTCAAGACTTCCTCCACTTAAAGCCGCCATTTCATCTTTTATAGTATCATATATTAACTCCGTTTTTAGACTTCCAAATTGCATAAATCCCTCACAAGATCACGGAAGAACGACTGTTCCTCTCGTCCTCCAATAGGAACCACTAACGCTCTATCCAACAACCTATTTCCGTTTTCACATGCTGTTTCAGATATCATCGCACATGAATGACACGCTGCACCATTCGATTTTTCAACAGTCGGTAACGTCTCCATACATTCTGGATCATTAGTGCAATTCATTGCGTTCTCAAGAGCCCCTTTTAACAATGGAATCAACCTATTATAATTGCCCAATTCCACAAGTCCACCCAGGGAGCCTTCTTTGTCGGAACTTCCTGTATACAACAGTATTCCGCACATGTTTTCTCCGAAATATATTCTCTCTTTAATTGAAGAAGATGAGTACCCTGATTGCAATGACATTTCTTTTATAAGCAAGTGCGCTAGTGTATGCATCAATACATATTCCGCATTTTTCTTAACTCCTTGCGTCCACCCTCTAGAGGCACAGTACTGCTCGTAGCAAAACTCATATTGACTCGAAAGAGCCTTTACTGTCGGTTTTTTACTCCATTCAGCCAATGTTTGTTTATTAAATTCAATAAAAATACCCTCTCCATTAATCTCCACCGCCGGTAACCAAGCCTCTCCTTTTGACTTGTTTAACTTTACTATATTGACTTGTTGTTCCGCATCTGGATCTGGTGCGGCAGTTCTTGTGAAGCCAAGTAAAACCATCACATCACGTAAACGAGTTATTTTTATAACACGCGAAAAAAACTTTTTAAGACCGCTAGGCAATTCGTCTTCTTCCGCCTTAAAGTGTTTTTTGTTGGACGCATATGACGGATCGTTATGATGAGTAATTGCCAAGTACTCCATCAATTTAATCTCTGTAAATTCCTTTATGTTTTTACGTCGATTTTCTAGTGCTTTGTCAAACTCGTTCCTAGAATAGTTTCCCGAAAAATATTTATTGTAAATTAATGTTTCCGCATCCTGAACTCCCATTTCTATCATCTGTTCCAATATTCTAAGATGCTCGTCTATCAGGTTATATAATGGGTCTGTCCAAGGTGGAATAGAAATAGCACTTCTAATTACAGGAAAATACACATTAGATGCACCCCTCTGTGACGGAATAACAGCACTATCACACTTCTCAGGCTTTACGGTCGGTCTAAATGGATGCTTTCCTGTACACTTTTTGTCCTCAAAAGCATCTTCTTGCATTGCACCACTTAATGAACGTTTTTCTCCACAATCCAAACATTCAACCCACATATCCGCTAATGTTGATGTATACCCTGTAGAATACAGCTTAAAATTCTTATGACCCGTAGTTTTTCCTTTATGTATCCACCAATCCCAAGGAAAATCATCCATGTGGCCCTTTTCACACATCACAATAAATCTTGATGGATATGCTATTCTGTGGCATATGGGACATGTTGGTCCATAAATCTTATACCGCTCCTCATCAAAATTATCGCGGACATCGAATAATCTGCCACATCTCGGATCTGAACAAACATGATAATTAGGGAAAGAAACTACAGGCAGATCTCCTTTCTTTGATGTTTGTGGCATATAAAAATACGAAACACCCAAATAAGCCGCTAGCCTACCGTCAATTATCTTCTTTCCTTTTGATGTCCAATAATTCGTATCAAGAACCGTTACCGAATCCTTAACAGCATCAACAATTGCCCCAGGACCAAATGTCGTTATTAATTGATTCGGTCTGATTTCTCCAATTTTATTTTTATCAAAATAAGCCATCTCAATCCTCCGTCCAATAGAATAAAGTTGCGGATGCTTCTACTTCACGCATTGAGTTTAGAGTTCCCTTTTCCGTTATTGAACAATCTTCACTATAATAGTTCATCAACCTATTATACTTTTCAAGATATTTATTTCCGACATAATAAACCAGCTTCTTCGATTGGGCTGCAATGCACTGCCAATCCCCCAAGAACCGCTCTATTTCGTCTTTTGTTTCATCCCTCGCTTGAGGATTTACTATTGCCAAACGATCTAAAATAATGTTGCAAAGTTTGTCCTTCTGCTCTACCGTCAATTTGCCGATATCTTTTGCTTTCATATTGTCTGCATATTCCGGTATCTCTAATCTTAGCGCAGCAATGACAAGTGCATGCAACACCCTATCGCGCGCACGAGCCGAGAATGGAGTTGCGGTTGTTCCTTCCACATATCTATAAAGTTGACTATGATATCCGACAAAATTCTCATAATGAGACAAATCTCTTGGTCTATATGGATTATACATCGTAAATACTAACCCTGGGTGTTGACGCCCAATACGGCTTGTTGCCTGTATATACTCAGAGTTTTGTTTCGGTTGCCCCATTACTGACATTAGCCCAAGTCGATCGACGTCCATACCTACAGCTATCATATTTGTAGCTATCGCCGTGTCCAATGCCCCTTTTTGATCACTAGAAACTTCCAGCTCTTTTAGTTTTTCTGTAATTTTACTCGACGCAATACGAGAGGTTATCTCTATTTTCTTATTTAAATAGCGCGTTGTTTTAAACTTATATTTCTTCTTTAAGCGATTTATTCTCTTCGGAATATCGTCTTGCAATAACCGTACAGTACCGCCCAATTCTCTTATACTGTTAAAATACCCCACCATTGTATAGTATGGATCTATTGCATCCTTATATTTTTCATCGGTCATCAATTCTGAAACTGTTTGCAACACAATTGCATACACTCTTAGTGTAGTAGTCTTCATTGATTGCCCGCTTGCACTTATGCCAACATATTTCCTAAAAGGCTTTTCCGTTGTCGGAATCTCTTTAATAAAGAAACTATCCCCTATTTCAAACCCATTCGCAGGAAATTGCATTGAACGGTTTCTACCATATAAACAACGAATTTGTTCGGACGCATTTTTTATTGTAGCAGTCGAAACAATGTATTTAGGCAAAATCTTTTTCCCGTTAGCCGTATAAGCACACAAATCTTGAATGATTGTTTCATAAGCACCATATATTGTTCCTAATGGTCCCGTTATTAAATGCAACTCATCTTGCACAATAAGTTCCGGCGGAGCAAAAGGCTTAACCCCTACAACGTTCGCCATAGGAAGTTTATCTGTTGCATTGTGACGGCTTTCGTGCGAAACACCCATTGCGATATATCCATCTCGTTCGCATTTTCTATCCACTCTTCCAAACAGTGCGTTTGCGGACGGATTCCAAGGAAGGTTTGCAAACTTATCAACCGTTGCCAAAATGACGGTAGGACACTTGTTATAGATTTCTTCATCAACAAGATATACTGGAATACTCATTCTTTTAGACATTTTGTATTTGTAAAAAATACAATTTTCGTCTTCACAGTATATCTCTACTGTTTTTCTTTCCAAGTCAATATAATAGTTTTCTTTTTTTAATTCCTTTCCGCAAAACGGACAGGTTAATAACTGTTTATATAAGAGATTACGATTATTTCTACCCCCCTCAGGATTATCTGCGTTGTCTTTAAGTGACTCAAACGTGTTCGGGGTAACACCACCACCAACCCAAAATCCTATACTAATTGGTTCTTTGCCATAGCGCGGATATTGGCGCTGACGCTCCATTTCCGCCGCAATAACCATTTTTGTAAGTCTATCGCGCTGCTGAGTTGTAAGCAAGCGCAAAGTATAACGCAAAATCGCAGTTACACCACCGTCATTGTTATATTCACTATTTTCATTGTTTCTCAAGCGTCTGTTAGCAATAGTAAATGCTATTAAGCCTAAGTATGCCTCCGTTTTACCACCACCAGTCGGGAAATAAAGCAAATCGACTATCTCCCTGTCATCATGCAATGGATCAACTATGCCATTTAAATTCATCAGAACAAACGCAATCTGGAACGGACGCCAACAGAACATATTTTCTTTTCTCTTCGGATCTACAAACTCGCCAAAATTACATTCTATTCCTTTACCATGCTTTTTAGAAAATGAGCTAATGCTCCTTTGCAAAGACATTACACTATTCATGAAGCAAAATGCTTCAAATGCAATATCATCATTTTCTATCAACTTGATTCCTTGTTCAATTCTTCTTAACGCCAGCTTGCATTTTTCAATAACATCATTGCCGACTTTTTCCTTGAACGAAGAATCTGACATGCGTTCATCATTAACTAGTTTTGTTTCTATCCACTTCGAATAAGCATCGCTTAATGCGCGTAACCGAGCAATTGTTTCTTCTTTGTGCTTTGGACGCGCCATAAAACTCATTAAAAAATGGTCCTCAGCAAAACCATCAATGGTTGCCCTTACTCCTGGGAATTCATATTCAGGAATAAAAGAGGTGTACACCTTAGATGCATACCTTTCATCTACGCTATCCCACATAATTGCACAACCACGTCCACGTCCAAAAATCGGACGTTGAGCATAGTAGAATTCGTCCGGAGCTAAAATATCGCGACAAATATTTTCTGCCACAAAACAATTCTCACGCTCCTCGCTATATGCCTCGATTTTAGCTTGAAAAATAATAGATTCTAATGTAGAATTCCCCTTTGGCCTTTTATTGGTTAAATGCAGTGTAACCAACATATAGCCATTATTTAAGCCTATCCTTGTAACATACAGATGTAAATTCGAATCGACAGGCAACGGGTAATCTTGATGTTTTTCAAACGACTCAAAATCTACATCTATCATTTCATTCATCGGTTGACGAGTGTACAATGACCGAGTCTTTTCTTCACCTTTTTCATTCGTATATTTTTCGGAAGATTTTATATAATCGCCCCAAGAAATATCTGCCATTATGTGTTTGGTATCTTTCTTTAGATAAAAGCTCATGCCAATAGTTGACTGCTGACTAAATTTTGTTGCAGTCATTGGTTCATTATCGTCTTCATCCGGTTGTGGAGTATAGTTTGAATCTTGTTCGGTTCTATCTACATCTGCATCGAGTTCTTGCTCCATTTCCATGCAATCCACGAGAACTTGCGGATACAACATTCCCGTTAAGTACTCAAACATTGGGCTTTCATCTAAGACTTCATTTTCTTCTAACGGTCCAACCAAGTCTCTCCTTAAAGCCTCAATTATTTTTTGCCTAACCTCAGACTCCAAAAAGCTTTTATCGTCAGCCATCTTATTCCTCCACTTCTATTTTTTCACTAAGCCCCAAGATATACTTCAAGGTATTGCCAACGGAAATCACTTCATCCGTTATAAGTTTGTACTCCCACGGCTTTTTATCAAAGTCAACGATTGACGCGTACTTACACCACTTAATACCTTCTTTTGCCTTGCCTACAACGTCAGGATTATTGACTTCATTTTTGGCTTTTACTTCGATCATATATTTTGTGGTTGGAGTTTCCACCAAAAAATCGGGATTATATTGTTGTCCGGCCTGCCAAAACAGCCCAAGTTGATTAAGCGGTGGCTTTATCCAACGAATAACGTCTTTATCGTCTTCTAAAATAACAGAGACAAGCCTTTCTGTATCGCTATCAAAAGCGTTTATGTTATAGTAGGATTTTTTATATCCCGTAAAAACATATTTCTTGATTTCGCTCTTGTTTGCAATAGTTTTACGGAAATTGACTTCGCCCCCATCCGCCCTCACATTTCTAACTGCCTTTCTAAACACAATCAAGTCTTTCTGAACAACGTGCGTGTAGTAAGTTTGCCTATCCATATTCTCGTGGATCTGCTTAACTATATCATCAATAATTAGTTTCGCATAGCGACGCACGATTTTGTTTTTATCAGCCTCACTTCCGTCAATCAATGCAAGATACTGCTGAACAATATTTAAAATATAATCGGCGTCTTCGTCAACGGAAATCTCACTTAACGCATCACAATCAAGCAACATACATGCAAGAGTGTTTACTGCATCGTCAACCGCCAAAATTTCGGCATCGAAAGACTCAAGCATCTCGGCATTAACAGCATTAAATCTCTCTATCTTGGACGCAGCAACCTCGAAATCTGCTATATTTCTCTTAACGGTAAACGGTTTCAAGGTTACCGTAGAACTCGGTTGAACCAAAATCTTAGGAACAGAAATTGCCTTTTTGCTCAGCTCCGTTACGGTTGCGACAAAATCTTCCTTTTTCATCGGTTGGGTCTTCTTTTCCCCTAAAGAACTTCCTTCTCCATTATGGGTCGTTGTCTCAACCGTTTTCTCGTTTCCATCTTCATCTATATAGTCAAAAATAGAATACTGCGGAGGCACTTGCTTTTCAGGCTTCTTTGTTCTACCGAACGACTTCATATACTCTTCGTACATTTTGTCTTGCGTTTTAACGTCGCAAACATCATTAAACGACTTGACGCCAGCACTAACAAAAATATCATCTAAAAGCGAAAGTTGCCCGTCTCCAATACCATTCGTTATTTCTACTACCTTGGTAGGCTCCACGCCCCTATCGTCCAAATCTCGATACTTAAACGTGTCGCTATTTTTAATGTCTTCCACAATTTCACGATAATGGTCATGTGCAACGATATCGAGTGTATCAATTGCTTCGTTGCCTGTTATTACACCAAACGGTAAACGCAACCCGCGACCAATCGTTTGAAGCGCCAGAATATCACTCTTGGCTGCATTAAGTGGAATTATCGTAAACAAGTTGTTTACGTCCCAACCTTCTTTCAATTTGTAAACGTGAAGAACAATTTCAACGGGATTCTGCGCACTTTCGATAGAAAGAAGTTTGCGGATATTTTCTTCTGTTTCTTCCCCTTTCATATTGGAGTGAATCTCGATGACTTTTCCACGATATCTGCCGTTGTTGAAAGAATCACTGTCAATCATCGCACGAATCTTCTTTGCATGCTCTGTGTCTTTACAAGCAATCAATACGATAGGTTTTACATAGTCCAAATTGTTATCTAAACAATATTGATAAACAACTTTCTTGCGGTTTTCGTGCAAAGTAAGACCATCTCGGATTTTCATTTCTTCAATATCATCCGCGCTGTATCCACCCGTGTTTGTTCTACCCATTACAACGGGTATTTTCAAATACTTCCCTGCACCCTTAGCTAGGTCGTAACTGTATATAACGTTGTTATGCGACTTTGGAGTAGCGGTAAATTCCAAACCTAAAATAGGCTTTAAGTAACTTATTGCCTTCATAGACGCAGGCGCATAATAGCGATGAGCCTCGTCCATACAAATTACAAGATCGTCGAACTTTGCAAGTACGTCGGCAAAGGAAGAGCCGAGCGTTTCTTGATATTTATGAAACTTAAAGGTCGTATCCGTTTTACTATTGAAAATTTTGCCGATATTAAAAATGAAAAGTTGTATCTCGGATGTTTTTTCAATTTCAATTTCGCCTTGAACAAACCTTGCCGGATATCTAACGTAGTTCTCACCGTCATATACCTTAGGTCTGCCCATTTCCGCTTCTAAGCCTTTGAATATGTACTTTGGGTGTGCAGGATTAGACTCTTTGCGCAACTTATCGTAAATTGTGTTGCTGGGTGCAAGGATGAAAAAGTGTTTGTATCCCTTTGTTTTATACAAGTAATAAATTGCCGCGCCCATCAAACGAGTTTTACCAATACCCGTTGCCATATCAAAGCAAAATGACGGAAATTTGAAATTGTCATCAACTTTTATGGTATGCTTGTCCTCACAATTTGCAGTAGCAATTGCTTCTATTTCATCAAGTGTGTTGCGCTTATAATCGCAGCTTGACGAAATAGCGTCAAGATACTGGAGAGCTTCCTTTTGCGGCTCTCTTAAACTCATTGCATATCCAATTTGATTAACGATATTATCCATCATTTTACCTCGCTTTCAAACGTGCATTTATCAAGCAAATCTTTCGGTATCTTTTTAACGACTATATTATCGGGGAGTCTAAGGCCCGATTGTATTTTCATTCCATACACTAACAGCGATTGCCCTTCTCCTAGGTTTGCAAGCAAACTGTTGACGTATTCGCCGTTGACAAACTCTTTTGTGATATGTATAAACCTTTGCTCACTCGACTTGCCTTGGAATTTTCCATCAGGCTTGTACTTAAATCCCTCTAATTTGCAAATCGCCTCGCACATCATTTCAAACGTGTATTCAGGGTTTATTTGTTTGATTGTCGGCAGTTTCGGATTAGGCACAAGCAGACTCGGTGCAAGTTCATAAAACTTATATCCACCACCGCCTTGCCAATTGACAGACTTGCTAATACCACTTTGTTCTCCATCTATAACGCTATCAATCCGTTTTTTACAATGTGAATAACAATGTGGAGCAAGTTCAATACCAATCCATTTTCTGTTCATTTTCTGCGCAACAGCAACAGTTGTACCAGATCCCAAAAAAGAATCCAAAACATAATCCCCCTCATCCGTGGCCATTTCAAATATTCTCTTAATTTGAGTCTCTGGTTTTTTTCCTTTTTGAAAAGTTACGCCCCCTTCGTTTGCTATTCCTTGATAGTTCATATCATCCCACAAGTTTGTTACCAACTCAGCCGTAACCGTTTTCCCATCAATAACTTTTAATTTATCTTTGTAAAATAGCAGCCTATTACCGTTACAAAGGTAAATATCAGGATATCCTTCTCTCTTTTGCAAATAAAAAGATTGTGGGTTCTTCTTTGATAGATCTATCAAGTCTCTCGTCTCTTGCCCAACAGATTTATAATCTGGCTGAGCAAACCTTACTACTTGCGACGGATATTTACTAATCATATCCTCAATGGACAGCTTTTTTTGGGTCATTGCTTCTTTTATCGGAACAATTCTCCAGTTGTGATAATCGTCTTCTATATTCTCCAAAAACAAATTGTAAGCTTTGTCGTACTCTCTCTTTCTATATACAGGTTTATATTTCCAAAGTTCTTTGTTTTTAGCATATACGAGCAATAAATCACAGATTTGCACTGGCGTTGGATTTATTGCTTTATGTCCACTCACGGAACCTCTCTTAACGGTAATTTGAATAATATAGTTTTTCCGCCCAAAAATTTCATCGCATATTATTTTTAAATAATGACTTTCCTTTTCATCAATACTTATCCATATTGACCCTTCATCATCCAGTAATGAATATAGCAGTTTGATTCTATCATACATCATTGATAGCCATACACTATGCTCTAAACCATCATCATACCCAACCTCCTTACCATCTGCGTCAATGCGTGTGCCCGTATTGTAAGGCGGATCAATATATATACACTTGATTTTCCCTGCATAATCTTGTTCCAATGCTTTTAATGCAATCAGGTTATCTCCGTGAATAAGCATGTTGCCAGTATCCTGATCACCATAACTCAAATCAGGATTTTCCACCAAAATTCTCGGCTCTATTTCTTTTTGTTCGTACTTACCCACCCAAGTAAGTTCCAACTTTCCGCTCTTTTGCATTATCGCGTCTCCTTAATCTCGCTATGTCGTTTTAAGAATAATTGCTTTTTCAAATCGCTTGATAATAACAATTTATAAAAATCACACTCGTTCTCGGTCGGATTTAAATCCAACACTTTTTGCTCCAACACTTTTTCAAAGCCTTGCCTATCTTTCTCCATTCTTAGATATAATTCTTCACATTGTTTCTTTCCGAAAACAATCGCTATACTTTTTATGTAATACGCTTTTGTCGTAGGATCTACGAAAGTTTTGTGTATTGATGCATTTAAGTCAATCAGTCCCATCGTATTAACCGCGCCTGCTCTTTGTCTCAACATATTAACCCTGATATTTTCCAAATTCATATCATCTAAATATTTCAAAAACTTATAGAGCTGTCCTATTTGTTCCAGTTGTTGTTTTCGTTTAGACTCTTCTTTGGTACTATACAAATCCACAAAGATTGGTGGAACAGCAAAGATAAACGAAACCGCTACACCTATCCAATCAATTAGCTTGAATACATAGAGTACAACACATGCTACGAGCCATAAAAGCAGTATGACTCCATATATAATCATCTTTTTAGCCATGTTCGTCTCCTTAAAATTTTAGAACTATTTTGAAAAGCAATATCGGATTTGTTATCAAGTGCTTTTCAAACTCTTCTATTTCCTTTTGCACTTCTTCATTGATTTGCGATACCTTTTGATGATAGTTGTCCATCATCTTTTTTGCCTGTGCCAATTTTTCTTCAGCATTCTTTCGTATGTCAACTTTTTCATAAAAGTTGTTGCACTGTTTTGCTTGCTCAATTAATCCATCTGCTTCTTCGGTTATTTCTTGAATGTTAATCATCAGCTGCTCTTCCTGGACTTTTGCCCAGTTTTCAAGTTTGTGCCGCTGATATGCTATGTATTGCTGATTTTCGGCGTTGTGCTTATCCATCATTTCTTTGAGTAGCTTATCATAAACACCGTTGACAATTTTTTGATCTTCTTCCGACAGTTTGTATGGATAGATATCTATATCGTCAATTTGTTCCAGTGTCGGCAATAAATCATCTTCATCAAAATCAACATAATTTCCTTGATCGTCACACAAAAGCAGTACGGGGAAAAGCAGTTTAGAATTGTCGCACAATGCACCAACAAACAGCCAACCATGAGAACCTAAGACTTGTTCACCCCAATTTGGCGTTCTCCAGATATTCATCGGTGGAAGCCCTAGGTCTTCATCTTCCACGTCGTTCCAATACTCCACTTGTTTTAAATATTTGTCAATTTCAACCTTTACCGCATCAAGATCGGCGCATTTTTGTTCGCTCGTTTTTGTTAGAAGTATATTTCTTAGTTCTCTTGCTTTCTTATTCCGTTTTGCGTCAAGCTTTCTGTCTAATTTATCAAATTCGCGCTTAATTTCTGCCACCGTATTACATTTTTGATAAATTGCCAAAACTTCTTGCTCAAAGTTAATGCCTGACTCCAATACTCCCAAGGCGATATCGGATGAGCCGAATACACCGTCGAACAATTCAAACTTTTTGGAGAGTATCTCGTACACTCTCATATCCGCCTGGTTTCCAGTATTAAGCAGGTTTATCGCAACCACGTCATTTTTTTGTCCATAACGATGGCAACGGCCGATTCGCTGCTCAATTTTCATCGGGTTCCAGGGAAGATCGTAGTTTATTACCGTATTACAGAACTGCAAATTCAGGCCTTCACTACCGGCATCTGTTAAAATTAGAATTTTTGCATTATTCTCAAAGTAGTCAACGATGGCGTGTTTTCTTTCAACAGATGGTCCATAATTTGTTTTTCCAAAGTTTTTGACTTGATACGCCTTGTAAATTTCTCTTGTTCTTTCATCCGAGTTTTCTCCATTGAAAAGCACTATATCCTCTTCACTTACTCCGCTTGCCATCAATTCATTTGCAACGTATCGTTGGGTTCTTTTTGATTCTGTGAATATAACTACTTTTTGCGCGATTTCCTTTTGTCGTTGCATATCAAAAGCCGCCTCAATCGCTTGTTTTAAGGCTTTTACTTTCGCGTTTGTCTTTATTTTTTCAGCATTCTCGATAATTGCTTTTACTTCGTCAATTTCTTCTTGTATTCTTTGCTTTTGAAAGACTGTTTCCGCATCTTCTTCAGGTTCTGCGTCTTCATCATAGTCATCGTCAAGATAGTTCCAAAAAAGTTCAAACCCTTCTTGTGCATCTTTCGACTTTGTTCCTTCCAGCAGTTTTTGCAATCTATCCAAGATTACTTCAAAGGTTTCAATAAGAGCAAAACTCGATGACGCTAGCAACTTACGAATAACAAGAGTCAGTAAATTCCTATTTGCCGTCGGCAACGAATATAAATAATCACGCTTCAAGAAATTGTTTACACGCATATACAACGCGGCTTCGTCATAGCTTAACTCAAAATCAAACGTTCGACTAACGCGATTGGCAAATTGCATGTATTTGCTAACGTCTTTTCTTAGCGTTCTATATAGTACTGGGGCAAGATTTTGCTTTAACTCCGCGTAGTTATTATCTTCTTTATACTGCTTATTAAAGGCTTTCTCCGTACCGAAAATTCTTGGATCTATAAAGGAGACCAATCCGTGTAAATCACTTAAACTGTTTTGCAACGGCGTTGCTGTCAATAGGATTTTAGGGATATTATGCGTTTGTTCGTAAAGCCTTTTAGCTCTTTTTGTTCCGTGAAAAATGTTGCGCATATTATGCGCTTCATCAATCACAACAAAATCCCACTTTACAGTAGGGTACTGTTTCATCAGTTTTGACGAAAAATCGTATGATGTAAGCGCAATACTCACTTTTTGAGAATCTTTCAGCCAATAATCGACTATCCCTAAGGGATCATAATTAATGGCTTGTCTATCCAATATCTTTATAGTTTCTTCGGGAAAGCCAAACTTCTCAAGCAATTCAACTTCCCACTGTTTCCTTAGCGATGCAGGCAAAGAAATTAATATCTTTTTCGCACCAGTTTTAATTACATATTTGATTACGAGACCAGCCTCAATAGTTTTACCAAGACCAACCTCGTCAGCTAAAATGATACCACCCGTTTTCAAAGCTTTTACGGCAGCACAAAAGGCATCCACTTGGTGTGGATTTATATCTATTGACGTATCTAAAAGACAACTATATGGGTTTTCATCTAGTTGCTGTCTTTTGTACTTACCATACTGCTGAATCAACAGGTTGTTCATCTGTATTTCCCTCTTATTGGTTCTCTATTTGTTCCCTTATCTTTTCTGCTATCGCCTTTGCCATTAGTGGCGGTACTGCATTCCCTATTTGCGTAAAAGCCGCAGTTCTGCTTCCTTCAAAATAGTAGTTATCTGGGAAGGACTGAATTCTTGCTGCTTCTCTAACAGTTATCGAACGGTTCTGATTTTTATCTGGATGAATAAAATAATGCCCGTCCTTAGATATGTGTGCCATCATGGTGTGACAAGCCGGCATATCCCACTCAACAATCTTAAATCTATCTAAAAATGACGTAACATTTTTATGAGTTTTTAGTTCATTGGGTAAATCCACATACTTTAATCTCTTGTGTCCATCGTTCCAAGCATCAATAACTTTGTTATAGATTTCTTTATCTCGCGTAATATGCGGACGGGCAATGTGATATGTTAAGATATCGCTTTTGCTTCTGATCCCAAACTCAGTAAGGTATCTCGACGGTTTGGCGGCATATTCTTTTCCTTCCTCGCCCGCTTGTATACTTGGAAGGTCTTTTAGCAAATCGTTAACTATAAAGTTATGAGGAACATCTTCGAATTGCGGATAAAAGTACTCGCCGTCGTATTCTGCCTTCCATCCAATAATAATAATTCTCCTCCTATTTTGCAACACACCGAAGTTTTTTGCATTTAATTCTCTGTAATCAAGTTTATATCCTACATGTGCCAAGTATTTTTTTAGGTTGGCAAAATGCTTTCCATTTTTAGCCGTAAGCAATCCAGGAACATTTTCGAAAACAAACATCTTTGGCTGATACCGCTTTAAGAACTTGCAATACTGTTTGTACAAATAGTTTCTTTCATCGCCATCCATGTTGTCTTCTTTTACCGCCCTTCCAACAAGCGAATATGCCTGACATGGCGGTCCACCAATGATTACATCGACCGACTTCTCACCAATAAGATTGTCGACTTTCTCAAAAACCTTTCTTATTGTTTCATCGGACATTTTCTCATTGATAACGGATTCTAACAATTCTTGTGGCACTAGACTGTATAGTTCTTCCCTTGTAATCTTTCCTTGTAAGTATTTATTGTAGTAACGCAATTTATTGTTATCCTTAAGATAGTGATAACAAAGACGCGTTTTTAAGGTAAAACAAGCGTCTTCATTCATTTCAACATGAGCGAGCGGAGAAAATCCATTTTGTAGAAATCCTTCTGATAATCCTCCCGCTCCAGCAAATAAATCTATATAGTTCATCTTGGTATGCTCCATTATTAAAGAATTGCCTTTAATCTTTTTTTATCTCTATGATATCATCGAATTCACAATCCAGCACTTTACAAATTCGGAGCATTACATCCATAGAAACCGTCTCGTTTTTACTCATCTTTGCCATAGTTGAAGATGACATTTCCGCTTTTATACGTAACGCATTTTTTGTCATTTTTTTATCTATGAGTTTTTTCCATAATTTGTCGTAACTTATCGTCATAAGATTTCCTCTAATTCTTTTTTTTTACATTATATCATAAATAAAAAAATAAATCAATTCGATATTCGATAAATCAAAGAAAAACTTTAATTATCGGACACATTATTCTGATTGATTTCGTTTATAAACTTGCGTCAACGATTGAATATACTCGACTACTTTTTCCACCACTTCATTCGGACCGACCACTTGCAGTTTGTCTCCGAACGACAAGCACCATCCGTAGAATGCTGGACTTAGTTGTACTGAAGTCGCAAACCTCACCGCATTTTCACTTTCAGGTGCAAGTTTGACTGCATCTCCAAAAACATCAAAAATTACGTCGAGCAAACTCTTATCCGCAATAAACTCCACTTTTTGTTCTTCGCCTTGGAACATCCCAAACAGTGTTTTTTTGTGATGTTGCAAATCTATAGGATTTCCCTTATATAGGTCTATAGGTTGATTAACGACCATTTCAACGTGATCCATTCGGTCTATGCGATAATGAACCACACCCTCGTATTTACCGTAATAGCATATAAGGTAGTAGTTATCATCGTCATAAATCGTAGCAAGCGGGTTAACATAATAACGCTTGCCATTTCGTCTATATACCCGTTCGTGTTTTTCATTAAAGTCAAAGTATTCAAATGAAACCTTCTTTCCATTTTCTATTGCGGCATTGATTTCGCTTATTGAATAAAAAATGTTTTCATTTATACTTTTAGTCGTATTAAACTTTACAATATTGCTTTGTAGCAGTTCCGCGCGATGACTTCCCCCAAGATTAGCAATTTTATCAACAAGTTCTTCGGTCTTTTTCGGTGTAATAAAACTCGATGCCTGCACTGCATCAATAAGAATGCGTAACTCAGGAACATCAAAACTACGATCAATAACACAATATTTATTGGGCTTACCAGGACTTTTTTCGCTAAGCACTTCGTACCCATAGCTATTTAAGACTTCTATGTCAGCCGCAAGAGTTCGCCTATCGCATATAATCCCCATCGTAGCGAGTTTTGACAAAATTTCCGAAGTATCGATGTAGTTATCCTCATCTGAATCCTGGCGTAAAATCTCCAAAATTTTTATAAGTTTTATTTTATATGCTTTCTCTTGCTTCATACTTCGTAGACCACTCCTATTATTAGTATGAAAATTATATCATATCTCTACTTAAAAGTAAAGGTAGAGGTGTACAATTTATCTGACACCTCCACCCTCTAATTCACTTCATTACTTTCTGCAGTTATTCATCATCAGAAGCCGTTCTCTTTACAATTGCGACCGCCTGTGTCAAATTGTATATGATGGCATTCGAGTCGGGAACGGATACACCGCGTACTCTGTATGATTTGTCATCAAACCACCCCATCAGTCTGCGGATAGCCTCGTGTGCAGGTTTATTTGTTACGTTAAGTACGGCGCGTTTTGCCAATTCCCCGCTCGGACTGGGAAATTTCACGGCATTCCTATCATCTGCATCACAAACCTCGATTGCAAACCTTTTCGTGTCTGTGTCGATCAAAAATCTCACATGGCTGGGTCTTTTCAGTTCGTCTGCGGTGACGGAATTGAATTTGAAATATTTGTTTGTTATACTCACGGTCGAGTCACTTGCGTTTCCATACAACTCGATTACTTTAAATCCTTTAAGCATTTTTTGTCCTCCTGATTTTTGCTTTAATTGATAATTCCTTTAACTGTTCAAATAAAAAAACCGACCTCGCATTTTTGCGAAGTCGGCTGCCGTTTTAACGTCTATCTGTAAATGCTTATTGTTTTCAGTATGTCTGATACCAAGTTCTTTCCACTTCGAGCATCGCTCGGTGTTTTGTGCAGGGTAATGACATACTTTTCGTTTCCCTTGTATATCAGTCTATAATGGTTGCTGTCCGAGATTACCTCGAAACCAAGGCTTTGCAAATCCAACAGGTCGCGCTCTTTTATGTTCTCACCTTTGGATAGCACCCGCTTTAGCATCTCATCGACCGCCCTTCCCTCGCCCTGCACCTCGTTTTCTGCAAGTATGCCTTCGAGAAGTTCATATGCTCGAGTGTCGGTCTCTGTGTTCCGCAATGCCTTTGCAAGGATTGTAACCACGAGGTCGTATTGTTCTCCGTTGAAAAACTCGTCAATCGGTGCGGACCGAAGCATTTTCTTCCCTTCGTCTCTGGAATTTATGGCTTGAATGAGGTTTTCATTTTGAGCCACGAGCGACTTGTTTTCTTGTACCGCGCGGTGCAACTTTTCTTTCGCTTCTTTGAGTTGTTCCTCTAATGTCCCGTTTTCGTTAATAGTTTCATTTAGTAATTCCTCGCTTTCTTTCGCTTGGTTTGCAATCATTTCGCTGTGTAACTGTTCCCAGGATACCCCGTCGGCATCGGTTTGGGCTGTTATGTATTCTGCGACATCTTTCTGTATTGTCGAATTGAGTGGTCCATACCTTTTCCAATCGGACGGTCGATATTCCTTCGAGTTTCTTGATTTCGGGAAGTATATTCCAATGTGTCCGTTGAATGGATTGTTCCTGTTCGTCTGTTCTTTTAGGGTTTCGAGATAGTTATCATCCTCTTCCGCGAGGACAATGGCAATGCCCGATAGGTCTTTCGCTAACCTCTGAATATCAACCTCATGTCCCGCCGAACCGAAAAACTTGGAGACATAAACCACAGGAAGGCTGCCGTTGTACTCGCCATTTATCACTTTCACGGCAAGACCGACTCGCTCTCTGGTCAGCATCAATGGTTCTACCGATATCGGAAGCTCCTCGACTCTTACCCACCCGCTTTTTACGAAGGCTCGGATTACTTCTGTGCGAATGGTTGGTGTCTCATCGAATCGTGTCGTGTCGCCCAGACAGTTGATGTTGATGTACACTTTGGTTTCACTCGGTCCTTTTTTTTGAATGATATCAGTAACCCACGTTTGGTCTCTGTAGATGTGTGTCAGTCTGCAAGCAGTATACTCGGCATCATCTTTTTTTAGGGTGAATGTTTCCAGAGTGCAGTATCCTGCTTTTAGAGTCGATGGTCGGAGGAAGTCCTGTTGCTCAAACCTCTCGCCGACCTCTTTACTCGGTGGTCCGTCTTTAAGCCATTTTACGATTGTTTCTCGGAACTGCTTTGTCGAGTAGCCATCCCGCATCGTCAGTTTTGTCGATAGTACCTTCATATTGGCTTTCCTCCTTCGCCTTAAATACTACCATATTTATGCGTAAAAGTCAATTCTAAAGGTGTTCGAAAGGAGGCTCGCGCACACAATATATTGTGTTCTGTTCCCCTTATCCAATCCATTTTGTAGTTTCGTTTTTTTACCAAATGTATGGAATGTCTCGGTTTTGCTTTCTCCGCATGGCATAAAAAAATCACCCCTCTCACCCTAATAATGAGTGAAAGCGGTGATTTTAACCCTAAATTGCCCCGAAAAAGGCTATTTTCTTTCGAGACAAATTAGAGTTTCAACGTGGCTCCTCAGGTAGGATTTGAACCTACGACACCTCGGTTAACAGCCGAGTGCTACTACCGCTGAGCTACTGAGGATTAAGAATGCAGACACATTCACAACTGAAGAGGAAAAGGAGGAAATCGAGTTAAAGACGAATGAGTGGGGGGAAATGAAGTGTGAGCGGGAAAGACAACGTTTCATCTCTTCTTCAAGGTTTCAAAGTGACTTTCGTTTCTTTCTGTCTGTTTTCTGTGATCAAGCTCTCGACCTATTAGTATCGGTCAGCTAAACACATTGCTGTGCTTACACCTCCGACCTATCAACCTTATCGTCTTTAAGGGGTCTTACAGCCTTTCGACTCGGATATCTTATCTTGAGGTGGGTTTCACGCTTAGATGCTTTCAGCGTTTATCCGC
>OJMH01001605.1_pt1 | contig 21935 bp, 20 predicted proteins | sample 1597111 | NCBI WGS metagenome assembly OJMH01 (sample SAMEA2452115, study PRJEB22498) | human gut metagenome | reverse complement strand
TGCGATGGGTTCAATAAGCATAGCGCTTGGCAAAAAGTACGATTCTATCGCGCTTGTGGCGGGCGGGCGTCACTTGCACTCCGACACATATTCCACTGTGGGCTTGGTATTGGGCTTAATAATACTGGCTCTCACTCAGATTTCTTGGATAGATAGCGCCCTCGCTTTGGTATTCGGCGCGCTAATTGCAATTACGGGAATTTCAATTTTGCGAAAGACCATTGCAAACCTCACCGACGAAGCCGACGACGAAACACTGAACAAGGTCTTGGACGCTATAAATAAAAATTTGCGCGACGACTGGGTGGATGTACACAACCTTAAAATCGCAAAATTCGGCAATCACTACCACATAGATTGCGACCTCACTTTGCCGCGCTTTTACAATATCTCTCAGGGGCACGACGCTTACGAACTATTTAAGTCGGCACTGATTAAGGATTTTTCCGACAAGGCTATTTTTTCCATACACTTTGACCCCTGCAAGCCAAAGCATTGCAAGCACTGCAAAGAGCAAAATTGCCCCTTGCGCGAGGCGCCTTTCGAGACTCCGTTTAAGCTCACATACTCCTGCATGGTAGGTGTAGAAAAGCACAATTAGTACTTTTACTATTTGACTTTCATAAATATTCCTATAAACTTAGCGCTACTCGAGGTTTTTATGGGGACAAATATGAAAGTCTTACTTTTTTTTAGGGTAGTACTTTGCTTTTTTGCGCTATTTTTAAGTAGGCTTTTCCCTGAGGCCTTGGTGTTGTGGTTTGCAGAAAAAGCGGCAAAAATTACGGCTTTAATTTTATTTTTAAACCCGCCCACGCTCGCAAGTGAGGGCGTGTATTTAGATGTGTTTTCCCCAAACGGAGTCTTAGTTAATGCCTCCTGCTCGGGAGTTTCGTTTTTTTCAATATTAACTGCGTGCGTATTTTGGATTTTAAGCGAAAGGTGCAGGGGCTTTTTTGCCTTAATTTTAACTTTTATTGCATCTATTGCGCTATCTATTCCGCTTGCGATTTTTGCAAACGCCTTGCGAATAAGTGTAGCAATTTTAGTTTTAAATTTTACGCGCGGATTCTTGGACGAGCGCTTTGCGCCTGCGCTTCACATGTTCGCGGGCGGGGTGGTATTCTTTTCATTTCTTCTTTTTATAACTCTAACTCTAAACTTCGGCTATGTTAAAAGAAATTAAAGACTTCCTACTTCTAGATTTTAGTAAAGAATCGAATTTTCAAGGCAGTCACATTTTGCCAGACTTCTTCTACTCGGCGCGTTCGCTTTGGATATTTTTTGTTCTTCCGCAGCTTTTTATGCTTCTTGCAAATCTAAACGCGGGGCGGATTCTGTGGGGTGATATGGACTCTGAATCTATAGTGAGTTTTTGCGTTTTGGTATCGCTTAATATAGTCGTTCTAATCTTTGGCGCGCTTGCGGCGGGGGCAAAGAGGCGTTATCTTTCAATCGCACGTTCTTTTGGGCTTGTTTTTCTTTTAGTATTTTACTTCGCTGTATCGCTCTACTTTATTCCAAAAACTTTTACCGACGTTTCGCCGTGGATATTTTCATTTTTCGGGCACTTCTTTAACTTTATTCTTTTTATAGCCATACCTTCTCTGTTTTTAGGCCTTAAAATTTGCGCCTTTGATTCCAAACTGGATCTCGGTAAAAGCTTCTTAATATCGCTTATTTCGGCAATTCTTGTTCCGGCGTTTACATATTTGCTATTTCTGTTATTATCCAAATTTAGTTCATTACCCGATTCGCTAGTACTAATATTTATAGCAGTATTTTCGATACTCGCATTTTTAACTTGCGTTGCGGTGGGGCGCGTAATTGCGATTTCCTTTGGCGCAATTATTCGCGAGCAAAATAAACTCCTTCGCCTGTTTTTGATTGGACTTTTTGGCATGGTATTGCCCGCCGCCTACTATTTTTATTTTGCCATCAATTCGATGGAAATGCCCTTTGACGAAAAGTTCTTCTGGGGCGTGGTGCTTGCAAATTTTCTGCTCTTATTGCTTCCTATATTTAAATCTAAACTTCCCGCTTTTTTACAAATATTTCTAACGGGGCCAATATATTTAATTTTAAGCTATGTAATGCTTCTGTTTTTGCCCTTTATGCCACTTATGCCTTTTCTTATTGTTAAGGGTATCGGCATAGTAATGATAGCCCCACTTGTTTTATGGTTATTTGCTACGCTTAAAATTACAAAGATTTTACAGGCTCAAACTAAAAAAGCTCCCGCTGTCGGAGTTCTTGTTTTTGCGATGCTTTTGCCCATATTTGCCATTTGCGCCCGCGATTACTATTACCGCGTGGAACTCGCAAAGGCCCTCGCCTACGTCGAAAGCCCCGATACAAACTCAGACCGCAACTTTGAAGGCGACCCTGAGGCCGTAGCAAAGGCTGCAATAAAATTTTTGGAGTTTAAGTATGGCGACTACTATCCATACCTAACGCCCCTTGAAATGGAAATTCTGTGCGACTCTATGGTGGTGCGTGATTCCTACTTGGAGCGGATATCGCTGCTATTTCTAAATAGGCCGCTGGAGTTGGAAATAAGCGATGTAAAAAAGCGGAGTTTTCTAAATTTAAAAACCGCATTTATGGTGGTTAGGACTGAAAAAATTTCAAAAACACGCGAGATTAAAAGCGCTGATTTTAAAGCGGAGGGTGGAAATTTTGGAAAGCTCTCTTTAACTCTTGCCGCGGGGGAAAACTTTTATAGCGAATTTATCGGAAATCTCGAGCTTCCCGACGGCGTTTTTGTCAGCGCTATGTCATTTGAAATGAATAAACTAATGCGCAGGGCAAGCTTTGTTGAAAAGAGGTCGGCTCTGTGGGCGTATCAGAATATTGTAAGCGATTTGCGCGATCCGGCCATTGCATTTTACAAGGGCGACAACTTAGTTTCGCTGCGCGTCTTCCCTATGGATTACGACTTCAAACTCGAGCTTGAGTTTGCAAAATTAAGCGGAATAGAAAATTCAAAGTTTTCGATAAACGGCAAAAGCTTTGAATTTGAAGATTCGCCGAGTTCAAACAAACTTTTAAACGTTTATGATTGCGGAGAATTTTTTGCCTTAAGTCCAAACTTTAAGAATTTTAACGAAGGCGATTTTACAAAACTTAGCATCTTGCCCGCCGTAATTTTAGATATGTCGGCTAGCGGCGCAAAATTTGAAGATGTCGAAAAATTTTTGCAAGATTTGGACAGAGAGTATCCGAGCGTAAGCAGAGTTAAATTCTACTTTTCAAATTTGAACTTCTCGCCCTTTGAAAAAATAGTGGAGCGCGGCGAAGGCGGCAAGTGGAATCTGGGCGGATTAAAAGTCGCATTCGATTCCTTTAAGAGGGTGGGGGGCTTTGATAAAAATTTGTCAAAGCTATTTGCGGAGGCCGACATCGCAAAAAACTTCTCAAAGTCCGCCGAATTTTTGCCTGACGATAGCGTTCAGATATTTTACCTTTCAAACCCAAGTAAGACTAAGGAATTTGAAAATCCTAAATTTGAATCGAAAAGCGCTATTGTACTTAGGTGCGGAGATTCAATTCTTCAATTTGAAAAATCGGGCATCGATACTTTGCAGATAGTTGAGGCAAAATACGGAGATAATCTTGAACTCTTTAAAAATTCAAAATTTGAAAGCTTGCCGGAAGATGTACTTGCAATGTTTTCAGACCAGCGAGATGTCGATATGTTAAAGCTTTGGAGGCTATCCGAAAAGATTGCGGCAAATCCATCGCTAAAGCAGAGCCTTTACGCGGAGGCCGCGAAGCTAAGTAAGGAAATAAAAATTCTCTCACCCCAGACGGCGCTAATCGTAGTAGAGCGCAAGTCGCAGGAGGAGATTATGAAGCGTGCCGAAAAGAAGGCTTTAAAAAGCGACAAAAATTACGAGCTAACGGAGTCCGACCTTGATGAGAGCGATACTACCGAGATGTCGGAGCCCTCGGAGATTCTAATGGTATTTTTTGCGCTACTTGCGCTAATTGTATCGGGAAAAGTTGCAAAAATTGTGCGCGCGCGTAGTCTAAATTAAAAGAACTGCAAAAGTTCTAGCGCTTGCGAATTTTTATCCGCTATTTAATAAGGCGCCTTAAACTTGACTTTTAAGTCTCAAAATGGGAGAATTGCACGATTTTTGACAATGCCCGCGCGTGCCTGCGGTAATTTGCAAGAATTGACGCCCGCAGCGCGGGTGCCCCGATAAAACTCAAATATTCTTTTCTATGAAAATTTTAATGGTTTCTCCAGAGTGCGCTCCCTTTTCAAAGGTCGGGGGGCTTGCGGATATGGTTTCTTCGCTTTCAAAGGAGCTTGCAAATCAGGGGCATGAGGTGCGCATAGTAACTCCGCTTTATTCCTGCGTGAAGAAAGACGAGTCTTTCAAGCTGGAGCTATCGCCATTTTGCGTGCACTTGGGCATAGGCGTTGAAAATTTTTGCGCGGTTTGGTCTAAAGATTTAGGGAAGGCAAAGGCGTTTTTTCTAGAGTATGACATGTACTACAAGCGCCCAGGAATTTACAATGAGGGCTCGTATTCCTACCAAGATAACGGTGCGCGCTTTGCATTTTTAGATAAGGCTGCAATTGATCTTTGCGAGTCTCAAAACTGGATTCCCGACGTAATCCACTGCCACGATTGGACTACGGGCTTTGTGCCGCTTTATCTAAACACGACCCATCGCTACTCAAAAATAGGAAGGGCTGCGACGGTATTTACCATACACAATATGCAACACCAGGGCATATTCCCGCGCGAGCTTTTGGAGTTTGCGGGTTTGCCTAGCGCGGAGTTATTTAACTCGCACAACTGCGAAGCCTTAGGGAATCTAAACTTGATGAAGGGCGCAATTTACAATTCCACAAAAATTTCCACCGTAAGCCCCACTTACGCCCAGGAAATTAAAACGCCCCAGTACGGCTGCGGGCTCGACGCTCTAATGCGCTTTAAGGCGGCCGATATGGTTGGCATAGTAAACGGCATTGATTACGAAGAGTGGAATCCGGCAAAAGACAAATTTATAAGCGCAAATTACTCTTTAGGCGATATGTCCGGCAAGGACGAGTGCAAGAAGGCCCTGCAAAAGCGCTTGGGGCTTGAGCAGAACCCGAATGTGCCGATTTTCGGAGTGGTGTCGCGCTTGTACGAGCAGAAGGGCTTGGACTTGTTGGCGCACATAATAGATCCGATAGTCTCTAACATGCAGGTGCAGTTTGCGATATTGGGAAGCGGAGAGCCCTCATTGCAGGCGGATTTCTCGCGCCTTGCGAGTATCTACGGAGGTAAGGTCGGCGTTTACATAGGTTACGACAACGCGCTTTCGCACATGATAGAGGCGGGCTCAGACTTCTTTGTAATGCCCAGCCGATTCGAGCCCTGCGGACTAAACCAGCTATATTCCATGGCTTACGGCACTCCGCCAATTGTACGCCACACGGGCGGGCTAGCAGACACCGTAAGCCAATATATGGAAAGCAGCGCAAGCGGAGATGGCTTTGTATTCTACGACGCTACTACATCGGCTCTGTACAACACCATAGGTTGGGCCTGCTCAACCTACTACGATAGAAAGTCCGACTATCTAAAATTGCGCGAAAACGGTATGAAAAAGGACTTCTCTTGGAAGAAATCCGCGCTCGAGTATTCTCAGCTTTACACTTGGGCTATAAACCAGAGAAGCGGACTTATGTAAATGGCCTTTTTGCGCTCAGCACAGCGCGCCTACGAACGCTCGGCGTTGGAGGCGCGGTTTGAAAATTTTGACTTCAATTGGGAGTCGAAATTTTCTCGCGCGCAAATTTCGCGCGGCAGGCTCTATTACACAAGCGGTTTTGTAAAGACGCTTGAAGTGCACGAAAACTACGCTTCGGCCTCTCTAAAAATCGATGACGAAACCGAGCCCTATTGCGTTATAAACTTTGACGGCGGCGCATTTACGCTGCGCGGCTCAAGCCGAGATGAAGATTTAAACGCAGCTTGCGCCGTAGCCTGCATGTACGAGCTAGAGGAGCTTCTTGCCGACGAAATTCCGGCTATAAGGCCGGATAAAAAGGAGCCTGAAAAGGAAGAGAAAGCCCTGCCGCAATCTGAAGCCTTGCCCGCTGCATTGAAAGAGAGTGCGATGCCGCTTGTCTTACAGTTTAAATTAAAGCGCGAGGCTCTAACTTTTACGGCGTTTTGGAAGACGCCAAAGGGCTTGACTGCAGCTTTTAATAAGGGAACTTCGGCTACTTTAAATTCGGCGGAGCGCGAAAAGATTGTAAGGCTTGCACGGCTTGCTAGAAAGTCTCACTTTAGCTACAATGGAAAGAGCCACGTTTGCGAGGATAGCTCCTCATTCGCAGGTTTTGTAAATGTGGCCTTGCCGCAGTGGAGAAGGTATTTTGAAATCCAGCATTCCGACGATCTTGAAATGCTTATGCACGGCGTAAAAGATGTCGATGTCGATTTGCAGCTTGAGCTTGATGAAGATTTTAATTTGCGGCCGAGTTTCAGCGGCTCATCCGGAAGCTTCAAGCTCGATTACGACGAGCTAAAGCTTTTGCAGGGCAGGGACTGCCGCTGCAGAATTATCCAAAATAAAGGGCTTTTGCGGCTCTCAAATAGCGACGACAAGTTGCTTGGGGCAACGAAGAAGGCCTTGGATTTCTTTGGCGGAAAAATTCCCCGCTACATGCTTTTTACGCTCTTTGACGAGGCTGTAAAAATGTCTCTATCCTCAAAGCTTGGCGAGTGGAAGCGCGAGGTTTTAAGCAAGCCTGAGGATTTTGAATGGGAGGGCTTCTTAAGGCCGTACCAGCGCGAGGGCGCGGGCAGAATGGCAAAGCTTTTTAGTTGCGGCTGCTCTATGCTCTTGGCGGACGAAATGGGCTTGGGAAAGACCGTTCAAACTCTGAGTGTAATTTCAAAGTATTACGGCTGCGGCAAGAAGTTCTTAATAGTTTGCCCTGCGAGTGTAATTGCCGTTTGGCTAAACGAGGCAAAGAAGTTCTTCCCGCATTTAAACTGCAAAGTCTTGGGAGCTAATTCAGACTTTAGTGAGGATAGCGACGCCCTTTGGATTTCAAGCTACACACAGCTTAGGCGAAACCGCCAGAAACTCGATACGCAGGAATTTGAAATCGCTGTCTTAGACGAGGCCCAGTACATAAAAAATCCGGACTCAAAAGTTAGCGAGGCCGCATGCGCGATTCGGACAAAGCACAAGGCGGCGCTGAGCGGAACGCCCATAGAAAATCGGCTTTTGGATATGTGGTCCATATTCAGATGGCTCATGCCGGGCCTCATGGGAACAAGGCCGGATTTTGCGCATAGGCTTGCGACTGAGCCGGATTTTGCGCATAGACTCAGGACGCAGATTGCGCCATTTGTGTTGCGCCGCCTAAAAAGCGAAGTCGCGGCGGAGTTGCCGTCAAAAATCTTTGTGGACTTGCCCTGCGTTATGAGCGAAGTTCAGGAGCAGGAATATGCGAAGCTATTGGAGAGCGCGCGGGAGTCTGTGCGCGCAGGCGCATTGGGAGAGCGCGGCGGGAGAGTTTCCGTGCTATCGCTTCTTACGCGGCTTAGGCAGGCTGCTTGTGATCCCGCTTTGCTGCAGTGGGTAGGGGGCTCTTGCGATCTCTTAAATAGCGGAAAAATTAAGGCTATTTCCGACGCTTTGTCATCAATAGTTTCAAGCTCGCGAAAGGCTGTAATATTTAGTCAGTTTACCTCGTTTTTAAGCCGCATACGCGCAAAGATTGAGAGCGAATTTCCCGAGGCGAAAATTTTTGAATTAACGGGAGCTACCAGAAATAGAGCCGAGCCTGTAGAGGAGTTCCAGAGGCAGAAATCCGCGTCAATAATGCTAGTAAGCCTCAGGGCAGGCGGCACTGGAATAACTCTTACGGGCGCAGACTACGTATTTCTGGCGGACCCTTGGTGGAATCCCGCAGTCGAGGAGCAGGCTATAGACAGAGTTCACAGAATAGGCAAGCGCGGCGATGTGTTCGTGTACAGACTAATCTCTCAGAACACAGTTGAAGAGAGCGTTAGAAAGCTGCAAAACCAGAAGCGCGAACTCTTTAGCGACATTATCGGAGAGCTTCAGTCGGGCGGGCGAACTTTTGAAGAAGACGTGCGCAAAATCCTTGAAATTTAACGCGCTTAAATTAGAACTTTGGCTTATGAAAATAATCTCTTGGAATGTAAACGGGCTCAGGGCCGTGCTTAAGAAAAATTTTTCGCTCTTTGTAGAAGAGTATAAGCCCGACATATTGTGCCTTCAAGAGACGAAAGTTTCGCGAGATATTTGCGACTCAATAGAACTGCCATTCAAGGCAAAGTACTTTAATTGCGCCGTAAAAAAAGGCTATTCCGGAACGGCAATTCTCTCAAACACCCCCGCTTTTGACGCCCGCCTAATAGATCTGGAGGGGCACCCCGACGAGGGGCGGATACTCTGCTGCGATTACGGCGATTTCAACTTGATAAGTACCTACGTTCCAAATTCGCAGGACGATTTGCGCCGCCTGCCTTACCGCAGGCAGTGGAACAGGGATTTCCGGGAATTTGTAAAAGGGCTTAGAAAACCCCTTGTAATTTGCGGCGATCTAAACGTAGCCCACGAGGAAATCGACTTGGCAAATCCGGATACAAATCATTTTTCGGCGGGTTTTACCGACGAGGAGCGAGAAGACTTTACGACGCTTTTAAACGATGCGGGGCTTGTGGATGTCTGGAGGTATTTCAATCCGAAAGTGAAAGATAGGTACACTTGGTGGAGCTACAGAAGCCGAGCTCGAGAGAGAAACGTGGGGTGGAGAATAGATTACTTTTTGGTCTCAAAGGGCTTTGAAAAATCGGTGAAGCGCTGCGAGATTTTAGACGATGTTCTAGGTTCGGACCACTGTCCGGTCCTGATTGAAATCTAGCCATGCGCTCGGATGTTCGCAAGTTGAGAATTGTAAACGGAATTTTGGCGGCGCGCTCCGATTTCGGAAGCGATGTGTTTTTGCAGACAAATTGCGCGCTAGACTTTGCTCTTTCGCAAAATGCCGAACTAAGCGCTCCGCGCGACTTTGCTAGGGCAATTTTAAAGATGTATTCTCCCGATTCCACGCTTGAATACTTGGATATGTCGGGGGCTTATTTTGATCCGCTCTTTGCGCTTGCAACAATAAATGACGCTATAAAGAGGCTAGCGGGTTGCAAGAATCCGATTTTAATTATAGAGGGCTTGGACGAATCGACCGTCCGCGGCGGAAAAAGATGGTCTGCAAAAAAACGTATTGAATATGCCGAAAATTTATCTACAGTTGAGGGCATAGTTCTAAGGTATGAGAGTTGCCTGCCGAACTTGGAAATAATATTTGTCTAGTATGAAAACTATATTCCAGAAGATATACGACGGCGAGGTGCCTTCAAAGCAAGTCTACAAAGACGACCTTTGCATGGCAATTTGCGATTTAAACCCGCAGGCGCCGGTCCACATTCTGCTAATTCCCAAAAAGCCCATACCGAGGCTGTCGGAGGCCTCCGGGGAAGATGCCGAAATTTTGTCGCACTTGCTTCTCACGGCTCCGAAAGTTGCAAAGGCAGCCGGGCTTGAAGATGGGTTTAGAGTAGTTATAAATAACGGGCTAATGGCCGGCGAAACGGTTCCGCATTTGCACTTGCACATACTTGGCGGCAGGCAGATGGCTTGGCCTCCGGGTTGATTTTTGCGCTAAATGTTACAGACGCAAAACTTTGTCCGATTTTTAGATGCTAAAATATTCAGATACCTACAGAGTCAGAATTTCAGATAGCGATGTAAATGGCTTTTTGAAATTGCCGTCTTTTTTGCAAATGATGCAGGAGCTTGCTAAGGACCATGCCGAAGTCTTGGGCGTTGGGTCTTCTACGCTAATGCCGCAGGGTCTGGGCTGGGCTCTAGCAAAGCTTAGGCTAGATATAGATAGGCTTCCCACTTGCGGAGAGAGAGTCTGCATAAAGACTTGGGCCTCAACCCGCACAAAGGTAACGACCGAGCGCGAGTTTGTGCTCTCCGACGAAATGGGAGACCCTGTCGCAACAGCCCGCACAATGTGGATACTGTTCGATCTTAACAAGAGGCGCTTGGAGCGGCTCGATACCCTTGGCGATTGGCTAAGGACGGACGAATTTGCGTCTGAATTTAAGTTTTCGGATATGCCTCAGCCTCCGGATAAGGATGCGCTTTACACTTCAAATTTTGGTGTGAGAAAAGACGATTTGGATATAAACCAACACGTAAATAACGCAATCTATCTAACTTGGGCTCTAGAGCCTGTTCCGGACGTATTTTACAAGACGCACCACCCAAAAAACATGGAAGTTTGGTTTTTGTCTGAGGTGTTTAGGGGGCAGCGCTTGGACAGCGTCTGCAGCATAGAGGGCTTGCGCTCCTTTCACAGTATTGTCTGTGAGTCTAAAGAGCGGGCGAGGGTTAATATAGAGTGGATTAACGCTTGATTTTACAAAAATTTTAAGCACTCTTAAGCGAATGAATTTATATCTTTCAACAGCGATTCTTGCAACTTTGTGCTTGGCGGCGGGGCTTGCGTTTTTGTCTGAGAAATTTAAGCCGCTTGCATTTAAATTTTTGAGAAGCCCAAGGGCTGCAGTGGCATTGTTTGGGGCAGGCATAGTGTGGTTTGTGCTGATACTCCTAAACTTGTCGGAGGCAGATTTTGGCAACTACAAGTTTATTCTGATTGCTATATTTGGCGGAGCAGGGCTCTTGGCCTTTAAATATTTGCCGGACTTTTTAAGTGTGAGGGGCTTGAGTGTTGTGATGTTGCTAGCCTTGCGGGAGTTTATAGATTCGGCCTACATGTTGGATATACCGGCAAGACTCACAATGGTTGCGATTGCCTATATTTTGGTCGTTGCCTTTATATATTTTGGCTGCTTGCCATACAGAATGCGCGATTTATTTGAGTGGCTATGGCAGAAAAGCTCGCGAGTAAAGTCTTTTGGAGGGCTTTTTATTTTAGCCGCGCTTTCCATGTATATTTCAATGATTTTTTACTGAGATGTCTTCAATCTTACTAATAGTTTCCGGCCCGGCAGGCAGCGGCAAGAATACTGTTTGCGAGCGCTTAATATCTGAAAATAGCAACATCGTAAGGGCGGTCACGGCAACTACGCGCAAGCCGCGCGAGGGCGAGTTAGACGGAGTCGACTACCACTTTTTAAGCGTCGAGGAATTTGAAAATTCTATTAAGGCAGGCGATTTCTACGAGTGGGCTAAAGTGCATGGCAATTACTACGGAACGCAGAAGTCGGAAATTTTGGAAAAGCTAAATTCGGGCAGGGACGTAATTTTGATAATAGACGTGCAGGGGGCTAGAACTTGGAAGAACATAGCCGAAACCGACGCTGCCCTGCGCGACAGGCTCCACAGTGTATTTATAAAACCCGAATCTCTATCCGTAATAGAAGAGCGAATGACTTTAAGGGGCGATAAGCCTGAAGATATAGCAAAGCGGCTTGAAACTGCAAAGAGAGAGCTACTGGAAGAGAAATATTTTGAATTTTGCATAGTTTCAGCGAGCCGCGAGCATGACTATGAGGCTTTAAGGCGCATTTATCTAAAACTCAAGTAGTAGTATAACTATATATTGCGTTAAGGCTTCCCTCGCTTAAATTGTTCAGACGGAAAGTAACACAACAGCATATAATAGTTTTTTGATTTTTTACTTGAACGCGCGGTTTGTATTTGTTTTCATCTGTCTATCAGTTGTCTTGAATTTATTTTGTAACAAAGGAATAATATGTCAGAAAGAGTATTAAGAGTAGGTTTAGTAGGCGGAGGCGGCGGAGCTTTTATCGCTCAACCCCACCAGAGAGCGATTCATTCGGACGGCACTAGGCGCGTGGTTGCGGCAGCTTTGCATCCGGATCCGAAAATCGCAATGGAAGAAGCCGCAAATTGGCCCTATCCTATAAAGGGATACGAATCCTATGCAGAGATGATAGCAGAGCAAAAAAATCTGCCAAAGGATGAGCGCCTAGACTACTTAGTTGTTGTTACTCCGAACTTCGTGCACTTCGATCCTGTTATGAAGGCTGTAGAGGCAGGAATACCCGTAATGTGCGAAAAGCCCTTGTGCATGTCGATGGAAGAAGCCGATAAAATTGTTGCGGCAGTTGAAAAGAACAAAGTTCCCTTTGCTGTTGCGCACACTTACTTGGGGCACTGGACTACTTGGTTTTCGCGCTTTATAGTTCTAAGCGGGCTATTGGGAGAAATCCGCTGGGTTGACGCATACTATGTTCAGGGTTGGCTTGCAAGCAAGCTTGAGGATTCCGGCAATATGCAGGCTTCTTGGCGCACAAATCCGAAGGCTGCAGGCAAGAGCGGTTGCGGCGGCGACATCGCAACACACGCCCTAATGCAGCTTAGATTTACAACGGGCTTGAATGTGACGGACGTAAGCGCTCACTTGGAAATCTTTGTTCCCGGTCGCGCTCTCGACGACCATTTCACAGCCTACTGCAAGCTTTCAAATGGCGGCAAGGCGCTTGTAAGAGCTTCTCAGATATATCACGGGCACAAGAACGACCTCGGTATAGAGATAGTCGGAACTAAGGGTTCTCTAATTTGGAGGCAGGAGGAGTCTGAAGCTGTCACAATCTGCCAGCCGGGCAAGCCCGACAGAAAGTACTGGAGAGGCGCAGTTGCGCCGAATGACGGCTTCTTGGGCGATGTTCCCGCTGATTTGCTCGCCGAGCCTAAAATCCCGAGTGGCCACTGCGAAGGCTTCCACGATGCCTACGCGCGCTTGCACAGATTCTTTGAAAAGGACGTGCGCGCATATTGGGCGGGCAAGCCCTTCAATTGCGACGGATCCAAGTATGCAAACGTTTACGACGGCAGAATGGGCATGGCCTTTATCGATGCCAGCGTAGAGTCCTCGCAGGCGGATGGAGCTTGGAAGAAGTTAGACATAAAGTAATCGTTAACTTTGCTTAAAATTAGGCACCTCGGGAACTCTCGTGGTGCTTTTTTTGTCTCTTACTAAAAAATACAAAAAAGTTATTGACAATTTTGTGAATTTTAGATTAACTACAACTTTAATAATCCGATTTATTCCTTACTATTAAGGTTCTAACAAAAACAAAGCGAAAGATTACTATATGGGAAGAACTCCTAAATCAGCAACAGGTTCTAAAGATTCGGGTATGACCCAGATTTCTATAAGTCTGCCCAAGCCTTTGGTTGACCAGATAGATAAAATGGCGGAAATGGATAATCGTAACCGCTCTAATTTCATCGCCAATACGCTGGCAAATATGGCTCGCGATTTCTCGAATATCGCGGAACCAAAGAAGCGTTTGACTAAGTAGTTCGGTATTCATTTCGTAAGCCGCGCCTCATGCGATGCGCGGCTTTTTTGTTTTTTTTAGTTTCATTAAAAAAAGTATTGAAAAATTTTTTAAATCGGTCACTCTTGCAACTTTAAGTCATTAGATATTTAGAGGATTTTTTGTATGTTACCTACCATAATAGGCATATTTACGTTGATACTCATTTTAATTTGCGTGCTTTTGGTGCTCGTAATTTTAATGCAAAGGCCTAGCGCCGATGCTGGAATGGGGGCTAGTTTGGGCGGAGGCGCCGCAGAGAGCGCTTTTGGCGGCGAGACTGGAAATGTTCTCACTAGCGTGTGCGTGAAGTGCATAGTGGTTTTCTTTGTACTTACATTCCTGCTTTTTATGGGCAATATTTACGTTTCAAAGACGGCTGAAAATTCGGCAGCTTCGTCGGAAGTTCCGTCTTTGAGCTCGGTAATTGATGAAGTTGCCGAGCAGGCTGTTGCACCGGCTGCGGCGCAGAAGGCGGCGGAAGGCGAGGCTGCATCTAAGGAAGCTGCAGCAAAAACGGAACCCGTTCAAAAGCAGTCTGTCGATAATAAGGATTCAAAAGTTAAAGCGGCTCAACCGGCGCCCGCTTCAAAGTAATTGTCCTTTGATTCAGTTTTGATTTGGGCGCAAGTGTGTGAGCTTGTGCCCTTTTTATTGCGCGAAAAATTTCGACTTTTCCAATTAAAATTGGCAATTATTGACACTATGAAAGTCTCGCTAAGAATTTTACTTTTTATTATTTTTATATTAGCTTCAATCTTTGCGCAGGCGCAGGGTGTTAGGGGCGGAGCGTCTTCAAGAGTCTTTCCGCTCACAGAAGAGGAGGCCACTGAGCGATGGTCGGAATTTTCGCGCACAAGACCGGCGGCGGACTACTGTTTTGCCTTTACTTTGGAACACAAGCCGCGCAGGGGCGAAAGCAGCTTTTACGACGGTCTGATTTGGGGAACCGCAGGCGATATAAATCAGGGAAATATCAGAATTTCTTTAAAAAATAGGTCTGATTCTACAGCCGTAAATTTTCTCATTCTGGGCAATTCCGGCAATTCTGAAATTTATAGATTTAAAGACGGCAAGACTGAAAAGCTAGAAAAGACAAATTGGTTAGCGCCTCTTATGGATGGAATTATATATTCGCCATTCGATGTCCTTATGCCTTTTAAAACATGGAAAAGCACCTATTATGGGCCGGGCAGGGTGGCTAGAGCGGTGCATTTCTACGATTTGATGGCTCCTGAAAACTTTTCAGGAATATCAAAAATAAGAGTTGCACTAAGCCGCGAATTTAACGCGCCATTTCAGACTGAGTATTTCGATAAAGATGGTGATGTAAGCAGGGTTTTATCGCTTGGCAGCGTTAAAAAATTTGATGAAAAGTGGATTGTAAAAGAACTTGAAATGTTCGACAAAAATTCGCGGGATAGAGACACTATAAAAATAGTTTCCGCAAAATTTTTGGACAAATTTCCGGCAGGTGTATTTGAAGTTAATGAGCTTTCAAAATATTTTGAAGCGCCTGCAGATTTAAAGAATCTATAAAAATTTTAATATATTGTAATTATGGCAAAAGATTTGAGATACAATAAGCTTGCAAAGTTGCTTTGCGAATATTCGGTAAAAGTAGCAGATGGCGAGAACGTCCTGCTTGACATGTTTGAAGTGCCGCCGGAAATGGTTGAGGCACTGGTGGAGGAAGTTGCGAATTTAGGCGCAAATCCCTTTGTAAATCTCTCAAATTCGCGCATAAATAGAAAGCTTGCGCTTTGCTCTAGCGATTCGCGCTTGCAGACCCTGGCGGATTTAGAGCTTGCTAGAATGAAGAAGATGCAAGCATACATCGCAATAAGGGGCTCGAACAATATCTTTGAAAGCGGCGATATTCCGCACGAAAAAGTTGCAAAAATTAGCTCCGCTATGAAGGCCGCACTAAATTGGAGAGTGGACAAGACAAAGTGGGTAGTCCTGCGCTGGCCAACGCCCGCTATGGCGCAGCAGGCGGGTATGAGCACTGAAGCCTTTGAAGATTTTTACTTTGACGTCTGCACTTTCGACTACTCAAAGTTGGCAGCTCCAATGGGAGTTTTGCGAGATTTGATGCAAAAGACGGACGAGGTTCGCATATTGGGAAACGGTTCGGATTTGACCTTCTCTATAAAGGATATTCCCGCAATAGTTTGCGCCGGTGAAATGAATATACCCGATGGCGAAGTGTTCACTGCTCCAGTTAAAAATAGCGTAAATGGCGTAATAAGCTACACGGCTCCCACGGTTTACAACGGGATTTCGTTTGACGGAATAAGGCTGGAATTTAAAGACGGAAAAATAGTAAATGCAGACGCTTCTATGAATGCCGACAAGTTGCGGGATATACTTTCGTCCGACGAAGGTGCAAGTTACGTCGGCGAATTTGCAATAGGCGTAAATCCGCTTATAAATCGCCCAATGCGCGACATTCTGTTTGACGAAAAAATTGCGGGCTCATTCCACTTTACGCCAGGCCAAGCCTACGCCGAGGCGGACAATTCAAACCGCTCCAAGATACACTGGGATATGGTCTGCATACAGACTCCGGAGTACGGCGGCGGCGAGATTTACTTTGACGGAGTAAAAGTTCGCGAAAACGGACTCTTTGTGCTTCCGGAACTGCTTGCTCTAAATCCTGAAAATCTGCTCAAATAAAGGCGGATTAAACAGAATATGTTTGCCTAAAGAATTTTAAATATTAGCTTTAATCGTAAAATTTTTCACCATGGAAAACGCAGATCAAAATAAGATTCAGCACGAAAACACGCACGACCTTTACTCCGTGAGAAAGGCCAAGCTTGAAGCGATGCGCGCGAAGGGCTTTGACCCGTTTAGCCAGAATTGGCAGCCGACGCACACGAGCGAAGAGGCCAAAAAACTCTTTGAGCAAAAGGGAGAGGGGCAGGAAGTGAGCCTTGCGGGCAGAATTTTGGTTTACCGTTTGATGGGCAAGGCAAGCTTTGTTAAAATCCAAGATAGAAAGGGCATAATGCAGCTCTACTTCTCTCGCGACGATTTGCCGGAGGGAAAGTACAATGAGGATTTTAAAAAGATGATTGATATCGGCGATATCATAGGCGTTAAAGGCAAGCTATTTTTGACAAAGACAGGCGAAATTACGGTGCGCGTAAGCGACTATAAATTGCTCAGCAAGGCTCTTCGCCCGCTACCCGAAAAGTGGCACGGGCTTACTGATAGCGAGCAAATTTACCGCCAGAGATATTTGGATTTAATCGTAAACAAGGAATCGCGCGACCGTTTTATCATGAGAAGCCGCATTATTGAAGAGATAAGAAAATTCCTCTGGGGGCGCGACTTTATAGAGGTGGAAACACCAATGCTTCAGGGCGTTGCAGGGGGCGCTGCGGCAAAGCCTTTCATAACTCACTTTAATGCGCTAGATTGCCAGTTTTACATGAGAATTTCTCCAGAGCTCTTTTTGAAGCGCTGTCTCGTGGGCGGTTTGGATAGAGTTTTTGAAATAGGCAGAAACTTCAGAAACGAAGGCATTGACCGCCGCCACAATCCGGAATTTACAATGCTTGAGGTGTATCAGGCTTACAGCGATTACAAGGGCATGATGGAGCTTATAAAGAGCCTGGTCTTGCACCTTTGCAACACCGTCATAGGCACTACTTCCGTAAAGCGCTACGACGGCACAATAATTGAGCTTGGCGGCGATTGGAGAGTTGTAGACTACAAGGATTTAATTATAGAAAAAACCGGAGACAAAGATTGGTTCTCTCGCTCAAAGGCCGAAAAAATCGAGGGCTGCAAAAGGCTTGGTCTCGACGGAATCGACGAAACTTGGGAAGATTACGAGCTGACTAACGAGGTCTATGGAAAGCTTATAGAACCCTTCCTAATTCAGCCAACTTTTGTAACTCACATAGAGAAGGAGCTTTGCCCGCTTGCAAAGATAAATAAGCAGGATAGCGGCGTGATAGACGTTTTTGAACTTTGCATAAACGGTCAGGAAATTGCGCCAGCGTACTCCGAGCAAAATGATCCGTTCATTCAGCGCGAGATGTTTGAAGCTCAGGTAGGCGAGGAAATTCAGAAGCTCGACAACAACTTCTTGGAGGCTCTCGAATACGGAATGCCTCCGGCGGGCGGAATGGGAATTGGTATTGACCGCCTAATAATTCTGCTTACAGGAGCTGCAAATATAAGAGATACAATTCTCTTCCCATCCTTGCGTCCTGAGCAGCAATAGCGTTTTTTCGCGGAGCTTTTAGGAACTGCAAAAAGTCTCGAAAGCTCCGCTTTTTTTAACTCTAAAAACTATGAGATGGTGGATATACATAGCCTTTAAACAGCTATTCCCGACGGGGCGCAAAGTGGCGTTTTTTACCTTGGTATCGGTATTGGGCGTCGCCTTGGGCGTGCTTGCGCTATTCGGGACTCAGAGCGTGATGAATGGCTTCCACTCGGAAATTGCCGTAAAGCTAAAGGATACGGGCGGGCAAATTACGATAGAGGCAAACGGCCGAATTATGGGCAAGGAGGCCGACAAAGTCGTGGAAAAACTCAAGGCTTGCCCCGAAGTCGAAAAGGTAGAGAAGCTTGCCCGAGGCTCTGTAATGTTAATGAGCGGCAATATGCCGACTTACCCTATGTTGCGCTCTTACGACACTATTTCAGGCGAGTGCGCAATACCCATTGCCGAGAAAAATTTTATTCGCTTGGGAGATATTGACGAGCTTGACGACAATTCGATAATTGTCGGCATACACATAGCAAACGCACTTGGGATATCTGTTGGCGATACCGTTGAAGTTTATGCGCCCACATTGCTAGAGAAGCTTTCAAAAGAGGAAGTTCCAATGCCAGCGCGCCTGGAGGTAGTGGGGTATTTAAATACGGGCTTTTCCGACATAGACAACAATGTCTGCCTTGTATCGCTCAGAAGAATGCGCGATTTATACATGCTTGGCGAGGGCTACCACTCGATAGTTCTAAAGTTAAAAGATGGGGTAAATGAGGTAAATTTTGCAAAGAGGCTCAATGCTGATATGCTTAGTTACCCCTTGCAGGCCTATACGTGGCTAACCGGAAATGCCGCCTTTTTGAGGGTGATAGCAACCGAAAAAGTCATGATGTCTGTCATAATAATGCTGATAATCATAGTTGCGTCCTTTTCAATATGTTCTTCGCTATACACAACCGTGCTTAGAAAGACAAAGGAGATAGGCTTAGTTGGTGCAATGGGCGCACGCCCTGGGCAGATTGCCGCTTGCTATTGCTTGCAGGGCTTTATCATAGGCGTTTTGGGGGCTATAGTCGGGCTTATATTTACATTTGTCTTGCTGCACTTTAGGGCGCCGCTTGTGAGGTTGATTGTGGGTGAGGATACGCTCAGGCAGTTTTACCATTTCTCGAATTTGCCGGTAAAATACGTATTTTCGGACGCGCTGTTTGCCTGCTTATTTGCAGTGGTTTTATGTACGTTGGCGGGGCTTTTGCCGGCTTGGAGGGCCTCGCGACTAAAGGCTTCGGAGGCTATGAGAAATGAGTAGGGAAGTTCTTAAAATAGAAAACTTAAAGAAGAGTTTTGACTCGCCTGACGGCAGGGTAATAGAAGTCTTGCGCGGGGCAAAGCTAACGCTGAGAGAGGGCGAGAGCGCGAGTTTGCGCGGCGAAAGCGGCGCGGGCAAGACCACATTTTTAAACATAGCTTCCTGCCTAGATGCTCCTAGTTCCGGAGAGGTCTATTGGGACGATAGGAGGGTCGATAATCTATCGAACTCAAAGCAGGCAAAGTTGAGAGCTTGCTACATGGGCTTTGTGTTTCAGGCATATTGCCTAATACCCGAATTAAACGCTCTTGAAAACGTCGTCTTTGCAGCAAGAATTGCAGGGCGCTCCTTGCCAAAGGCAAGGAGCAGGGCCAGGGATATTCTTGCGCACGTGGGGCTATCGGAGAGATTTATGCACATGCCTCAGCAGCTATCGGGCGGCGAGCGCCAGAGGGTTGCAATCGCGCGAGCAATTTTAAATAACCCAAGCGTCATTTTGGCAGACGAGCCGACGGGAAATTTGGACGAGGATACGGGTGCTGAAGTTATGGAGATGTTTTTGGATTTGTGCAAGCGCGAGCGCACGGCTCTCTTGCTTGTCACGCACAATCCGGACTTTGCAAAGCGCACTTCGAGAAATTTAATTTTAAGGCACGGCGAGATTTTTGAATCCTAAAAATGGCTAACAAAAGTTCGAGATTGCTATGGGCTCAAAAAATTGCCCGCATGGAAAGCGGCAGAGACGTCTTGAGTTGCGCTCGCGAAACTCTATCAAAGTCCAAGGCATACACTAGGGTTGGTTTCTTCGGAACCGTAATAGGCATAGACCCTAGCTTGCGCGGAACGGGCATTGCGGTTGTAAGGCAGCTTCAGAATTCCGCTCCCGAATTTTTAGCTTCGGAGCTTGTTCACAATAGCCCGCGCCTAACTCAGGCGGAGTGCTTGCGCGAAATTTTTAGGGCTGTTGAGAAAATGGCAAAAAAATTCAGTGTAGACGCCGCCGCCGTAGAGCAGACTATTTATGTGCAAAACAACCAGACAGCCCTTATTTTGGGCTCCGCGCGCGGAGCTGCGATAGCGGCCGTAGCAAATTTTGACGTTCCCGTTTACGAGTATCCGCCGCTTAGAATAAAGCAGGCCGTGGTGGGTTTTGGACGCGCGAGCAAAGAGCAGGTCTCTAAAACAGTGGCTTCAATATTAAAAATTCAAGCGCTTGGCTTTGATGAATCCGACGCGGCTGCGGCGGCGCTTGCCCACATATTTACACACAAGGATTTGGTATGAAAAAAACTTTACTTGTAATGGCGGCTGGAATGGGAAGCCGCTTTGGAGGTTTAAAGCAGCTTAATAAATTCGGCAAAAATCAAAACACGCTTTTGGACTTTGCCATAGAAGACGCAATTTCGGCGGGCTTTGAGCAGGTAGTCTTTGTGATACGCAAAGATATTGAAGCCGAATTTAAGGCGGAGGTTTCGGGAAAGCACGAGGGAAAAGTTGAAATTGCCTACGCATTTCAATCGCTAGACGACCTACCTGAGGGCTTTGAAGCCCCGAAGGGCAGAACTAAGCCTTGGGGCACGGGTCAAGCGGTCTTAGCCTGCAAAGACTTAATCAAAAACCCATTTCTAGTTATAAATGCCGACGACTATTACGGGGCGGGTTCATACAAGTTAATTGCTGATTTTCTCGACGAGGGCCTAGAGGATACTTTTGCGCTAGCAGCTTACGAGCTCGGGAACACTTTGTCCGAAAACGGCTCTGTATCTCGCGGAATTTGCAAAGTTTCAGACGGGGGCTACTTGATTGATGTTGAAGAGCGCACTGGGCTTTCGGCTTGCGATGATTTAAATGTAAGCGATGAAAAGGGAGATGTCTTTCCCAAAACGACTTTAGTGTCGATGAATTTCTGGGGTTTTTCTCCATATATATTCGATATACTAAGCCGCGATTTTAAAGAATTTTTGCGCGAAAAATCGGGCGACTTAAAGGCGGAATTTTACTTGCCCTTTGCCGTCAACAAGGCCGTTAAAGATGGACGTGTAAAAGTTCGCGTATTGCCGAGTTTTGAGCGTTGGCAGGGGGTTACTTACAGAGAGGATATCCCGGCAGTAGAGCGCTTCCTTGCTGAAAATAGGCACTAGTTTGTTTCTATACAGTAGCAATAATCTTTGAGAAAAGAATAAATAAAAAAGCGACGCCCGCAAATTAGCAGACGCCGCTTTTATTTTAGTTAAAGGCCTTATTTACTTTTGGTCATTTTGGCTGAGGGGCTTGCCATTGTACTCGCCTGTCAGCGTGTACAGGAACTTTACTATGTCTTCAATATCCTGTTCCGACAGCTTTACACCCGCTTGGTACTTTACCATGTGCGCGGCGGCTTCCTTTAGAGATGTCACTGTTCCGTCGTGGAAATAGGGCGGTGTGAGCTCTACATTTCTCAGAGTCGGAACCTTGAATTTTCCTATATTCTTATCGTCTTTTTGGAAGTTGTACAAGCCTTTGTCGGCCTCGGTTACATTGCCTCTATCGGCAAAGTAATCTTTCAAAACTCCCATGTATTCAAATGTTAAACCTCCTAGATTTGCGCCCGCATGGCAGTTTGCGCACTTCGCAGCCTTGAAGAGCTCGTAACCGCGGATTTCATCGGCAGTAAGTGCTGTCTTATCGCCACGCAAATATTTATCAAAGCGGGCGTTGGGGGTTACGAGTGTGCGTTCAAATTCCGCTATGGCATCGCAGATATTTTTACCGCTGAAACCATCGGGATAAACTGCCGTAAATTCCTTCTTAAACTTTTCGTCCTTATTTAATTTCGCGCAAATCTGATCCCATGAAGTGGAGCCCATTTCAACAGGATTTAACGGCGGGCCACCGGCTTGCTCTTCCAAATTTGCCGCACGTCCGTCCCAGAACTGGCGGTGGTGGAAAGTCGCGTTAAAGACAGTCGGCGCGTTTACTCCGCCGAGTTGCCCCTTTATGCCTTTTGAATACTGAAGCCTGTCAACGCCGCCCGTCT
>OJMH01001604.1_pt1 | contig 21938 bp, 23 predicted proteins | sample 1597111 | NCBI WGS metagenome assembly OJMH01 (sample SAMEA2452115, study PRJEB22498) | human gut metagenome | reverse complement strand
TTGCATCTTTAACCATTTACAAACTTTTACAATACTTGCTCCGTCAGGGATAAGTGCATCTCCCCTCATCAATGCTTTGGCAAAGAGAGGATCTTTCAAGGCAGTGTTGTACGAGTGTGCATTAATCGTGTTTATTAGCAACTTACCTTGTGGCAATGCTTTTAGTTGATTTATGCTCTCCATAATAGAGAGTTCTTTTAACTTAATCATGTGAAATTAAAAATTTAGAGTATATATTTCATTCGCCAATTCCGTAGAAATATTCTTTGCTCCTCACCAAAATGTATCACTATACAATGGGAGAACACGATTTATATAGTTCCAACATATGTTTTGCCTTATTATCCCAAGATAGTTCTTCTTGTCGTTGACGGCAATTCAATGACAGTTGCTTTAACAAGCCTCTATCTGCTTCTAACTCATTCAATACTTTAGCAAACTCCTTTACCGATTGATCCGGATTAGATAGCGCAATCTTGCGACCAACCTTATCATTGATTGAATCTCCATGCCCACAAATATCAAAACAAACCACTGGTAGGTTATTGCCAATAGCCTCTAACACTACATGTGGAGTTCCTTCGGCCACACTGGTAAAAAAAACAGATCAGCCTCTCGCATCAAGTATTGTACTTCACTATGCATCACCGCTCCATGCCACACACACTGTTCACCTACCCTTAACGTCTCTGCCAATTGCTGATAAGAAGAAGCATTCCCGCCACCGACTATATGCAACTTTACTGAAGGGTTATTCATTTGTGCCACTGTGCGGATAGCTAATGCCAGCTGTTTACGAAAATCCAACTTTCCTACCCACAACAAGTCCAGCTCTTTCTTATATGATTTATCTTGAAAATCATGTACTTGCAGATAACATCCTGTTTCATTCAATAGCGGTGAATCAATATTGAAGTATTTCTTGAAGCTCTTTTGTGATTCCGAAGAAGCTGATACTACAATTGAAGCATGCTTCGCAGTTTTCCGTACTCGTAAGCTATATTTCAGCTGCAGTTCTGTCAAGAAATTCTTAAGTCTCATAAATAGTTGCTGTTTCAATCCTGCACCTTGCAAGTAAGCTATAGGAAATTTTCCCTTAGCATCCACAGGTCCCCACACAAACGGTATCCCCTCGATCTTCCAAAGATATCCTGGTTCACGGAAACCAATCATATTAAGCTGATGCACTATGTCAATATGATATATCTTCATAATATCGAGAGCTATCTCATAGGTGCGATATTGCCAAGCATGATAGTGTTTATAAAAACGCCAGTCACCTTGATTCCAACACATTTTTCTTACCTCTTCTGAAACCGGATTATAATAGAAGTGCATATTCCTACCTTGTGGCAATGTAGGTACTACCACCTCAATTTTATCACGAAATTCACCTTCGGTAATAATGTGTAATTCACAATAGTTAGCCAGATTCACACACCAATTCCAAGCCATACCAGGTTCGCTACCCATATCAGGAGAACAGGCATAAGCATTGATTAAAATAGAAAACATATAGGATTAAATATGAATTTTAGATTTCATAAACTCTACGATTATAGAGCACGTCAAAGAACATCCCAAAACAGTAATAAATATCACAAGAGGATTATTGGTTACAAAAGAAATGCCATTCAAAAAATAAAAAATGAAGAATGAATGGATAAGCCAAAGGTTCGTTGAATATTTTCCAAAGAAAAATAAGATTTTACCCCCCCCCGTTTTACATATATTAACAATACCTATGCAAAATATAGGAACTATCAGTAGCTCAGTAATACCAATAAGAGGCAAATAAGCTCGTACCAAAATCGGTATTAAAATAAATAATGGAGCCAGCCATGTCTTCTTATAAAGCCAAAAATATTGTTCATTTAGCCATCCAAATATATCAAACTTAGCAAAGAAGCAACCTAGCATAAAAACATTCAAATCTATCAATAGCATTTTTAGATGTCTCTCCACAATAATGCCATCATCTAAACGCAATACACCATTCAAGGCCCTTGTGAAAATCAATAATCCAAGCATCAATAATAGATAGCCTTTCCAACCCAGCTTTATCTTACTAATAAAGTAGAATAAAACCAGTAACTCTGCATAAAGTGAAAAGAACCACCATTCCCCATTACATGATGCAGTAAGTCCCAAAAGATTATAAAAGACGGTTTCAGCATTAAATGCATAATATCCAATAATACAACCAATAGTAATAAATGGCACTGCTACCCACCAAAAAGACAAATATAATTTCTCCAATCGTTTTCCAATGATCCTCCATGTTATCCCCTCCTTTTTAGCCACACATTGCAAACCATATCCAGCCATAAAAAGGTAAATGGGTACGCATATCTGAAGTGCTTTGATAATAGGCATTCCCATCCACCATGCACTAGTCGGAATACGTTCAGGAAAACCAAATAGATGAAATAACATCATACAAAGAATGGCTGCCCCTTTAATTTGTATAGAATGATCCTTAGTCAAACTCATCTTAATACTTATACGACCTTAAACACTGCCTTCCAGTCATAATCCATATCTTTAAAAGCATATAATGCATAAAATACTACAACACATCCTGTCAGTTTCAATCCATCCCATACAAAATGATATCTATATTTTCGTTGTGCAATCCCCATCATCGCTCCCATCAGCATAAACATAAAGAAATGTATGAAATATAACAACACATAATATAACATTATGCAACTAACAAACCATCCTCCTCCCGATAGAAGTATATTGTTTATATCATTGTGATAACCAAATAATAACGAGCCAAGTATTGCCCATGCAAAAACTGTAGGATAAATACGATTAATGCGTCGTTTATACCAATTATCAAATCGCCCCATCCCACCCTAGAATAGTGTAAAACCAGAACAAAAGAAAAAGAGAGCATCACCAATTGCGCCACCAGTAGCTAATGCTCCAAACTTTGGATAAAGTATATCCATATGTGAATTAGTGATAACGATTGCAGCAAAACATTTCAAAATATCAATGCCTATATTTCGTTGTTTCATCAATAACTAATTGAATTATTAATAAAGTCTACTGATAGCTTTCGTAATTCGAGCAAACGATTATTTACTTTATTTTTATCGTATGCCGTAAGCGAAAAACATCTTACATCTACATTATTTCTCACTATTCTGTCCATTAGTCCCACATATCTTAAAAGTGATTCCATACGACTATTATTTTTCTTCTTAACAGATACTACTGTATAGAACGGAATATTGAAGTTTACGGAGAAAGCAGTTCCGTGAAAAGAATCGGTTACTACACATGAAGCATTCGCAATCAATGAAAGAAATTCAGCTGGACCTGCATCGAGTATGTTTTTTACTCCTTCATTCTGTTCTACCCAAAAAGCGCGCTTACAAATTCTATATACAGGAATATTTTGTTCTTGAGCTATGCGACAAGCCAAATCTACAATAGTTTGTGAAGCAGAAAGTTGATAAATAATAACATAACGTTGTGGCATATTAAGTACCACCTTCATGTAGGGCTTCCAGTCTTCTTTGTCCAGCAATAGCGTTGGATCACAAACCAATGTAGCATCACAACCTGTAATTTGCTTCACCAATTCAACGCCTGAAGTTTCACGTACCGATATAGCCTTTATACAACTCATCCACTCCTTCATTTTAGGCATTATTGAGGAACCTATTTTATCCACTCCAAAACTTGACGCATATGAAAAGGTACGTGCCCCTGGTGGAGCAAACGTTAAGAAATAAGGTTCTATAGAAGAAGAAGCTCCTGGATTCCACACTTGGTCACTACCCACCACATATACATCGTAATTAAAATGTTCTCGATAAAGGTCGTCCATAGACTTAAAACAACGTGAAAATTTGGTGTTTTTATGATGAAATTCTCGAAAATTGACCATACGATTTTTGACATTATCATTTATCAAAGGCATCACTTTATCTACGAGAAAAGCTGCAATTCGATATTTAAAAAAATACATCAGCTTATCTTTACCATTCATTTTCACTAATGGCTGTGCCATAACAGTATCTTTGAAATGCCAATCTTTATAGTAGAAATAATCAATCACTTCTACATCATAGCCCATCATCTCCATTTTTTTCTGTGTAGCAAAGGCTTGCAACTCGGCACCATAGTTATTAACCTTTACTATCGTTATTATTCCTATCTTCATAGTCATTTCACATTAATTTGTCTCCTTTTGTACAGGAAACGGCCATTCCACATCTATGCCATTTTTTGTTAATAGATGCTTTAGGGAGGATTCTTTAGTAAAGCATTGAATTAGTTGTTTTCTTCGGTATTTAATGAGGTAAATAGTCGCCACTTTATAAACTGCCCAAAGCAGTTTATAAGGCATACGATTAGTCACAACCTTAAAACGTAAGTTTGTGGGAAGTACTTTACGGAAAAAATTAGGCCACATCACTAATGGGTGATATTGAATAAATTTATAACCGTTGAAAAGATTAGGATTACTACTAATGGCTACTTTCAATGAATCTTCGAAAATATAGATACTATCAGCAGACTGCACAAGAGCGTGAGCTTTATCGTTATTAGCTATAATCAGCGATACACCTTGTTTATAGTACTTTGGGACTGATAGTCCCCAAAAATCTCCCAACGTTATATCTGCTACGCGGTCAATCTTTGAGAATTTACAATTACTACAACTTTTTCGATCAAGTAACCATCCGGCAAAGATAGCATAAAACACATCGTTCTTACGATGTAACTTTACCTCTTTCCCCTGCAGATCAATAATAGTAGCTTGTGAACATTTCCAATCTTGTTCACCTAATCGTTTATCACGAAAACGATAGATTTTACTTGACTGGTAATATCGCAAATGCAAATCGAGTGCTTCATGACTGGCAATACCATGGCATATCACTTCAACAGTTACCAATCGTTCATGATCACGTTTTTTACGCAAATACCCATACACCCCTGCTACTTGACAAGGACACCCCGAAAACATTACCCAATAACCATCTTTGAGTTTTTCACTCACTTTTCGATAGATACCCGCTGTGTCACTCTGTATGTACTTGCTATTAGTGATTAGCGTCACATCTTCTTCCCGTTCAACAACGATATGTTTCACTCTATTATTCTCCAAAGTTGCACCTATCACCACTACTTTTTCTTTCTGATGCAAATGAAAGAAACTTTGCGCTAATCCAATGAAAGCACCGCCACTCGCTGCATTAATTCGTGCTTCCTCATCAATAGCCCATCCTCCATATACTTTCATATTCTTAACAGAGTTCTTTTGAATAGAAGTAACGACAGGACAGGATAAAGTGCATAATCCGCAATTCACGCAAGCATTCTTATCCACTTCTACATAAGGTTGGCAATTCTTTTCTATCACTCCAATAGCCTTATATTTGCAGGCATCATAGCAAGCCATACAACCTGTGCAATATTTATCACTAGCTAACTTAGGCATATTTTTTAACGAAATTCAAATGATTTATTTTATCCTCGATATTCTTAAATCTATCTTTCAATTTTCTAGCAGGCACTCCACCCCAAACTTCACAAGGAGGCACGTCTTTTGTAACAACAGCTCCTGCCGCTATAACAGCCCCATCTCCAATAGTTACGCCACCCAAAATCGTACAGCCATTGCCTACCCATACATCATTTCCAACAACAATATCCCTTTCATCTCCTCTAGGCGATTCCCAAATAGTAGATTGAGGAATATCTATTTGATGATCGTTGCCACCAACAAAAGAAATTCTGCCCGCAAACAGTACATAGTTTCCTGTTGTAAGATTAGCCGCTACACTGCAATATTTACCAAATTGCACATGATGCCCCAGTTCAATCTTACGTTTTGCAAAACGAGTATACGCCATTACTCTAACAAATCCTTTATACTTTACCCAAGGAAATTTTAAATGAAACAAGTACCAAGTTCGCAAAGCGTTCAAGAGATATTTAATTGAGAAAACATAACGATTTCCGCCAACCGGCATATTAGTATATTCTATTTTCATTTCAGCACAGATTTACAAGCTTCCAGAATTCTTTTTGCAGCTTTATCTGGAGTAAAATTACTTTCTATTTGAATAGATTTTTCTCCCATTTCTATGAGATTTACACAATGAAAATTCGATAATATTTTTAATATTGACGTCTCATTAAGAGGATCAAAAGCATATCCATTTACACCATCCTTAATTAATTCCGATGTACCACCATTATAAATCGAACAGGCCACAGGCAATTTACATGCCATAGCTTCTGGAAGAACTAAACACCAATTATCTTCAAGTGTAGGCATTATAAAGACGTCTGTCAAGGCATAATAAAGGTGCAATTTATCATAACTTATACTACCAAGAATATGAATTGTCGCAATATCCTTATAATCTTCCAACATTTTATCTTCCAAAACTCCCGCACCTATGACTATTAAATGATCATTAGGAAACCCTATTGTATGTTTTCTCCAAGCTGCCAATAACTGTCTAATCCCTTTACGCTCGACAATTTGCCCCACGAATAAGAAAGTCAATCCATCTCTTGAAATATTCAACTTATCTTTTTCCTTATTGATATCATTTATAGAAGTGTTGCGTACATTCTTCTGCAGATTAAAACTATCAGCACACATTACCCCCAGAGTTTTTGGTATTGACTTAAAATGCAAAGTATCATTCAAATATTCTTCAGTTTGTATACCATTAATCAAGAAATGATCTACAAAATGCCCTATTAAAATCCTATATAGCGTTCTATACCAAGGAGAATTACGTTCTACATACTTCGTCCTTTCATAAAACATCATCAACTTTTTTCGATGAAGAAGTGCATACCTAATACCGTATGGAGACCAACTACCAAACCCTTCTACTATCACCACATCGGGATTGATAGCCTTTATTTGCTTATACAAGCCATCTACGGTTTTAATAGTTAGGGTAGAATTAGCAAACGTAGTATTTCCTCCTTTTCCAAATGTTATCCGCTTTTCACCATCAAGTATATACACGTTATTTCCTAATGTACTACACAACTTTTGTTTTACTAAATCAGATAAATCCGAAGAATTACAAATCAGATAAAAATTGTTACTGTTTTTTTTATTCAGATAATCATATACAGGAATGCGATAATTACCAAACCATGGAGTAATCCAAAGTATTCTCATAATTTTCTATTATTATTTTGTTCTATACATCGTTCATAATATAAAATTGTCTTACTTAAAAGTGTTGTCAATGAAAAATTCATCTCTATTTTACGTTGTGCAGCTTTTGAAATTTTCACCTTTTCAGAATCTGGGAGTGAAAGAATGTACTCAATCTTATCAGCTAATAAAGAAGGATCTTTAGGAGTTATCAAGTAACCATCTTTTGTATCATCAATAATTTCACTCATCCCTCCCGAATTACTCCCTAATACAATAGCACCATTCAACATTGCCTCTAGGCAAACCATTGGAAAGTTTTCCCACCATGATGGGAAACATACTAAATCAGCCTCTACATACTTATGTAGTAGTTCAGTTCGTTGCATAAATCCTTTGATATCCAGCCAACTTTCACCATTGAATTTTGCTTGAAGGATATCAGCGTACGACCCCGACTTCCCTATCATAGTAAGGCTGACCTTTTTCCCCTTTTCATGCAATATTTTAATAGCACTACATAGATCCTCACAACCTTTCCAATCACAAATGGTACCCACATATAAAACTTTTCGATTCTCATTGTTTGACGAATGCCATAATTCCTGTGATTTCAAGTTTGTGTTTATTGAATTATAGACTACTACTATTCGATCTTCATTGATGCCTAAATTGAGAATTGCCCATTCTTTAAGTGAATTACTACAAGATGTTATATATTTCGCTTTGCGCATCACTTTAAATTCTTGCTTAGCCTGCCAGTAATACTTTGCTGTATGTAAATTAAAAGGCAGAATACCGAAAGTGCAATGATCCATTAAGGCAGGAGTATGAAGTCGCACCACAACAGGAATTTGAAGGTCTTGTAAATACAAAGCTTCCGCTCCAAACTCTGGAACTTCTATAACATCAATTCCTTTTATTTCTTCAATTGTCTTTCTAATTCTTTTACGATAAGATTTATAACGATAAAAAGTTCTTAGTTTCTTCAACTTTGAATACCCTTCTACTGCAGAAATAATAAAATCACCACCTTTTAATCTTATTATAGTCAAATTTCCCTCCTTTATAGTTGATTCTAAGCGAGTATCATCTGACGCACATATTACAGTAACCTTATGCCCTAAAGTTACCAAGCCATAAGCCATTTCTTTTTGATACGAGGCAATTCCTCCACCTCGCAGTGAAGGTGGGTATTCACGACAGACAAAACAGATATGCATAGTTATTATATTTTATAGTAATCTCCAAACACCAATAATATTGGACTTTTAATTATAATATCAAACACAGGAGCATATTGCCAAATAATATGTTCAAAAAAAACATAGAATGTACTTAAGCTCAACCCTGCAATCAACACTAATATATTATCTCTTTTTTGAACCTGACTACTAATATATGGTAAGAAAAAAGGAACAAAAAAATAGGTCATCATAAAATAACGATATTGAGCCAGTGGTTGATTAAACATCGCAAATACAGCTAAAATTAAAAGCAACTGAATGTTTAGAATAAACATTTCAGTCGAGTTTAAAGCTTTTCGTTCTCTCCAAAGTTTTTTGTACAGCACATATAGCAGAGGCAATAGTATAATAAGGGTACGTGGGTGTAGAAAAGTCAGACTACCTGCATTATCAGCTAAACCATCACTATCGGCTAAACGTGATACACCATACGACAATACTCCTCCATTCTCTACACTAAGAGAACCTGCAATTCGTGGCCCTAGTATAATCAAAGTTACAAACATCATACTCATAAACATTAAAGCTTGCTTTGACAAGTTCCCCCTTAACTTTTTAATCAACAAGAAAGGAATAAACAATAAATTTGCAGCGTGAGTAAAAACAGAGATTGCTACAAGGATATAAAGTTTGGTAGTCATCTTACCATAACGTGCATAATAACCTAATACATACATCATAATAGCCTGACCGAAAAATTGCTTTTGAATCTGTAGCATTAGATTAAAATATAAATAAAAAAAGCATAAAACTATAACTCCACAAATTAATGGCTTATGTGGTTTCTTTAGTTTAGTTGAAAAATGGTATACCCCTATTAATACTAACATAATTTCAGAAAACGAATAAATAGCAATAAATAAAGGATAATAACCCAAAGTAAGATAATAACCTAAGTAATTATAAATCCCATTCATGAACTCACCTGATATAGTAACTTTTGTAGGATCTTTAAAATATCCTAATCCATAAATATGTACTAAAGATTTCCAAAACCCTACATTAGGTACATTCATATAAGCCACATAATATTGTATCTGATCTCCACCTGGTGATTTGGTTGCATTAACTGCACCTATATAAGCTGCTATACAAGCGAAATACGTATAATACTGCGTTTTCGTAGCATTAGTTTTTGTAGCCAAAAATGAAATAATTATAGGAATACCGATAAAGGGTGGAAGAAGTAAGAAAATAGAAAGTATGCCGATCACTTCTCCCCATTTCACCAAAGACCTCCGTTGTTCAATTCCATAAGATAAAGTTTCTTTTCTCATTCTAATCAAAGTTTATAGGAGAGATAAATTCCTATTCGTCTCATCAATCGCTTTATTTTGATAAATTGTACAATGAAAAAATTTTTCTTTTTTATCAACTGTAAGTTATCGTCAATCTCTGAAATCATCTTTTTTATAAAAGCATTTTCTGTATTTGGGCTAAGATGTTCTTTAATCATCAATAAATCCTCTGAATAATCTTTAGTCCCTACTGTTGCTGCACCGCAATGTTTTCGATAACCATAAACCGGATAGTTCAAATATACATTTCGATTGCTATGTAGTATATAACTTATCAAAAAGTCTGCATCTTCCATCAATCTACAATGAGGGAGGAATTCTATTTCTCGATTACGGATAATATCCATTTTGAAAAGACAAGTCCACAGGAAATATTCTCCCATTATGATTTTATCCACAAAGTCTTCCTTGTCCCAGATTTGAATATCCTGCTTTCCACGAATCACGTACTTTTTGTTCACAAACAACTCTTCATCCATTTCACCGATAGCTTTATAATCAGCCTTCACCAAAGAGACATCCTCTTCTAAAGTTTTTGCAACTAACATTTTCAAAGCTTCAGGATATACTATATCATCCGCATCTACAAAATACACCCACTCACCTTTAGCTTGCTTCAATGCCATATTCCGTGCGATAGAAACACCCTCATTCATTTTACTTATCACCTTTATTCGATCATCACGATAGGCATATTCTTCCAATATAGAAACACTATGGTCTTGGCTACCATCATTTATCGCTATCAGTTCCCAATGGTTATATTGCTGTGCCAAGATACTTTCTAAACATAGGCGTAAAAAGCGTTCTGCATTATATACAGGAATAATTATCGTTACTAATGGAGTATCCATATCAACAGAGTTTCAACCTTCTTAAAATGCTGCGATATAAATCAATCGTAGGAAGCAAATAACCACAAGGAAGTGCAGCTTTAACACTACGATTTTTTTCACGCAAACGCGATAGATTGTCATTACGATCTATATAAGAAAGAGGCTTAAATCTATTATTCTCTAAGTCATCAAAGAAATTAACCCAATCTTCTGCAACTTTTTCAAAAGCAAAATTCTCCTTCATAAAATGAAAAAATCCCTCCAAATCATTCTCGTTCTTTTTCATTTGAGTCACTATGCTAGCAGCTAACTCATCAGTATGTTTGTACAATATTCCTGTACGATATACTGTATTAATAAATCCTCCGAAATCTATAGTTGCCACCAATGCACCCATTGCCTGCATCTCCAAAGCAGTAATACAGAATGTCTCACTAATTCCAGAAGGGTTGGGGACTCCTACCCTTGTCCGTTTCAACACATCATTCTTTTCTATGCCAAGTACACCCCAAAATTTTACTGAAGGGATAATCTTTCCTTCATCATCCGTCAGATAAGACATAAATTGCTTTTCATAATCCTTTTCGGCAATGCCATAGTCTCCCAATTGAGCTGTACGATCATAGAGCTTTCCACTTCCTATTACATTCAGCCGCGCATCCGGTATTTGCTTTAAAACCTCCGGCCATGCCTGCGCTAACAGATGGAATCCTTTATAATCAACTATGCTACCGATATAAGTGACTTCATGAGGACGTTCACTTAGTGGTGGTATCGTAACTTTCTCACTCTCCAAAAAAGTAACGGGCATACCGTTGTTAATATAAACCGACTTCAAGAAAGCCTTATGATCGCGATACATATTGAGTTGTTCACGGCTCACACAGATGATGCGTGCCACTTTATCATCATTCGCCAAAACAGTAAGATTTCTGCGACTAATAAAGTTATGAGCCCAGGGCAACAAATAAGTTTTACGAATCGCAACAGCCTTATGAGCTTCCTGATATATTTCATTTACATACTTGAATATCACATAATCCGGATTAGTTTGTTCTATTAAATCCGTGATAGAACAAACTTTAACGATGGGATGTATTGAAACAGATATATTTGTATCATCCTCCACGCCCACAACAATATCAATCCCCACAGGTCTCAATTTACGTATATAGTGTACTGTGGATTGAATAATATACTCTGTACCTCCAATACCCGGATTACCCTCTTCAAGATTATGACAATCCACCTCCTTCAAGTTCTTATTGAGTAGATAAAATGCTATTTTCATTGTTTTATTTTTCCTAAAAATAAGTACGATAGAAATCTGTTCTTTTCAAATAAACAAGCAAACGTCAATGTCAGAAGTATGATCAGAAAAGAGACACAGCATGCAGCAAGCATTTGCCATCCAATAGACAGATTATTAAAAGCTTCACAAGTAAACGAGTAGATAATATAGTAGTGAAAAACATATAAATGTAACGACTTTTTACCCCCCCCCTATAACATATCTACCTACTTTATGGTTACAAACCAGGTAAATGTACTTCAATAGAGAAAAAAATGCAAGACATAACAACACTTGCACTACCGTCATGGGCAAAGCTTTTACAAAAGCACTATCAGCCATACAGTAGAAAAGCACAAACAGAATCAAACATATAGCTTGTACAAGCTCTTTAGACAACCAACTTTCCATCCATTTATATTTGCCTATCATGTATCCTAGGATAAAGAAACGATAAAAAGCAAAAGTAAAAGAAAACGAAAGTCCGTAAGGAGTAGAACCATTGAACAATTTTGAAATCAAAAAAGGAAGTAGAAACACCCCAATCTGTAGAACCCCATACTTTATCTTCAGCCATTCAATAATCTTCAGCATAAGAGCGAACAGCAACCAGCAGTGCCACAAACTCCAAAGAAACCAATAACCCGCATGAAAATCACTATGTATGTAGGCTTGCATCTGCCCATTAAGCAAAGCAAAAAAAGAACCTCCAAAAACAAAAGGGAAAAGCAAACTAATCGTTTTCTTTTTAAAGAAATCCACATTTACTTTTGTACGTTGGGCAAAATAGCCGGACAAAAGAAAGAAGAAAGGCATATGAAAGATATAAATAAATTGAAATATCTGTCCGGTATCTTTAAAACAAAACTGATAGACGTGCCCCAATACAACTAAAAAGATTGCTATGCCTTTCATGAAGTCAATATATTCGATACGTTCCATATTCATAAATCAGAAACCTTTTACAAACTTTTTTGTAATCGTATAATAGTCCACACATAAAAGGACTTGATGCAGGTGGGTAATAAAAAGGCAAAATTCCATAAGCGATAATATTTCGCAATAAACGAAAAATAGCAAGAAAAATAAGGAGAACTAAAATGTAACTTGTCCAATAAAAAGATGTGTTCTTTAATGCCTTCATATCCGTATTGTTCATTTGTCATTGTGTAGTATATCACTATTTGTCGCATCATTATATTATAGACATTGATATCCTTCCAAAGATAATTACGCCTCTCAATCTCACGATGAAATATCTGTAATGCTATCACATTAGATTGATTGATATTCTCCGCTCGTTCTTTCGACATAATAGAACTCGCATTATCCCGATAAACGTATAAACTTTGCTTCACAAATGCAATAGATTGGGCATTTAAGCAAAGCTGAAAAGTCCACGGAGCATCTTCATTAATAATCCCGACCTTAAAAAACAATCGATATTGTTCTATAAATGAGCGCTTTATCAATTTACACCACGGGGCAACATTAAACCAAGATAACGCAAAAGCTTTAATACAATCTTCATTCGTATTAATCACATCTACCGGTGCATTCAAAAATCCACCTCTTGTTTGAGCCTTTCCTTCAGAAGTATGATTACATACTACCATATCAGCCCCTGTACTTACTGCTTTTGCAAGTAATACAGTAATGCATTGCTCCATTAGTTTATCATCACTATCCAAACAAAAGATATAATCCCCTGTAGCTGCCCGCATGGCTGTATTTCTCGCTGCAGATACGCCACAGTTACCTTCATGCCTCAATATTTTATAAGAAAGACCAGACTTTGTCGACTCTATAAGCAACTTTTCAGCAATGTTGATACTGTCATCCCCCCCACAGTCATCTACTAAGATAAATTCAATGTTATCATAGTCCTGATCAATTACAGACTGCACACACTCTGCAATATACTGTTCCACTTTATAAACAGGTGTGATTATAGATACCTTCTTCATTATCAATAAATATTAGGCAGCATTCTTTTAAACAACAAAAGTCGTAGTTTATCAAACAATAGTATGCCTATCATAACAATGACACCACCAATCAGAAACGCAACAAAAGAGAAATTGTCCTTAGGGAATAAAGGAGAAAAAAAACGTTGCCCCCATCCACTTTCCGACAAAAGATAAACAGCCAACGTTCCTGATGTTAAATAATTGATGACTTTATTATAAAACCGCATTTTCTCTACTGATACAACCAAGAAACCAACAATCAACATATTCAAAGGGTTAGAATAAGATCCTACATAAGGTAATCCTCCCAAATGATGGGATACATAAAATATATACAATAATATAAACTTAACAAGCAATAGAATTAAACATACTACCAAAGAGTGTTTACGCCAGAATTCCGGCAAATAAATCCGCATCCATCGAGCCGACAAATACAGACACAATAATGACATCCCCCCCCCAATTTGGCTTCCTTTATTTATGATCCCACTAAAAGTTACAAAATATAAGATAGCAATTAATCCGAGCAGACGTTTATTTGACAATGATTCAATTTGTGAGTTTATACCAGGACTAAGCAAATAAATTATAATATAAGCTGTCATAAACCACCAATAATTCAAAAACAAAAAACAGTCTTTCTCTATTACATGATAACAGATCAACGAACCTATGAATGAAATCAATGCATAAAAAACACACTGCAAAACCATTTCAGTAAATCTATCTTGTTTAAATTTCATTCCATAATATCCAGAAATAAACATGAAACATGGAACACCTAATCCACCTATATGATAAAGTATCAATTCTGGCAATAAATCCGGTTGATTTATGCGCTCATTACCAATCACATATAGTCCAAAATGACGTGCAAGAAAATGAAAAATAACAATGATCAACATTGCCAACATTCTCAATAATTCTATACTACTATTACGTTGACTAATCATTGAATTTTATTTGCCTCCCTCACAAAATTATAATAATTATAGCTATATGCCCATTCATTCACCACGTGCCCGCTTTCTTTAAATTCAGACATATATTTTACCGATTTATATTTAGGATAAGGCTTACCAGTAAAACAAATCTTATTTTTAAAAGGTAAAACATCAAAGCGACGAATCAAATCTTCAGTACACAAATCTGAATCCGAGAATTTCACAATCATATTTTTAGCATCAAGACGTTGTAAACGACGATACCATTTTTCACGTACTTCTTCTTCCGAATGATAATGCTTAAAGACGATTTCAATATCCGTACCCTCAAATACCCCAATAATAAAGTCTTTCACTAGATAATCGCTATACTTAGAATCTTTCCTACGTTTAAAAAGTAAAGGACGGTGAATTATATCATCAAAATTTTCCAGCAATTTAATATAATCCGGAGCAACCATAAATAAACCTATAAAGGGGGTATGATATTGTAGTTTACATGATTGATACATAAAGCCTCCCCAACAGTTATTACTAACGACTGTCACAGTCTTATTTTTAATAGCCAAACTACGTATCCATTTCAATAATGCATAATAGATTTTTCTCATTTTGCCATCATTTTAATTATACCAAAACTAAGCATTGATGCTATAAACTTTAGTTTCGTCTTCAATGTCGCCGCTTGCAAAATTCTCCTATCAAATCTTTTAATATATGACTGATGATAAGCTTGAATAACCTTCTTTTGTCCTTCTTTTCTTTCAGTATCAGCTAGTTGAGTCGTCAACTTCCACATAGAAATGAGTGTTTGATAAAAATCATTGTATACCTCTACTCTCAAATTATAATCAATCCTCTCTTTTTCACACAACATAAGCAATCGATCCAATGTAACTAAGTAATCCAGTTTTTTCATTGATACTGTACGAGTAATAGAATTAAGAGCTATTCTATATAAATATGTTGCCTGACATAATACAGTCTTTTCACTTTTCAAATAAAGCAGACGAGTGATATATTCATCCGAATTAAATTTACTATAAGAAGCATTTTCTACCGTATAATACTTTTTTGCAAGTTCTGTTTTAACCATTTGCCATCCATGAAGTTTCCACGGGAACGTCATCTGAAAAGCTTCCATACCGCTTGATATTATCATATCTGCTGACAGTTGATGCTGGATAAACATATTAGGAAAAGATTGAGTATTACCATAGCCAAAAAACACATCCGGCACAATACTATCAGCATTGGTCTCCTCTGCTCTTTTTAACATCAACTCCACATAATTAGATGAATAAGCATCATCGGAGTCCAAAATAGCTATGTACTCTGTATCTACTAATTCAATGGCCCTAGCCCTAGCCATAGCTGGCCCCGCATTTGCCTGTGTGATAAGTTTTATTCTCTTATCTTGTTTACAATATTCCTCCAAAATGGAATGAGAAGCATCAGTAGAGCCATCATCAATGCAAATCAATTTCCACTGTTGAGAAGTCTGATTCAACAAAGATTCAACAGAATCATGTAGATACTCTTCTGCGTTATATACGGGCATTAGTACTGTAACAACCATCTTTTTCTTAAATGTCGAGATATTTTTTCTTTATAACTATAATACACCTGAAATAGATCAGCCTTCCAGAAAGAACCATTCAAAATATATTGCAGAACCTTTTTCTTTTCATCATTTGAGGCAAACAAGATTGCCACTTTATTAGTCTCTGGGTATAAATTAAGCCATTCATCATAGTTTTTATAAGGAGGATAAAGCAAATAACTTTTAGCAAATAACTTCATTTTAATCATCTCTTCCTCAAGAATGTCATCTAACCTTGCCTTTATTATTTGCTCGAAAAGAGAGGATATTACAGTAACAATATCTTGATAATTCTTCGCAGATTTACTTTTTGTCATCGCCCCTATATTCATCTGGTTATAGTGATACAGAACTTTTCTACAATAAGCTATTTTCTCCGCATATATCACACAGCCATTAGTAAAAATATAATCATCCCACATTTGTACACCAATAATTGGATAAATATCATGTTCACGATATAAAGAAGTTTTTATCAACTTATTCCAATAGGTTCCCCCACATACCTCCTCCCATTTGTGCTCTCAAATAACTGATATTATCTAGCTTTTCAAGTTGGTTATCAACAATTTCTATACGATCTTTGTACACTTTATCATAATCACAAAAAGTTATATCCGCATCATTTTGTTCAGCACAAAAGAACAATGATTCAAGCATATCTTCCTCCATCCAGTCATCTGCATCTACTGAAATAATATATTTTCCACAAGCCATTTCTAAACCTATTTTGCGCGCAGCACTCACTCCTCTATTTTTCTGATGAATCACTTTTATCTTTGGAAAACGAGATGAATATTCATCACAAATTTCTCCCGTCTTATCTTTAGAACCATCATCTATCAGAATAACTTCAAAGTCTTGAAATGTTTGTTGGAGTAATGAATCCAAACAAGTTGTCAAATACTGCTCTGTGTTATATACAGGAATAATTACTGTTATTAATTTAGGATACATATACTTTGTTCGAAAAAAATAATTAATAGCCAAAGAATCTAGGTAATCTATTCTCAACCCACCTTCCCATATAACTTGAACCAAAAGTTAAAATCAATGCGATTGTCAATGAAAGCCAAACAGTATTATAACGCAATAAATGACCTTCATTAACACTAATGCCCAGCAGTTCTTGAATTCCTATTATTAATGGTATGGCAATATAAAACACCGTTGCTAGCAAAGGATAATGGAATCCCATAACATGCAACGAATTCTCCCCCACCGATTGCAAAATGTTAGAAATGTTTTTTATTTGCGTATATTTAACGCAAAAAGAAGTTACAAGACTACTCAAACAAATTATTCCTACAATTCCCACTAGAGCATTAACGATTAAAGCCGTAGCAGAAGGAAATATCATACCGTATACATCAAGGCGATCATGTGGCAAAAATAAGAGCCATACAAAAGCTACTAAAACAACAGTATATCTTAAGAAATATCCAGCAGTCATTAAATTATACAGAGAGAGATCTTTATAAAAATACTTATTTCTAAAAATGAATCCTATATAGAAGAACGACAACATGATTAAAGATTGAGTAAGAAAAAAAGGAAGAGACAAGTTTTCTTTACTCAAATAATATCCCAAAGTAAAAAACATTATTATAATAATAGACTTAACCCAATCTTGTTTTATTCGAAATACTATATTCATCAATAATATTATTTCCCAAAGTGAAATAAGGAACCAAATAGGACCTACACTTAAAAAAAAATCTAAATCAAAAGCTGGCAATTGTCGCTGTACTATAATACAATGTATTATGACCCAAATTTTGGCAAACACATAATAAAATACAAAAGGATAAAGAAGGCGCTTTGTCTTATTTCTAAAAAACAACAATAAATCTTGTTCACGAAAGAAGAAACCTGAAAGGAAGAAGAACAACGGCATGTGGAACAAATAAATAACATCATGCGCAGCACTATCATTGTGTAAACAATGACCTAACACAACAAGGAATATACCCAAGCACTTGGATATATCAATAGTCAGATCTCTCATTTAATTCAACAAAATCTTTTTTTAATCATTTTTATAACAAATGCCTTTTCTTCCGCATTAAACATTAACATGAACGAAGTTCCGCATACTATAAAAACTGACATAAAACCTACAATCATAAATCTTCCTAAAGAAGAAGGCATATTTAATAATGCGATCAATACTATCAATACTGAAATCCCTCCAGTAACGAATGCTCGAAAAAGGACTTCTCTAGTATATTTCCCAGCTGGGAAATTATAGCTTTTTTTAGCATAATAGATCGTAACAAACAATATGATTAGAGATGTCAGAATTGAAACTATAAAAACAGTACTAGCTTCAAATCCCAACTTTAATAATAAGTAAGACAATGGGAGATTTAATAAATTCACTGTACCATTTAAAATTTGATAACGTGCTATCTTACCTGACGCTGAAATCCCATACGTCATAGCCGTACCTAATACCTCAATCAAGGATTCTATTAAAACTAAACGAGTAAAAAGTACTACATATTCTGGAACTATACCAAGCCATAATCCTAAAATGAACTGCGTCTCCATTAAAATAGGTAACGTCAAAAATAGTAATAATAAAAAGGAGATTTTAGAATATTGAATAATAGACTGATATAACTCCGTATACTCACCAGCAGCATATAATTTTGTTATTTGAGGATTAAATGCAGTGCTAAAATTTGAAATAAATGATTTTACAGCGCTATTCACTTGAAATGCAATACCACGAGCTGCATTTACAACAGGACCAAAGAATATATTAAGCAACATATTAACCCCTTGCCCCTTAAACATCCATGATAATGTAGAATACAGAGTCCACCCTGAAAATGTAAGAAGCTCTTTATAAAACTCTCTATCCCAAAATAATTTATGACGGCATTCACTAAAGTTTTTGTGACAATAAAAAGCATACATAAAATTTATCAAGACACTAACTGAAGCATATAAAAAACTATATGAAATCAATTTGTCAAAAGGGCTAATTATTAGCAAATAGACTATTAACAATTTCAAACTAACTTCAAGAATGCCCATATAAGCATATATATTCATTTTTTCATGAGCCACAATAATTGAGCTATAAGGCATTTGAGCAATCCCTATAAAAGCGGATATAATAGAAGCTTGATAAATCCAATTAGCAGCCACGATTCTATTCTCGGGAATAATCAATTGGGTATTCAAGAACCATAAGCCTATGGTTTCAGCAATAACGACAATGAATATAGCTAAACCAAAGTGAAGATTAGAAGTACCTGCAAATGTTTTGCGAAGTAATGAATAATCATTCTTTCCCAACGCAAAAGTTATAAAACGAGAGGTAGAGCCAGTTAATGAAGCATTTAAAAAGCCAAGCATTGAAAGAACACCCCCTACTACATTAAATATACCAAAGTCTTCTACACCTAAGGTCTGCAAAACCACACGGGACGTATATAAAGATACAGCCATATAAAATAGCATCCTTAAATACAACATCATTGTATTTTTAGCTACACGCTTTTTATTTTCATTTACCATCTATATAAACTGTTTATTTACCAATAAGTATCGGACATTTTTTTATTAGAATTTTTATAGGATAATAGCAGAGTAACATTATAACTACACCTGTAAGAATGGCTTGATACCAATTTGTACTCTTATTTATCCCTAACCACCTCCAATAAACATCACGCAACAATATATGGGTACCCAAAACAAAAAATGTACCTGTAGAGAATATTTGAAATACAGATGCCGTACCACTGAAAATAGTAAGACGAGTCCCTCTATATAACAGCCAAAAACCAATTACACTGATAATAAAACTAAAGAAATAATTAACACCATAATCCTCTGCCCATATATCAATACCACCATTCATAAAACACCCTGCAATATAAACAGGAAACAAAATATATACTACGCACCGAGGTATCTTTTGAAGTAAGTCACTATGCTCCTTACACCATATACCAAAAGCGAAAAATGGAATACAGGCAACTGTACGTATAAGATAAAGAGAATTCAGTTTATGATGAAGAATCGATTCAGGCATCAAGAAACGCAAAGAAAGAAATACAATACAAACTATAGCAATAGGATATATAAACTTCCTTATAGGGTTGGTAAATGGAATATCGCCAAATAACAGACGACAGAAATAGAGGCATATTACGAACCATACACCCCTGACTAAAGGGATTCCATACTCATAAGAAAACATAAAAAAAGGATATAAGCATTTTTTCAAAAAATCATCAGGAAAAGGAGTACCATCTGTATAATTGATAAGCACAGCCATCAGATTAATAAGCGAAAAAAAAACTATTGGTATAAAAAATGATTTTGTAGTCTTCTTCCAATCATGAGGTTTGTAAAGATAACCCGATATAATAAAAAGGCCGGCATATGGCAACCATATATCAATGTACGTACCCACAAATAAGGATTACAATGACCCACAACCATAACAAATATTAGTATTGTTTTTGAAACATCGACCCAAAATTCACGTTTGTTTACATTACAAGGGGGGGGGGAATTTGTTCATTCATTTCTTAATTATAATTTTCTTTATAAAATGCCTGATACTATAATAGTAACCGTACAGCAATACTATCCAATCTTGTTTCGCCATGATTGCTCTGTGCAAGTAATCAGAGGCTGTGTATATCTCCTTCCATCGATCGTTAACTTCCGGAAAAGAATCGCGCCACAACTTGATGCGTTCACGGCTCATGGCATGAGTAATAAAAACATCCTTTATCCAAAATTTCACCCAAAGTAAGTCCTTATCGAAGAGGGCTTGCATGCCACTCCTAGCCAAATGATACTCCACGATTCTGATATTCTTTACCCTGTCTTTATTGTATTCCACATTGACACCTTCTGTAGCTGTCAGCGACTGTGCGTTATTCTTAATATAGTGATATAAAGGTCTGGTCACATAAGCCACTTTATTGCAATACAGAGAACATGAGACCGAAAAGGGGACATCTTCCCAATAACAAATATGATTATCAAAAGTGATATGATTATCACGCATAATGGAAGTTTTCACTAATTTATTCCAAACCACACACCAAGTACGCCCCCGCAACAAGTCTCTAATATAATCGTTAACATCAATACGAGGCTCGACATTGACTATTCTACTGTCATGACCGTATTCTTCGACATAAGCACAAACGGCCATCTGTGCATCCTTACTAATTAAAGCTTCGTGAAGAGTGAATATATAATCAGGTTCAACCCAATCATCCGCATCAGTAAAAATAAAGTAATCTCCATGCACCAGATCTAATCCAAATCTCCTAGAACCGCTCAATCCTTTATTTTCAGTATGATAAACCTTTATTCGAGTATCTTCTTCAGCTAAATTATCAACCAACATAGCTGTACAATCTTTACTCCCGTCATCCACAATTATAATTTCCAGTTCACGGTAAGTTTGTACCATCAACGAACGGATACATCTCTCAATATATTGTTCACCATTATATACGTTTACAATAACTGTTATCATAGATTTCAGACATTATAGAGGAGTTCTATAAATTAAAATATTGTAGTACAGTTGTTTATATGGTTC